>Ga0209666_1000492_pt1 | contig 30510 bp, 37 predicted proteins | sample SaaInlV_125m_DNA_FD_184679 | JGI IMG/M metagenome (GOLD analysis project Ga0209666, IMG submission 184679) | Marine microbial communities from expanding oxygen minimum zones in the Saanich Inlet - Saanich Inlet SI037_S3LV_10m_DNA (SPAdes)... | ecosystem: Environmental > Aquatic > Marine >...
GAAGTTAAAATCAGTATCAACTGAATCTAAAACCGATTTTTTCGATTTTCCATTAAATATAGAAGTATCAACTCCTTCAAATAAAACTTCAACAGGTCTATCTAATTTGACTTGCCCTATTTCTTTTTTAGTTGTTTTATCAACTTGAGTATATGTTGTTTTAACTAAAACTTCTTTTGTAAACTCTGATGGTGTTATGATTAAATCCATCTGATTACCACCTTGTAAAAATTCTTGAGGTGCAACCGTAGATTCTACTCCAGCAGTAATCCCAATATTATACTCACCAACTCTTTTAAATTCATTTGCAACCGATACTTGTATAAAAATATCTGGTTTTCTATCAACTTGAGTTGTTATATTTTGTATAACCTTTTGTCCAAACTCAGTTTGTGGATTGATTTGGTCTTGTGGAGTATTTCCCCATCGTGTTGGTACAATTTTAACATCGTACTTATCTAATTCAAATAATGATTTCAAGATATCTCTTGAATGGTCACCATAACCACTTCTAGTTGCTATTGGTGCCTGATATACTAATAAAGGTTTATTCATCTTCTAATTCTCTTAATCGGTTTTCTTCTTCGTTTCTCAAACATCTTTCTATTGATATCTGAGTTAGTTTTGTTATTTCTTCTAACTTTTCTGGTTCATGTGGTGAGTTATAACACTCAAATCGTATAGTTTCAACTTCATTATCAGATAATACTAATACATGATACTCATTTGATAGTTCTTTTCTATCGTAAATTGCTTTTCTTGATATATCAAATTGTTTAGGATTCCAGTAACCTGGTAATCTAACTATGAAGATTGGCTTACTCATTACCTAATTTTATAAACGTTAAATTTATCTTTTGGTTTCCAATTTTCAAATGTAGTTTCAATTCCATCAACAAGTGTTTTACACATATTTTTAGAATTCAATCCCATTTCACCTAAAAATTCATCTCTACCCTTTAATCCTCGTTCTCTTCTATCTTCTGGATGAATATCATACCAATATCTAATTGCATCTGCAACTTCATTTACATCAACCTTATCATCAATGATATAAGGAGTTGGAACTGAACCAACCATAGTTTGAACTCTTGGCCAAACTGGCTTTACCCATTCCCCATGTGTTACTTTATCTTCCCAATCTCTGTAATTGTGAAGTGAACCAATTTCTTTATAATCTTCAGCAGTTAGGTATTTTCCATCTACTTTTTTATCATCAGAAATCCATTTGAATCCACATTGGTCTTGTAATCCACCTGTAACGTTTATAATAGATGGTGTTCCTGCCATAACAGATTCTGCAGTTGTTAACCCAAATCCTTCATTACCCGCAATATTGATTGTACAATCTGCTATGTTATATAACTGATTTAGTTGTTCTTGTGTAATTCTATCGGTTGAGAATTTTATATCACATCCAGGTGCGATTTTCTCAGATACAGATACTAAATCAGTTCCATTCTGGTCAATCGGATTTGTATGCATAATTAAACACACCTTATCCCTGTCTTCTTTAGGTAACTCATTCACAAATTTACTGAATGCCCAAATAACATCTGATGGTTGTTTACGTTTGATATTTCGGTTCATCCAAAATAATACAAACTTATAATCCTTATCACCTAGTAATTGTTTTTTGAAATCCTCATTTACAATAGTTGGTTTGTAGGTTTCTGAATTGATACCATGTGGTACATAAGATACTTGCCAATCTTCTAATGGTTTGATTGTTTCTGAATCTATATTACCTACTCTACTTACAATACCATAAGTTTGTCTTGAGATACATCCCAACCAATCACATGATTCATAGTAGTTTCTATTGTAATCCGGGTCTGGTAAATCATCCCAAATGTGGTAAAATAAAATAGGAAGATTTTGTCTTACCTCCGCTTCCATCTCATATAACCATCTCCAATATCTTGGGTCTGTAAAGTGTAGAATTGCATCAGGTTGATGTCTCATGATTAATTCACGAAGAATGTTTGCATCTCCATAACCTGTCCATGGAATAATTTTAAGAGAAGCATCTTCTATTCCACTTCTTTTTTTCGCATCATCTCCTAAATCTATTTCCTTACCCTTTTCTGGATGATTAACTGCTGCTCCTAATTGAACCCAGTCGTATTTATCAAGAGTACCAAAAACCAATTCTTTAGAAACTGTTGCTATACCCGATGACATTCGTAAGTCATCAGATAGTAATAAAATTTTCTTCTTTTTACTCATATAACCTTTATTAATAATTTTTTAAATGTTTCCGAATCTTCTCTTAGATTCCCATTGTACTTTTTTACTTTTACCTAAGAATAACTTCTTAGAAACTAATTCATTGTAGGTAGACCTAAGTGTGTTTAATTGAGGTCCGGAGTTGCTACTTATTGTACTCATTGTTTTTTTACTTTCTTATTAAAATTGAGAACCGCTCTCATGTAGATTATCATATTTATTAATATCCAATCTAAAATCTTCATCTTCAATATATTTGTTTACAGACCTGTTAACCAGTTTTTGTAGGGTTATATTTGAGTCAAATGATATTTTTTTGAATTTGGAATAAATATCTTTAATTATTTTTACTGTTGTAAGTTTTGTTTCTGCCATAACTATCCTTTTATTGTTTTATATAAATATATATAAATTATAAAAACGTTACTAATTCCATGCAGAACATAATCCTCGTTGTTTGAATTCACACCAATCACAAGGTTTACCTTTATTGGTAGGGAAATCAGTTTGTATTATCTCACCATCATCACCAAATACCGAATCAACAAAGAACATAAAATTCTTCCATGCCATATTCATTGAGGGTTTACCATTTGCAGGAACAAACTTAGATATTCGTGGTTGTACGAAATCAGCACCTTCCCAAAGCTTTCGTTTGAGTATCTGATATTCTACTTTAATCTTATCTAATGGTATATCATACTTTTCAGAATAGAACTTCTTATATAATAACATCTGAGAAGTTTTTATTTTATCAGCTTTTTGATACTTGTTCCAACCTCTTGTTGAAGTTTTCAAGTCAATGATAATATAATCTTGGGTAGTTTTATCCTTTAGAAGTACATCAATGAAACCAATAAAATGAACACCAGGTTTAATCTCAGCATTCAATCTTTGTTCAATTGCTATAAGTTCGAATCCACTTTTAGTATATAACTTATCTAATTTACTTGTGAAGTATTTCAAGATAGCCTTACCATCTTCAAAGAACTCTTGTAGTTCTTCTTTGGTACATGGGTCATCTTCACCCATCTTTTCTTTATACTTAGTAAAGTGTTCTACAAGTTTATCTTGTAACATTGATTCAAGTGGAAGTGTTAATGCTTGTTTTTTAGTTACATTATACATAACATCTAAGAAATGTTGTACCACTTCGTGCATTGCACTACCAAATATCAAATGGATATTAGCATTACTAATACCAAGTTTATCTATATAATTTAATTTGTACTGTTGTTGGCATGAACTATACATACCGTACTGAGAATAACTTACTCTTGCCATATTTTTATGTTTTATTTACTATGTAAATATACGAAAAATATTTGATATATCCTAATTTTTTCTACTAAAGTTTCAACTTTAATTTAGTTATTTGTTTCTTATCAATACCATACTTTTCACAAATGAACTTTATATTTTCTCTACCTTCTTTAGTTGCATAAAGTATTTCACAATAATCTTCTGCTTCTATACTTGAACAATTAAAATCTTGTATAAGTAAATCAATTAACCAAGATTCGTACTTGTTTGCTTTCTTACCTTTTGTATATTTCAAATATCTTCTACCTTTTGGTAATATACCGATAAGAGCAAGATATAATTGTTTCGGTTCTAAAACTTGTGTGTATGGTTGTATCTCTGAAAGAACTTCTATCCAATCAGGATTCATAGAAAGAAAACGATGTACCATATAGTTACTCCATGTTTTCTTATCAGCATCTTCTAAACTATCCCAATACTTTGGATTTTGAACTGAAGTTATATTTGTTATATGGTCAAATAGTGTTCTAGTTGCCATTATTCTGTAATTCTTTTGGTAATAACTCTTTGTTTATTTCACCACAATCACCACATAGATATAACTCTACTGGTATGATTGCATCTTGTGGTGTACCTGTTACTATCTTTGAAATCTTCAAGAACTTAGTACCTTGTATAAACACAGTACCACCACATTCTTCACATTTCATTTCTGTTGCCTTAGATAAATCTATCTTTGGTTGTTGAGGTGGGGGTGTATTTCCACCATTATTCATTCCTATAATCTTTGCCATAATTTATTTATTTAATCGAACCATTGTGAACGGTCTGTTTTTACATTTTTTACTGTTTTCTTTAACATTTCGATTTCCTTCTCTTTCCACTCTTTGTTTTTAATCTTATCAATAGCTTCTAGTTCATTCTTTCTACCAATATCATTAGCTTTCTTAAGTTCTTCTTCTGTGATTGATTTACCTTGTTGTGCTGAACTTAATGAAGCAAATCTTTTGGTATGATATGAACTAAGTGGTTTAGTGAATTGTTTAAGATATTCTGTTTTACTATCGAGATATGCAAGAAAAGAATCAAAGTTCTCATTACCCAATGCTTCTAACTCTGCTTCATTTAATGGATTTTCGTGGTCGTATTTCATCTTTTAAAGTTTATTTGTTATACAAATATACAAAAAATATTTTATTTATCCTAATAAAATTGATAAAACTTTATCAACTATCTCTTCTTTGTTTCCATATTCATTTGCAATTACCTTTCCTTTCTTAAAAGCAACTACCATTGGTATGTTTGTTAAATCAACTAACTCTCTACTATTTGGTGAGTTATCAGGATTAACATACACAAACGGAATTTGTCTATTTTGTTGTTGATTAGAAACTTTCTCAAAATATGGTTTAAGAACATCACAATTCCCACACCAATCAGTTCCAAACATAACCATTAACTTTGGTTGTGTTCGTATCAATACATCAAGTGAATCTGTTTCTAAGTTTATCATAGTAAAGGTCCTGCACTACCACATTTGATTGCGGCTTTCATTCGTTGTTCTTCTAACCAAGTTAGATAGTTCCAAACTTTTTTTAATTTGTTTATCATAATATACCAACTATTTGAATTATACAACTCATAAAGGTAATTTCTTTATCTACTACCAATGCATCTTTGTGTTGTGATTCTGATAAGATTAGTATTATGTTTGAGGTATTTGTACCACCATAAACTTCTACTTTTTCATATAAGAACGTATAAAGTTCTGTGAAATCTTGTACTCTCGCATCTGCAACTGCTTGTCTGATATTTTTCCATTTATTGGCTTTTGCATCAGAACCTTTAAGAATATCTACTACCTTTGATTTAATATCTGCATCAATTACAGAGGTTGTATCAACTTTTAATTCTCCCTTAGATGAATTCAACTGGCAAGTATTGATAATCTTTCTAATATCAGGATATGAACTATCAATGATAGGTACAAGGTTTGCTGGTTGGAAACTAATAGATTCTCTACCTAAAATCTGTGATATTTGAACTGCAACATCTTTTTTAGTTGGAGGTACAATCTGAAACTCTTGTGTTCTACTTCTAATTGGTGAGATTACTTTCTCAACATAATTACAAGTTAGAATGAATCTACAATGTTTTGAGAACGTTTCCATCAAGTTTCTTAAAAGTGCTTGTGCATTTGGTGTCATATAATCAAACTCATCAAGTATGATTATTTTCATATCTTTGAAACCAACAGTTGAAGCAAATCCTTTTACTTTATTACGAACTGTATCTACATTATTCTCATCAGATGCATTTATAATGATATGGTCACAATCAATTGAATTTACAATTAACTTAGCTAATGTTGTTTTACCTGTACCAGCTTTACCGAAGAATAAAAGATGAGGGATTTCTCCACTTTCAAGATAATCCTTTACCTTATCCTTTAAATGTTCATTACCAACGTATTCTGTTAGTTTAGAAGGTCTGTACTTCTCTACCCATAGAGAATTTGCTACCTTATTTGGTTGTGTGTTATTATCTTCGAAGAATGCCATATTAAAATGTAGAGTTTTTTACTTCTTTACAAAATTCTCCTAACTTTTCTAATTTAGTAATTAGTGATTGTTTTTGATTTTCATCAATACCTCTGTTTTGATTTCTGTTTAATTCACCGATTAAATCTACCATTGATGTTGCTACGATTAGTAACGCATCTTCTTTTGAGTTCAGAAAATTATCTGATACTCTAAACTTTTTTGCTATTTCTTGTAAGTTTGCCATTTTATCTATTATTATTTGTTATACAAATATACGAAAATTATTTGGACTTTCCTAATAATTTCATAATTTTTTTTACTGTTTTACCATCAACCTTAATTGTATGATATGGAATATTGTTATCATCCAATATTTTTTTACACAAATTATCAATTTCAATTGATTGTTCTAATTTCTGAAATCTCTCATCATCATTGTGTACGGTTTCACCTCGTTCTAATAAAATATTAATATTATCATATCTTCCATGTAAATCAATGATTAAATCATGAAATGGTTGTCCATAAAATTCTGCAGGATAACCTTCCGTATAGTATTGATGATATATGGTAGAGAATAGAATAGGTGAATCGATTACTATATAATCTACTTTGTTATAACATTCAGCGATTCCTCTATGTTGATTTGCAAATACATAAAGTTGGTCTGATATTGCTGGTATATTATGGTCCCAAGCTAATCTCTTTGGGAATTCATATGGGTTATTACAACTGATATGTTGTTTCTTTAGTTTGTAGGTGATTCCATTTGCTATTGAAGATTTACCAATACCAGGTCCACCAAAGAGGTTTACTAATTTACTCATTCTCCAAATATATTATTTAATAGGTTACCCAATCTGATTCCAGCAAAATATAATCTTTCATCTACAATTGGTAGATTCTCATATACATAATCATATGATAAATATGAACCACTTTTTGTTTCATAAATCTTAGGTACATACTGATGTGATTCATTTGCCCACTTGATAGCATTTCCTTGTTCTACTACTATATCTTTAAATTGGTTTTGTAGTTTATCTGCATATTCAGTATAACTCATCTTGTAATCATCAATCATATCTGTATCCCATAGTACATGAAGATTCGTTTGATTCTCTGCTCCTTTTCTTCCTTTGAAGTTTACTTTGATTTTACTACCACCATAATCTTCAAATCTTCCAGTATGTAAAGGTTGGTGCAAATCTCCTACCATATGAACCAAATACTTTAACCAAAACGCTTTCATCTCTTTTGATGCAGATGGTGATTGTAAAATAGGAATTGCAGTATTAATCATTTTTACTACATTTTCTTGTGTATGTTCTACTTCCTCATAATTTTTATCAATTGGAAGATTAACATAATGCCAAGTTGAAAATTTATCAAAATCAGGATTACTCCTCATCTCATCTGCCCAAGTACTTGCAACTGCAAGTGTTTGTCCATCTAAAATTTCATTAACTCGTTGTTCTGTTGTTAGTGTTAATTGTCTTTGTGCAATTTCACCAACTGTTCTGTGTCCTATCTTACCCCAAAACATCGTTGTTGAAAACGATGTTAAGGTAAATAAGATTAAAACTAATATTAATAATTTTTTCATAACCATGTTTTTATAAGCGAATATATGTAACCAGTGATTCCTACTAAATTAAGTAAGGATAAATTATATTGTTTTGTTCTTTGTGTTTGTACTGTAATGAGGATTAACCCCACAACCATTCCCATCTTTCCATAAATTGAATCGATAATGAATGGAGAAAGCATCATTAATGCTGTACCGAAGTATATTACACCATATTGATATAATAACTCTATTCTATTAGTTTTTTTTGTGCTTTTCATAATAAAAAAGGGGGAAATTAATCCCCCTTATTTTATAAGTTTTAGAATCTTACTTTTAGAGATGTGTTGAAAGTACGTCCGAATCCGAACCATACTGAGTTTCTCGTATCTACACCATTCCATGTCTGTGAACTACCATCCGCGTGGATGTTAGTGTTAGACTCTGCAATGTAGTAAGTATCAAATAAGTTATTTACGTTAACTCTAAACGATGCATCAGTTCCGAATAAATCAAACACATAAGTTGCTCCTAAATCAGCCAATCCATAAGACGGTAATTTTAAAGCTCCTTGGTTATCTGGTTGAGTAAATTCTGAATCTGTGATTGAATAATCAGCATATAATCCATCAACGAATCTATATCCTAAATCAACTCTTAATCCTTGGATAATCTCGTAATCTGCTTCAACATAAGTTGTGAACTGAGCCGCATCTCCTACTTTAGCATCTTTTAGGTATAATGTACCTGTACCGATTGATTGTTGATTATCATCAAATAATTCTGCTGAGAAATCATTAGTATATCTCCAATCACCGATTGATAACATACCTTTTAATCTCAACTTATCTGTTGGGTTATAAGAAGTTTCAACTTCGATACCATTGTGTACTACATCGATATCTTTAAATTGAGCTGAACCATCTACACCTTGTTGATTAGATAAACTTCTTTGAACGAATCTATTACCCCATACTGTTGAATATGCATTAACATTAACTTTAAAGTTACTACCAATGAAACCATATCCTAATTCGAATGATTTAATTTCTTCGTTTTGTAAATCTGGATTAACATCATTTGCATAGTTAGGGAATACTGCTCCAAATTGTGGTTGTCTTGAAATCATACCAGCATTAAAGAATACGTTTTGTTTATCATCAATGTTGTAGTTTGCACCACCTTTAAGATAACCTCCACCTTGATTCTTAGTATCTGATTCTGGATTATCTGGTTGGTCGAAATAATCAAGTCTTTGGAAAGATTGATTAGAAGTACCTGCTTGTAATACTGCAGAAATCTTATCATTCTTATATTCAACTAAACCATTGAATCCTTGCCATCCAACTTTACCAACATTGTAATAATCAATCTTCGGTCCTTTTAAACCAGTACCTTTAAATGGAGATGCCTCCACTAAAGTATTGATAATTTGACCATTAGAGTTTCTATTACCCGTTGAGTAGTATCCATCTAATCCCATTAAGTGGTTAAGAGTTCTATAATGATAACCAGTATAGTTTCTTAAATCCACACCAACTGAATATTTCCAATTTCCACTTTCGTATTCTAAGTTAGAGATTGCTCCAACCCAGTCATGAGAGTTCATAGATGCTCTTCTTACAAGAACTTCTCTATTAACACCATCATCTCTGAATCCATTAGAACCAATTAACTGACCTTCAAATGCACCAATAGCTCCACTATATGGGTCTGTTGTATCTTGATTGTTAGCAACAACTGCATCGAAATCTATAAATCCTTCAGGAGTTCTTGCACCTCTACCATTTTCTAAGTAGTGTTCAGTTAAATCCTTTCTGAATGGTAAGATATCAGATGTAGCGTTTCTAAAATTGTTTCCTCTTGGACCAGTTCCTCCACCTCTACCAGCTGAACCATATAATGATGTAGCTAATTTAAGGTTATCGTTGATTTCCCAATCCCAATTTAATGTTGCTAATGGTTTGTTATAGAAGTTTCTTCTCATTGAGAATTCTTCACCATTTAAAACACCACCATTGGAATTCCATCTTCTATCAATTCCTTCTTTACCGAAGTTTTGGTAATCTCTAATAGAAACCCAAACATCTCTTTGGTGATGCCATTGTCCAGCACCTAAGAAAGAAAAGTTAACAGAATGGTCTGAATCTTCAGGTGCATATCCTAACGCAAAGAAGTAAGTGTAACCCTCTCCTTTTGTGTTATAGATATAACCATCACCTTGCCACTTAGAAAGTAACACAGATGTAGCCCATCCATTATCAGATAATCCTGTTGATACAGAAGCAGTAGTTTTAAAGTATCCATCATTACCAAATGATTGTTGTACAGATGCACCTTTTCTTGCTTCAGCAGCTTTTGTAAAGATTGATACAGTTCCACCAACAGATGGTACTGCTAATCTTGAAGCTCCCAATCCTCTCTGTAATTGGATACCACTTGCAACATCAGTTAAACCTTGCCAGTTAGACCAATAAACCCATCCGTTTTCCATATCATTAACTGGTTGCCCATTAATAAGGAAAGAAGTGTTTCTTTGGTCAAATCCTCTTAAAGAGATTCTTGAATCACCATAACCACCACCTTGTTTGGTAGCGTAAACTCCAGGAGTTTTATTCATGATTTCAGGAAACTCTTGGTTACCTACTTTTAACGCAATCTCTGATGGTGAAATAGTTGATACAGCAACAGGAGTTTCTCTCACTTTCGCAATATCAATTACACCAGAAGTTACTACAACCTCACCTAATTGATTTAGGTCTGGTTTTAAGTAGATTTCCATAAAATCATCCACAGTAGAAACAACAAATGCAGTTTCATACCCTAGATAGGAGATAATCAATTTTTCTCCGTTTTTAGCATCGAGTTCAAATGTACCATCAAAACCAGTTACAACTCCATCCGCCGTTCCTTGAACGATGATGGTTGCTCCTGGTAGAGGGTCATTAGTTTCGATGTCTAATACTTTCCCACTAACTTGTGCAAAAGTAACGATACTCGTTAAGAGCATCAATCCAACTAATAATAGTTTTCTCATAATAATTGTTTTTAATTTAATTAAATTGTATAACCTTGTCTTTATAATAAATGTGGTTTTGCTTCATTAATACCCGAATTTGTAACCTGAACATAAGGTGGATTAAAATCTTCTAATGTTTGAGCACCTCCATAAGAGAGTGCCGATTTTACTCCATCAATTAACCCATTCACTATGAACTTAACTCCGCCCTTGTAGGGAATGGTTGTAGATTCACCTTCTACATTTCTAGCCTTTTGACCATGTGTTACTTTCGTTTCTAACGATGCAGAACCTCTATATCTCTTATAAAGACCTTTTTGAGTTTCAACAATCTGACCTGGTGCTTCATCAGTACCAGCGATTAGAGAACCCAACATAACAGAACTCGCTCCAATTGCAAGAGCTTTTGATATATCACCACTTGAACGAATACCTCCATCAGCCATAACGGGTGTTTTCGCAACAGATACTATATCTTCTAAACAACTTACATTCGGTACTCCGAATCCTGTCTTAACTCTTGTTGTACAAAGTGAACCTCCACCAATACCGACTCTCAACCCATCTGCTCCCCAAGATTCTAATTCTTGAGCTGCTTCTTTGGTTGCGATATTACCAGCGATAATGTCTACTTTGTCATCAAGGTTACTTTTCAACCATCCCAACATTGTTTCAACGTTTTTGTGGTGTCCATGAGCTACATCAATAACGATAATGTTACAACCATTATCTACTAAAGATTTTGCTCTATCTTTATCACTTTCACTTACTCCAATGGATGCCATAATTGGAACATGAGGAATTTCTGAATGCCAATTGTCAATCATGACTCCCCATGATTCAAATTGATTTCCCCATTCATCGGAATAAATTCTATGATATAGTTCTTTGATTATTTTGGATTGTTCTTCTATTGAATTGAAACGGTGAATACAACCCACTCCACCGAGTAAAAATATCTTGTAAGCCATTTCTAATCCACAAACTGTATCCATCGGAGATGCTACAATTGGATTTAAAATACCATATCTACGAGATACAAGTGTTTTTAAGTCAATTTGAGTACGAGAGGGAACAGTAGAGTACTGAGGTACTAACTGAATATCATCGTATGTTAGAGAGTTTCTCATTGAATAAAACCTAAAAGTTCATGTTCGTGAAAAATAAGAAGTTCTTCACCATCTACTTTTATAGTATTAGAAGCTTCTTGTTTGGTATATAATACCTTATCACCCACACTAACTGTTATTGGGATTTTAGTTCCAGTTTGTGAGAAAAGACCAGTACCAACTGATACTACTTCTCCATAAACTTTAGTTCCCCTTGAGATGGAATCAGTAAGGATTAATCCTCCTTTTGATTTCTTTTCTTCGTTTTTAGAATCAGGTCTTACCAAAATTCTATCACCTAATGGTTTAAAATTACTCATCTTCTTTTTTATTTATATTATTTTCAAATGTATTTGTTGTTGTGTACCAAGGTTGATTTGGAATATTGGGTTCGGTTTGCCAATATGGATTTGGTTGATATGGTATATAAGTAATACCACCCCTCGAAGTTTCATTAGTTAACAATACTACTGCTTTTTCAGCGGTAATATGTCCTTTATCTAGTAACTCCTGTACTATTTCTGCTTTAGTCATATTTTGTTATTTTTTATGGAATACGAATATAGGTTCAAATTTATATGATTTCCCATTATGTTTTACTGCGTTTTTAATTCCACTCTTGGAAGGGTCTAATCCAACCATTCGTGTCATTAACATTTTAAGCTTTCCTTTATACTCACACCCAAGTTGATTTAATATATCAATTGAATCTTGTTCCAATGGATAGTAAGTACTTTCACCTATTTTAATATCTGCAATATTCCACAAAATATATCTATCTTTATTTAAGTATTCGTAAATTGTTTTTAAGGTTGGTTTTAAGAAATTATCTCTCCAATCTTCGTACTCAGAATATGCTTTGAAAGACTGTGTTTCATCTTGTGAATATTGTTCTCTATTAAAATATGGTGGTGATGTAAATGATATATCAACTTTACCTTTATACTTCTGAAACTTTGGATTGTTTGAAATTAATTCAGAACCATCTTGAAAGAGTTCATATGTATTAGATTGTGTTTCAACATCAAAAAATGATGTAAGTTTATCCGAATGATTATCTATACAATTCTTGTTGTAAAAATCTGCTACATACTCATAACGAGAAATACCTTCATTATCTAAGAAGTTATCAGGATTAGGGTCTGTACCAACATAATGAATTTTCTTACGAGAACTCATTGCACCGATAATTCTACCACCCCAACCACTCGATGAATCATACACAGTTATAGGTTCAGTTGAATCAATATGATTAGTATAGTTTTCGTAAATCCACTTTGCAGTTAATGCAGGAAAGTTTACAGCTGCTTGTCCACAACTTAAACGTATTACTCTTAACATATTAGGAAATAATCCTTCAGTTTTATCATACCATCTAACCATATAAGAATATTTCGTTACCTTCCCCACTTTAGATGTTGAAGATTCTTCTATTTTATTTATGTTAGAAACTTGTCTTGAATTTAAGTAATCATTATCTACTAATTCATTTACTTCATCTGATGTTAGATATATGTTTGTAAACCCAACATACTCATCATTAAATGTTCCGTAGTTATCAAATGTACTATCTTTTGATTTCGTTAAATAGATATCGTAGTTTTCCCATTTACCTGTGAATACTTTTCCATCTTTAACATCTTTGATAAATTCGTATCCACTCTGACCATTCCAAAAGGGATTCTCATCTTTTTTATTAACAAGTGAACGAGACCAAACATACATAGAATCTCTTCGTACTGCTCTCTTCATTATCTTAATAAACTGCTCTTCCATTGTAGGGTCACCAAAATAATCATAAATAGATAAACCACCTTCAGCAGTTTTTCCACTTGATATTTTAGTTTTCAACATTGTAGGAAAGAACTGATTTACAACAGATGCATCCTTGTTAAAGTTTTTGATAATACCCAACGATTCATCATCACCACTTAAATCTTTTTCAATGAAATCACAATCATTTGATTTTAATTTACCAAGTGATGTAATAATCTTATCATGATTTTTTCCGATAACAGGTGGATTTCCGAACTCATCCCATTGTTCAGTAACTTCTTTACGCAAAGTCTTTGCCCAATCTTCGAATTCGGAATCACTAGTATCAAGTAATTCATGGAAAAGAATATTTGATTTAAAATCTACAAATTTATTTCGTTGGTAATAATGCATTAATTACTTTTTATGGAATACGAATATAGGTTCATATTTGTACCAAGTACTTCCAACTTGTACTAAGTTTTTCATACCTGTTTCAATTGATTCTCGTTTGTTTACATTTGCACCAATCATTGCTGCCATTGTCATCTTAAGTTTACCTTTATATTCACCACCAAGTGATTGAAGAATATCAATCGAATCTTGTTCTAGTGGAAAGTAAATTGATTTACCAATTTTGATATCAGCAATATTCCATAGGATATATCTATCATTTTTAAGATACTCATAAATTGTTGTTAGAGTAGGTCTTAAAAAGTTATCTCTCCAATCATCATACTCACCATACGCTTTGAACGATTGGTTCTCATCTTGTGAATATTGTTCTCTATTAAAGTAAGGAGGTGAAGTAAATGAAATATCTAATTTACCTTTATACTTTTGGAACTCAGGATTGTTTTTAATTAACTCTGAACCATCTTGAAATAACTCATAGGTGTTACCTTGCTTTTCTACTGCAAAGAAGTTACTCATTGCTTCTGAATGAGTATCAACTACTTTATCATTATAGAACTTTGCCATGTATTCATATCGAGAAATACCCAAATCATCAATAAAGTTATCTGGATTAGGGTCTGTACCAACGTAGTGAACTTTCTTTCTACTACTCATTGCTCCTGCAATTCTACCACCCCAACCACTAGATGAATCATAAATATGTAATGGTTCTTCTTGTTCAATATGATTAGTATAGTTTTCGTAAATCCATTTTGCAGTTAATGCAGGAAAGTTTACAGCAGGTTGTCCTAAACCTAATCTAAATGCTTGTATAATCTTAGGGAAAATACCATCTGATTTTTCATACCACCTTACATTGTAAACATAATTAACAACTTTACCATTTTTTAAAGTTTTTGAATTAGGTATATCACCAATATTTGAAATCTGACGTTTGTTTAGAAATCCTTCTTTTACTAATCTTCTTACTTGTTTACCAGTTAAGAATAGGATTGTTCCATACGTTTGTTTAGTTTCATTTAAAGGTCCGTATTTTCTAATAGATGCTTCAGTTGTTCTGTGAAGTACGATATCGTAGTTTTCCCATTTACCTTTGAATATCTTACCATCATATACCTCCTTTACGAATTTATATGGTGTTTGTCCATTCCAAAAAGGATTCTCATCTTTAACAGTTGTTAATGAACGACACCATGCATACATGGAATCTCTCTTAACCGCTCTTGCCATTGTTTTAATGAAACCACCTTCTAAACTATCTTCTGCAAAATAATCATAAATTGATGTTCCACCATCAGCTGATTCACCAATAGAAATTCTAGTTTTCAACATTGTTGGAAAAAACTGATTTACTACACTTTGACTTTTATTAAAGTTTTTTATAATCCCCAATGATTCTTTATCTTCATCATCTTTAATAAAGAAATTACATTCATCTTTTTTCAACTTACCAAAATGGCTGATAATTTGTTCTTCTGTTTTTCCTTTAACAGGAGGTTGCCCATCAATATCCCACGCATCGACAATCTCCTTACGGATTAACCTTGCCCAATCCTCAAACTCACCATCAGTCATATCAAGTAACTCATGGTAAGTTTTTTTAGATTTGAACTCAGAAAATTTACTTTGTTCGTAAAAATATTTAGTGCTCATTAAGATTGAATTTCTACAAGAAAGTAATTTGATTCATAATTGTCAATTGAAAAGGAAATGTGGGCTAATCCCTGAGAAGAAATCTTTAAAGTTGCATCAGTTGCTTCTTTGTTTGCAACTAATATCTCTTTTAGGTATGTTGCAGAAAATGAAATTGGGTCTACATCACCTTCACATACACAATCAACATCAATATTAATTCTGTTTGTGTTAATATTAGAATATCCTAAGATAATCTGACCAGCACCTTCTTTACAAGTAAATGTAAAATTGTTCTCATCTTGCAATGCACCCTTTGCTTTGATAAATGTAGATATAAAGTTTGAATCCAATTTAATTTCTACATTAAAATCTGGTAATTGTTTCAAATCTGGTACATTAGGGATAACTGATAAATCAGCTAACATATAATTTACAGATGTTGATTTATCTTTGAATTTTAAAGATACTGCTTTACCATCAATATCATTCATTGAGAAATCTACATCGTTACCAAGAACCGATAACATCTTTGTTAGTTTGGTTGTATCATATACACCAAATGATGCATCTGAACTATCAAACTCTTTCATACTTACACTTCCTAAAACTGATTTATCATCAGAGATGAAAGAAGTAGTTAGAGAACCATCTTTTGATTCCCACTTTACAGATTCTACTAGACCTGATAGGTTGTACTTTGATACGAACCTGCTTAATGATTGTTTTTCCATTGTTTACTTAATTATAATTTATTATTTGTACAAATATACGAAATTTATTTGATACTACCAAACTTTTTCGTATTTATTTTACATTCCTGGCATTTGCATCACAGGAAATTGTGGTTTTTCTTCTGGCTTATCCACTACCATACATTCAGTTGTTAAAATCATAGAAGCAACAGATGCTGCATTTTCAATTGCAGTTCTTGTTACTTTCTTAGGGTCAATAATACCTGCTTCGAACATATCTACAAACTTTTCGTTCTTAGCATCGTATCCACCACCATTCTGTTTAATATATTCTACAACAGAACCTTCAGTTACACCACAATTTTTAAGAATCTGAGATAATGGAGATGCTAATGCAGTTTGGATGATATCAAATCCTTTATTAAATGAGTCTGATTCCTCCATATGTACATAATTTCCAAGAGTATCTTGAATTTTCAATAATGCAATACCACCACCTTCAACGATACCTTCTTCGATACCAGCTCTTGTAGCATGAAGTGCATCATCTACTCTATCTTTCTTTTCTTTCATCTCAACTTCAGAACCAGCACCTATATAAAGAACTGCAACTCCACCACTTAGTTTCGCTAAACGTTCTTGTAGTTTTTCTTTATCGTAATCTGAATCAGTTGTTTCAATTTGTGATTTTATTTGTTCAATTCTTGTTTTGATATCATCAATATTACCTGCTCCATTTACGATAGTTGTATTATCTTTACCAATCGTAACTTTCTCAGCAGTACCTAACATATCTAGTGTAGCTTCTTCTATTTTCAATCCAAGTTCAGGTGAAATGAATTGTGCTCCAGTCAATACTGAGATATCATTCATCATTTCTTTCTTTCTATCACCAAAAGCAGGTGCCTTAACTGCACATACTTTAAGAGTTCCTCTTAACTTGTTTACTACAAGTGTTCCAAGGAGTTCTCCTTCTACATCATCAGCTATGATAACAAGAGGTCTGTTTTGACCAGATATACCTTCTAATAACGTAAGAATATCATTCATGTTGGATAATCTACCATCATATAATAAGATGTAAGGATTTTCCATATCCGCAACCATCTTCTCTGTATTGGTTACAAAGTGTGCTGATAAAAATCCTTTATCAAATTGCATTCCTTCTACAAGTTCCATTGATGTTTGAATACCTTTAGATTCTTCTACCGTAATTACACCATCAGTTCCAACCTTTTGGAATGCATCAGCAATAAGTTCACCGATTACATTATCATTGTTTGCTGATATTGTAGCAATCTGTTTAATTTTATCATAATCAGAACCTACAACAATTGCTTGTTTACCAAGTTCTTCAGTTACGATACTAACAGCTTTTTCAATACCCTTTTTAAGTTCCATTGGATTTGCACCATTTTCAACGGATTCGAATCCTAATCTTGCTATCTCTTGAGCAAGAACAGTTGCAGTTGTTGTACCATCTCCCGCTTCATCAGCAGTTTTGGATGCAACTTCTTTAACTAATTGAGCACCCATGTTTTCAAACACATCTTCTAACTCAATTTCTTTTGCTACCGATACACCATCTTTAGTAATATGTGGCGAACCTTGTCCTTTTTGTAGTAGAACGTTTCTACCTTTCGGTCCTAGTGTAACCTTAACCGCATCTGCAAGAGTATCTAATCCATTCTTAAGGGATTCTCTTGCTTGTACATCAAATTTTAATTGTTTTGCCATATCTTTATTCTTCTATTAATTCAGGCCATTCAGAATCTTCTAATGCCTTATCGTTTTTTAAATCAAACTCTACTTCATCCATTACCTCATGTTGAAGGTCATCATCTTCTGATTTCCATTTTTTGAGTTGTTCTTCTGTTAGTGGTTCTGTTTCTTCCCACCTTACATCCGTATATATTACTTTTCTTCTTAATATTGCCATTTTCTATTTATTTAATATTCGTTTTCTCCATATGCTAATGGTTGGAAACCACCTGTCTTTGTCCACTCCTCATTTGGTACACCAACTTGTAGTGATTCATCACAACCTTTATTACGAGAATCGAAGAACTCATTTTCAGTATAAGCTTCTTCCATACCTAAATCATATATTTCATCTTCACCATAAACCTCTTTATTATGTTCATTATCATAGAATTCATATTCATTCCACACTTCGTTTTGTAGATAGTTTACCAATTCTTGTTCTGAATCACCTTCATATGGTGGTTCACATTTTCTTAATGCTTCTACGTTAACCTCAATCGGGTCACTTGCAGCTGAGATTGTCCAAGTTTCAATTTTACGGACGTAAATCTTTTCGCTCATAACTTTACTTTTTATTTCTATTCATTATCAAATTTGTTAATTCTTTTGATTCCTTTGTATCTAATATTCCATATTTGATAACATCATTTGCCAATTGTTTTACATCGATTGATTCGATTGTTTCTTTACTCATTTATTTTAATTTATTATATTATAGTTCATTTATTATACCATTTTACTTAAACATGACAAATTGTCATGTTACTAAAAACTGAAGAATTTTTCAGCAGTTCTTTGTTCACTTATTACTTCACCCCAACCAACAGCATCAAAGAAAACTTGAAGTTTATGTCCCAATTCTCTTTCGAAGATTTTATTGTGGTCAATGTAAGTAGCTAGGAACTTCTCAATCTCTGGTGGGTCTTTATAACCTGTGAATGCTAAACCATCAATTCCCAATGGATTATCTTTAAGATATACCCACTTAACTTTATCACCATTTTTTAATGGTTCATAATTGAAAGGAGCATTGAAATGTTTTAAACAATCATTATATAGAATTGCTGCTTTAACATGAGCAGGTGTTCCTTTCATCATAGAGAATCGTTCTCTTTTACCTTTCGGCATATATTTTTTAAGATTCTTTACTGCTGAGTTCTTTGCAATCTCGGATGTAGGTCTATTTACCATATTCTTTTTGAAATCTAAAACATAATCTGAAATCTCTTCTTCTGTTTTACCTTTTAGAATATCAATAAGAACTGTACCCATACATTCTTGGAATGCTTTTGGGAATGATGAACGTTTTACATCTAATCCTTTTACATCTAACTTATCTACTGGTACACCATTATCTGATATAATCCATTGTGCATATCGTTTCTTTGCTACCCACAATCCTGCTTTTGCAACATACTCCTTCTTAATCTCTAATCTGTGTTTATCTTTATCAACATTTAAAACCTTTGTTGAAAGTATATCATAGAAATCATTAAGGTAATCTTGCATCTCTTCTGCAATATCATTTACATAACCAGCAATTGTATCTTGTTCTTCATCTTTCCAATTAGGAAATCGTTTATCCATTAAAGGAACTGCTGAGAAGAATACAGAATCAGTATCGATGTATATGTTAGAATCCAAATCAGGAGTATTAAGCTCCTTGTTGTACTTGATGTTAGCCATATCCGCAGTTGATTTAATAACTGTCTGTCCTGTCGTGGTAACAGCGGTAGCATTATCAACATCATAGAACCTAAAGGCAGGAAGACCAAGAACACCATATAAAGAGTTAAGTAAAATCTTCTGAACCAACTGACGTTTGTGATAGAAGGCATATTTTTCATCATCTCCTGCTTTCCCATATTTTTTCATTTCATTTTTATACTCAACTCGTTTTTGAAACCACAAGTCAAGAATACCAGGTATACAACCAACGGTATCGGTTCGGTAAAGTACACCATTCGATGCAACTGAGAATTTGGAATCATCTAAATACTTTCTTAAATTTTCTTTAGATATGGTATTATCTCCGATATAATAAGTATCAACTTCCCCTTTAACAAATTTATTTGCATCCCAATCTTGAATCTTACCAATCTTTGATTCGGGTGAAATGTTGAGGGTCATAATAATAGAAGGATATAGAGATGTTAAATCTAAATCATATATCCAATCATATTTTCCAACAATTGGAGCTTTTACATATGCTCCAATAAATTTCTCTTGATTATTATCACGAATTTCTTGCATTCGTTCTTGCCTATCTGCTGGTTTGTTTGGTGCAACCAATCCCTTTCTTCTAAGATAAGTTAACATTGCTCCTTCAAGATACTTTGATGAGTAAACGAAATCTTCATATGGAACGTGTCCCGCATGACAGATACCTCTACACAAATCGATGAACTGAAGTTTTTTATCAAACTCAACTACTAACTCAACATCTACTAAGTTATATTCGATAAACTTTTCAATATCATCTCTAAATAATTGGTCCAAGTTTCCATCATACTCAATCTTTCCTCTACCCAATTCTTTTTGTGCAACACTATCCAATCGATAGTTTGGTAGTTCACCATAATTGTAATTCTTATAAAGTGTAATGTAATCTAAATAAGATACACCTGCCATAAAGTATCTTTTACGATAAGGTGACCAGAAACATTGTCCGATTGGTGATAATCTATTTGCTTGTTTCTCACCCAATAATCTTTTGATTCTGTTGTATAACATTGGTGTATCAAAGAAATCAATATTCCAACCGGTAACGATTGAGGGATTAATCATCTCATATAACTCCAAATACTTAGCTAACATATCTCGTTCATCTTGGAATGGGAATACGATACACTTATCAGTAGTCTTTTCTTTCATACCACCTTCCTTATCAACAACCAATACCCAATACTGGTCTGTTGCAGAATCGTGAAGTGCAATTGAAGTTAATTCATTCTTAGCTTCTAGTGGGTCTGGTAATCCACTTATCATTTCACACTCAATATCATATGTTAAGATAACATGACCGTCTGATATATCATCTTTATCTGAATACATATCTACTAATGCTCGTGTAGTTTCAGGTACATCTGACTCAAATAAATTTGGGTCATCTTTCTTAAACTTATAAATTTTGGATAAACTATCTCCATAAATAGATTTATACTCACCTCTTTGTGCAGGTTCATAAGCATATCGTGTGTATGGAAATGCAGAATATCCTCTTTGGTCATCCCAAAGATGGATTAAATTTCTTTCTCGTTGGTAATAAATGTTTTGATACAATCTGTTCTGTTTTATTTATTTATACAAATATACGAATTATTTTTGACATATCCAAACAGGTTCACAAAAAGTTTGATTTTTTGTTTCTTCTGCTAATTTTAAACTTTCTTCTGAATACTGTCCATCATCTTTAGCAGTTCCTGCTCCACCACTATTAGGTCTCTTTGCCATTTCCATACCAATACAACCTTTGTAAGTTAATCCTTGTGATGTAAGATAATCAATCATTGGATTACAAATCTCTAACCATCCCTTATCACCTTTAGAACTTGCATAAACATCAGCTATGTTCACTGCAATGATACCACCTTTCTTTACTGTTGGTATAATCTTACCTAAAGTAGTATGTAAAAAGTTCTTGTTCCAATCGTTTATGTTTTTATATCTTACCCAACTCTGAGTATCATCATGTGAATATCTTTCTACTGAGAAATATGGAGGTGATGTAAATACTACATCAAAGTACTCGTTATATTCAGAGTAATCAAAATCTTCTGCTGGTGATTGATAGAATGTTGTTTTGGTAGGTGTTTCAAAGAAAGATGTATGTTTAGTATAAAAATCTCTTTGTTGTTCGTAGAATGGATGATTCTCTATACGAGGGTCTAGTCCTACATAATGTTCAACAGTTTCACTACTAAATGCTCCTGCTAATCTATCACCCCACCCCATTGAGAAATCAAGTACGGTCTTAGCGTTATTCATATCATAGAACATCTTCGCTACATTTGGTTTGAACTGAGCACATATGTACTTTCTTAATCCAATCATAGTTCTTAATTCTTTCTTACCAACTTGTGGTAATTTTAAAGAATAAGCTGCACCCATTAGTGATACCATAAATGATTTAGTTTCCCAAGTTCTTTTTGGACCGGGTGAAACCGAACCATCTACACTCCATCTATTGTGTTGCTGGAAGTAATTGGATGCTCTGTTACCTGTATTGATACGAGAAAAGTATTGTTGTTTTCCATCGTATGTTAGTGGATACTTAGATTCCGCTGCTTTTCGTGGAAACCATTCACCTTCCTTTAGATAGTTTCTCCACTGGAAACCCTTAAGTGATAAGAAATCATCATATGCATTTTTTTCGCTAATTTCTGCATAGGGTATTTCATACTCCATGAATAATTCTGCAAATGCTTCCTTTACTTCTAACTTATCAAAGTTTTTCTTGAGTAAAGTAAAATCTTCTTCAGATACAGTTGGGTACTCACCTTCGTAAGTACCCTTTTTGTATTTATTTAATATTGATTCTATCGTCATATATTATGCAACTTGTGGTTGTTGAGAATACGCCATATCAAATCTCTTTCTCGTTTTTTCATATCTCTCAGGATATAATGTCTTATCTTGGTGGCAATCCAAACAAAGAGCTTCACCATTTGATAATTCAGTATCACCACCATCTTTAAATGGTTTAATATGGTCTGCTTCATAACTTCCCATTTCATCTATTTCTAGTTCTACTCTACAAGAAGCACATTTACAATCTTGTGAAAGTAATAAGTGTCTTTTCTCTTCTTTAGTAAATGCTCTTTTTTTAGAAACGTTTTTTGCAATTTCTTCCTTTTCTAATTGCTTTAAAATAGTTTCAATAACAAATTCAAGAGGATGTTTGCTATCACCTTGTTGGTAACAAGCAGCGAAGGTATTATCTCTTTCCCAAACTGATTTTTGTAACACATCCCTATCTAAACAATGATTTACATCTGTAAGATATCCTTTATCAACTGCCCAACTATTTAATTTAAGTTGAGTTCCTTTTAATTCACCTATAATTCTTTGATACTTTCCTGCTAACTTTTTAGCATCAAATTTTATACTATTTTTGTAAAGTAAATCAATAGTAATAAATAACATCAGTATATCTCTTTTCTTCCAAAACTCTTTACTAGTTTTATCAATCACAAAATCTACCTTTTTTAAAACCTTTTCGATTCTTTTCTTATGAGATTCTAAAGTTGCTTGGGTATTTTTAGGTCCCAACTTTTCATCTTTAGTTTCATAATCAAAATATAACTTCTTAATTTGACTTCCTCCTATGTTTGTAAATCCATCATTATGTACACACACAAGGTACTTCGCTATTATTTCTTGTAATAACTTACCTTTTGGAGAACAATTTAAGTATTCAAACTCTAATGCTCCATCTTTTACTCTTGCAAATTTATGTTCTGGTACTGCAGGTAATGTTAAATCGTTTATATAATTAGATAAAGGATTATCTAGTGAAGAAAGTATATCTTGTGATGATAATGTGTTATGGTCATTCACTTTTTGAAATCTGTTGTGTTTTTCTTTCTTTTTAAGTTCAGATTCTAAAACGATAAATGAATAAGTAGATTTCCATTCGTTAAAATACCCCTCGTGGTATTTTTGTATATCTGAAAGTGTGTATCCACTAACATCAACATCTCTACCATTTATTTGTATAAAAGATTTAGGATTTGATTTATCTCCAGGTAACTTTACAAGAGAACTCATAATAGCTAAGAATGTTTTTGTTCGTTGTTGTCCATCAAGTGATTCTGATGTTGTAGTTACTTTTCCATTTTCATCAACTGTCTTAACCCATTCAATCTGTCCAATAGGTTCATAATTGATAATTGAAAGAAATAAGTTTCTTTGCCATTCATGACCAGGGTCTCCAATTTTATTATAAAATAAGTAATATCTTTGAAAGTTTTTTGAATACTTTACCATTAATGATGCTGAGTTAAATGCATCAACTGAGTATTTACTTAATTGGAATTTTTCTGTTGGCGATTTCATTAAGATATCTACTCCGCCTTTTGTTTCAGTAGATAAATTTGTGTTAATTTTTGTCATATTATAAAATTTTAATTTAATGAACCACTTCACCACCATTGGCTTTTAAAGCCGGCTTTTAAAGTAATTCGGTTTGTTTGGACTTTTTTCTATTTCAACGTTTTCCATTTATAGTAAGGTTTGCCCGAACCCACAACGTTTATATTATACAAATATACGAAATTAATTTCATATATCCAAGCTTTATTTACGAAAAATTAATTTCATACCTGTGTACCAACCAAATTTTTCTTTTTGTTTTGGTTGTTTCTTTAAATTCTTTTTAAAATTTAATTTACGCATTCTTACTTTTTTTGGGAATGTGTTTCTATCTCTTTTATAACTCACCTTAGTGATTTATAAATTTCTCGTGCATATTGATAATCATTCAATAACGAAGATGTCTCTGCATTGGAAAAATCTGAAGCATATTTTGGTTTATTAGCTAAGATTTCATCAAGTACAACTTCATACTTTGAGTAAATGTGAGATGCATAGTTTTTCCAAAAGATAGGTCCTAGTTGGCTAGCTTCTTGGAAGTTTAGATTTCGTGGTTCGAAAGAACCTGCGTTGAGCAGCTGCTCCATAATTGGTTTGGTTCAGTATATCCCTGTTCCCGGCTTTAATTAATGTTAATAATTCTGCCTTAAAACCACCCATTGGGTTTTTATTAAGACATATTTAGTACAAATATACGAAATTATTTTGAATTATACAAGCTAAAACTGAAAAAACTTTTCACTTTTTATTTTTTCTAGTTGTAATCTGTAAATTACACCTGGTATTATACCTGTTTCCTTTGAATTCCATTGTATATCTGAATCGTACTTAAATCCATATCTTTCATAGAATTTACGAGCTCTATCGTTGAAAGCTCGAACAGTTAATAATATATTACCAGCTTTTTTTGATTTACAATATTCTACAAATTCATCTAATACCTTTTTAGTTGCACCCTTTTGGGTTTGGTCTGATGCTATTTGGTGAATAATAAAATCATTTGTTTTCTTTATTGTTGTTGCATTTCGAGATAGTTTACCACCATGTGTATATTGTGTAAATGTAATCATTACACCATCTTGTAAAACTAAGTTACCTCGTTTGATTCTTTTAACAAGTTTGAATCCCTGTTTGTACATATGAGGAAATATATCAGGATACATATCGATAATAACCATTGTATCCTCAATGACTTTATCCATCGCTTCACCTTCTTCTTTTATATGAACTACGTTTAATCCCAAAACTTCTTTATATTTAAATTATCTTTATACTGAAACTGATTTTTCAATCTGTCCTTTAGTGTATCTTTTATTGTTTCTATACCATCTGATATTCCTGCTCCTTGTGCAAACCAAATTTTCTTTCTATACAAAAGTTCATCTGATATTTCTCCTTTAAATGCTTCTCTTAACAATGGTTTCATATATCCCTTTTCATTTTGATACAACGGAGGAATGTTTAAAGAGTACTCTACGAATGGTCTCCAAGAGTATGGAGTTCTCATCTCAACAGTACCACCCCACATCATAGATTGATTCTGTGATGGAAAGTTTCCTTTATGTACATCCTTTATTAATTTTCTTCTTGCTATATTATAAGTTTCAGGTGTATAATGAAATGCTTGTATATGACCATAACTACCCCAAATCTCATCTGATAAATCACCACTAAACACTACCTTAAATCCATGTTTCTTTATCTCTTCACCTAGTTTGATAGTTGCAAGTGCACTACCTATATTCTGCCATTTTGTTAATTCAGTTACATATAATGTAGTATCAATTGAATTCATGATTTCATCATTTGTCATATGAATTTCATGTAATTTGATACCAAATTCTTTGGCTGCTATTCTTGCAAACTTTATATCACTACCACCCTCTGTTGTTACTACAAATGCTTCTAATTTAGGATATAACTTAGATAAAAGGTATGTTGTTATTACAGAATCAATTCCCCCACTTAGAAGTGTACAAATGGGAACATCTGAAATCATCTTTACTTCAACTGCTTCTCCTAATAATCTTCGTATGTTCTTAATAATAGTATCTCTATCATGTTCTATTATTTCATTAGGTAGTTCATAGTAAGTTTTTACACTATGATATAGTGTTTCATAATTGTATTCAACATATGTACCAGGATAAACTGTCTTTACACTCTTCATGTAAATATCTGATAAAGGTAATCCTTTTTTCTCTGAACAGAATGCTAACTTATTAGTTAATTTATCAATTGAATACCAAAAAGGAAGTTCACCAATATAATCTCTAACTAAATATGCAGTTTTACTTCGTGTATCAATAATACAAAAAGAAAACATACCATCTAAATCTTTGAAAGAATCTACACCGAACTCTAAGTAAGAGTTTAATATAATTTCAGTATCAGAAGTTGTTCTGAATGGTATTGTTATTTTACTCTTAAGTTTATCGGTAAGTTTACTTCCCCATAGTTCACCATTATAAACTATACAAACTGTTTTATCTTCATTCCAAAGTGGTTGATTTGCAAATTCTGATAAATCTTGTATTGATAATCTATTATGAGCAAAGTAGAAATCTCCAACTTGTTCAATAGTTGAATTATCTCTACCTCTATGTAGTATCTTGTCTAACCCATCTTTTATAGAAGATGAGTTAAAGTTATTTCCTCCGATGATTCCACACATATTAAAACGGAGCGTTTTGTGTATCTCTTTCTATACAAGTACTCATATGGTCAGCCCAATGAAGTATAAATTGTATATTTGATTTTAAGTAGTTTTTTGGGTCAAATACTTTGAAATATTTTACGTTATCTTCATCATACATACCATCAGTAAGTTTGATTCCAAAATATTCGTTTTCATTGTATTTAATTCCATATTCTTGTAATAAGAAGAATGTTCTATCAGTATGTGTTAGATATGATAGGTCTGAATTACTAACATATATCTTACCTTGATTCTTTACGTGCCAATCAGAAGGATTTGTTACATAATGAACTTTTCCTTTACTTCCTAGTTTTCCTAAATCGTGATGGAATGCTGCAAATAATAATTCATCTTGTGTGAAATCAATGATACCACCTGCTTCTTTGTAGAGTTTCATCATTCTGAGTGAATTTCTAGCTACATTCATAACATGGTCAATATAACCACCTTCATATGCATTGTGATAATTAACATTTCCACTCGCTGGTGATAACATTAGGTTTGGTCCTAATTCATCCATTGAGTACATATGTAGTAATTTCTCTAATCTATCTCCTTCGAAAGATTTCTTAAGTGCCTCGATAAACTTATTATAATTCTCTTCGAGTTGTTTTTCATTGTATTTATTCATAATTCTTTTAAATTTTAAATGTGTGTCCAAGTTTTTCTTTTTACTATTTCTTCTACATTCCAAGTAGATACCTTATAGTTACGAGCAATGACATTTGTAGAAAACCCCTTGGAGTAAAGGTCTCTAATTTGTATTACTTGTTCTGTTGTTAATTTTGACCTAGGGTGAGATTCTCCTCGTAACCTATTACTAAAAAACCATAAGGTTTTTGACATAACTTTTTATTTTATTTTTAAACTCTTTCGATTGGAATGGTAATTACAGCATAGCTACTGTTTTGTGGATGTTTTTGTGTGAAATCTACAAAATTATCTAGTTTCATTCTAAACGCAACCTCCGTATCAATATAGTATAACGTATTACCACCATCCATACTACTTAACTTTTTACTTTTACTAAAAGGAACTTTAGGTGTTCCTTTTAATTTTACTACTTCTTCTTCGTGATGTACAAATTTAATTCCTGCCATATATTGTGTTTTTATTATTTACTATGTAAATATACGAAAAATAAATGAGAAATCCAAATATTTTACGATAAATTTTCAGTTAAAGCGTTTGTATATGCTAATTCTGATTGAACTCCTACCATTCTTTGTACTTCAACACCATCTTTTTCAATAATTACTGTTGGTACAGAACGTACATGATACTTCTGAGCTATTTCGAATTGTGAATCAATATCCACATTTTCAAAGTTAACATCTGAAAATTTAGTTTTAACGTTTTCCATTAAAGGTGTTAGAACCTTACAAGGTCCACACCATTCTGCATAAAATTTCTTTACTTCTACCATTTTAATTTTTCCTATTAATTAATTAATTATCCGTCACACGCAACACAATCGGGGTCAACCGCTCTTGTTGCTATATCACCTCTAAGAACTGATTCAGTTCTCATGTAGTACAATGTTTTAATTCCTTGTTTCCATGCTTCTAAAGATACTTGGTTAATCCATTTCGGTGATGCAATGGAAGGGAATGCTAAATTTAATGAAACTCCTTGGTCAATATATTGTTGTCTTACACCAGCTTGTTTAACTAAATCCATTTGATTGATTTCTTTAAAGGTTCTGAATACATCTTTTACAGGATAAATTTTATCTATATCTCCGTTTTGGATTTCTTCACAAAGTACCATTTTACCATCCAAGTAACACCACTTATTAAGTTCTTTGATATCTTGCACAGAACCACCATCTGCCATTATCTGGTCCCATGTCTCTTTATTATTGATACCTGCTTTTCTTAAAACCTTTACTAACTCATTGTTCTTTCTAATGAAAGTTCCTTTTGCAGTTTGTTCGGTGAATACATTCGCCGCCCAAGGTTCAATACCAGCAGATACATTTCCAGCTAATTTAGAGTTACTAACTGTTGGAGCAACTGCTCTTAAGTGAGTATTTCTAAATCCACTTTCTCTACACCATAGAGGTTCACCATATTCGGTTGCCATATCTCTTGATGCTCTTTCTGATTCTATCTTTAACTGAGAAAAAATCTTACGAGTTTCAAATTGAGCTTCCATACCTTCAAATGGAATACCATTTTGTTGTAGGTAAGTGTGCCATCCTAAAACTCCCAATCCTAATGCTCTACCTTTTTCAGCAGATGCAACAGAATTTTCAAATCCTCTCATGTTTTTAGCCTTTTGGATAAATTCAGAAAGTACTCCATCTAAGAACCAAGTTGCAGTATAAACCAAATCAGTATCTCTCCACTCATTGTATTTAGATAGATTTACTGATGATAAACAACAAACAAAAGAATGGTTCTCATCTGTATGTAATGTAATCTCAGAACATATGTTTGTCATATGAACTTTTAATCCATTTTTTTTGTACATTTCAGGATTTGCTTTATTAACATTTCCTTTGTACATGATGTATGGTTCACCAGTTGCTTTTCTTTTTTGTAGTAATTTTCCCCACTTTCTTCTTGCAGTTTCATCTCCATCTTGAAGTTTTCTCATAAACTTATCACCCACAACTGCACATTGGTGTAGATTAAGTGATTGTCTATTTACATCTCCTTTAGGTTCTCTGATTTCAATCCACTCATCGAAATCCTTGTGGTCAATATTAAGGTTAACAGATGCTGCTCCTCTTCGTACTGAACCTTGGTTTGTGGCAAGGATTGTAGAATCGTATATTTTAGCAAATGGTACTACACCATCACTTGTTCCATTACCTGTAATCTTAGCTCCTGCAGGTCTGATTTGGTTGATACCAATACCAACACCACCACCATGTTTTGCAAGTAACATTAATTCTAAGTTCTTATTTCCGATATCATATATGGAATCAGCAACATCTATACCAAAACAAGATATAGGTAATCCTCTATCAGTACCAGTATTTGAAAGAACTGGTGTTGCTAAGTTTAACCAACCTTTCCAAATATAATCGAAGAATTTAGTTGCCAATTGTGGTTTATCTAATCTTTGAGCAACTCGTGTTGCAACTCTCCAATAAGCATCTTTTGGTTTTTCACCTTCTAACAAATATCCTTTAGATATAGTTTTAACATATATCTCTGTATTTGCCCATGATGGGAAATCTACATCAAGTTCCCAACCTAAATCTGCTCCGTAATTTGTTTTTGCCATTTTTATAAATTTTCTTCTTTAACGAACACTCCGTTAACTGTTTTACCTTTTCTATTTTCTATTTCGTTGTATGCTAATTGTAAACATTCTGTTGGGGAATAACCTAATTGCTGACAAAGTATGATAAGAGTTACAAATGAATCACCTATCCCATCTTTTAATTCTGCTTCATTATTTTTTAAAAGTGCCCCAGCAGTTTCACCTACTTCTTCCATCACTTTTAGCATTTGTTTTGGTGCATTTTCTGGCTTATCTATACCCTTTTCTATTGCCCAATTTCTTACGCTTATTTCTAATTCGTTAAATGTTTTCATATATTTGTATTTTAAAATAAATCTCCCCAATCTTCACCTTCGTTTGCCTTACTATAATCAGTAGGTCTAACGGCAAAGAAATCAGTATGAGTTAATCCACCTGTTAGGTGATAGAACCATTCTAACTTTTCAGCCTTCGTTTTATCGAATTCATGAATGGAGTCATATCCTAATT
>Ga0209666_1000499_pt1 | contig 30269 bp, 19 predicted proteins | sample SaaInlV_125m_DNA_FD_184679 | JGI IMG/M metagenome (GOLD analysis project Ga0209666, IMG submission 184679) | Marine microbial communities from expanding oxygen minimum zones in the Saanich Inlet - Saanich Inlet SI037_S3LV_10m_DNA (SPAdes)... | ecosystem: Environmental > Aquatic > Marine >...
CGAGTGTCATCGCCGCGGCGGTGTAGGTCCTTTCGCCATGGACAGCTACATCATGCTGCTAGGATGGTCGCCGATGATTCGCGAGGTGATTCTTAACAAGCGCATGCCGCCTGCTCAAGTTGACCCAGAATACGGCCATTCGAAAATGGCGCGTTATCTCGATGACGATGAAATAGAGACAGTGGTGACCTGGATAGATGCGCGCGCACCTCGCGGTGCGAGCGCCGAGGATCCGCTGGAAACTCATGCAGCACGCTTAGCATCGACAAGCGAATTCGAATGGCAACTAGGCAAGCCAGATCGAATCGTTGCGGGGCCGAGTAATGCGATTCCTTCGACAGGCGTGATGGATTATATCTACGAAGATGTAGACCTTGGCTTCGAGGGGGATCGCTGGCTGCGCGCGGTCGAGACGCGGCCTGGCGACGAATCTGTCCTGCACCATCTTATGGTGTTTGTCACCGCGCCTGCCGAAGACTTCTGGGGAGAAGAAAGACAGCAACGAGTTGTGTCCCGTCGGTTCGTTGAAGGCTATGCGCCAGGGCCACACCGCGCGATCGAATTCGATAAAGGAACTGGGGTTTTCATTCCCGAAGGGCATAAGCTGTCGCTTCAGTTTCACTATGTGACCAATGGCCAATCAACTGTCGACGAGACCGAGCTTGGTCTATATTTTGCGAACTCGATTGCGGGTCTGGTCGAGCGTCGCGCTTTTGCCGTGGGCGCTCGTTTCGAGCTGCCCGCCGATGTGGCCGATTTCCCATTAGTCGCCGAAACTAAAATAGACACCGACATAGTTGTCACCGGTGTGCGCGCGCGCATGAGCTATCGTGGGAAGAAAATGCGCTTTATTGCTGTCGACGCAGCCGGTAAAGAGAACATTTTATTTAGCGTCCCTGCTTACAATTACGGATGGCAGCCGCACTATCTACTCGACAAACCGGTCGCAATCGCTGCCGGTAGCGTACTGCGCGTTGAAGGGGCGCTAGATAACTCTATTTCGAATCCGACAAATCCTGACTCGACGCGTGCCATTGCATGGGGCCTGGAGAGCTGGGAAGAGATGTTTACTGGCTACTTCACCTACTATGAAGCCGGCGCGCCCTCTGCAACAAGCGAAATATCTGCGAACGATTAGGCTCGCCCCACTCTTAAAAACGGCAAACGATTAGATGTCACAAGAACGAGGAACAACGCTCTACTACGGCTGGAAAATTGTTGCAGCGATTTTGTTTACGCTGACATTTTCAAGCGGGCTTAGTTTTTATAATCATTCGATCTACCTTAACGCGCTCGCAGCGACGCCTGCTTTTAATGTGGCGAGCGCCTCTATCGCGGTCTCTCTTTTCTTTTTTAGCGGGGGACTTGCGGGGCTTTTGGTAGCGAGGTGGGTTCAGAATTACGACCCGCGGTATTGCTTGACCGGCGGTGCTGTCATCTCGGCGGGTGCGCTCAGCGCACTTTCGTATGTGACGACTGTGCCTCAGCTCTACGCTGTCTATTGCATCTTCGGCGTGGGTTTCTCTGCCTCCTCGCTTATTCCTGCCACCACAATCGTCGCGCGATGGTTCAAGCGGCGCCGAGCGATGGCATTGTCGATCGCATCAACCGGCCTCTCCCTCGGGGGAGTCATTCTGACCCCTTTGTGTGTTCTTCTGGTCGAAAAGCTGAGTTTTCAGACTGCGGCGCCAATCATGGGGCTGATTTATCTTGTTGGTGTTATTCCGGTGTCATGGATTTGGTTGCGGCCTAGTCCCGAGTCTATGGGGCTTCGCATTGATGGCGATGCGGTCGATGACGCGGTTGATAAGGAAAACGCGCCTGCACGAGATACAGCGACTCAAGACGAGGCACGGCTATCTAGAAGCGCGCCCATAGAAGATGGGCTGAGTTTCCGAGAGGCGCGTGCCACGCGCTTTTTCTGGGGAATCGCCCCCGCTTACGTTTTTCTGCTGATGGCGCAGGTCGGCGGCATCGCTCACCAATATGGTCTCGCACGAGAAACCTTATCCGAATCCCAGACGGCTTTAGCCGTCGCGATTTTGCCAGTGATGAGTATTATCGGGCGCTTGCTCGGCGGATGGATTGTTGGGAAAGTGGCGATCAAGCAGTTTGCGCTTTTTATCATGGGGTTGCAGATACTCGCGCTTGTGATGCTTGCTTCGGGTACGGGCGTTTGGGGGCTTTGTATCGGGCTCGCATTATTTGGGTGTACGGTTGGCAATCTTCTCATGCTGCAGCCACTGCTGATTGCAGAGGCATTTGGGCTGCGCGAGTATGCTCGGATATTCTCGGTAGCAAATCTGATGTCTTCGTGGGGAACCGCCGCTGGACCCGCCGTAATGGGCTATGTTTTCGCGCTTAATAACGAGCAATACGGTGGCGCCTATTTATTCGCTGCTGCGGCAGCGGCACTTGGGCTCGTCTTGTTTGCCTCGGGAGGTCCGCTGCACCCGTCGATCGAGCAGAAGGCTGCATGAAAAAAATACTGCTAGTTTTTATTGTGGGAACAGCGGGTCTTGGACTATTAATGCTAGCGGGGCTGAGCTTTATTGGAATAACGCCTGCCTATATTGCTAGCGCGCCAGCTGTCGCAACCGGCATCGGTGCCAAGCTGCTGTGCAGTTCGCGGTATGTTAGCGGGTTTTCCAAGGCTCAGTCTTTTGACGACTTAGTGCAGTATTCCGGAATACTCGATCAATTAACTATTACCTATGATGATGAAGAGACGAGAGTAAGTGCCTCATTTTTTGGGCTAGGTGAAAAGTCTTCTACATTTATTCCCGGCGTTGGCTGCAGTGTCGACTATGCCGGGTTCGACATCAGGCCCGAGCTCGCCGCACTTGTACTTACACCCGAAATAAACGCGTCAGAGAGCGCTCTCTCTTCCGCGTGGCCTCGTAACGATCAGGTCACAACAATCGATCCGCAGATACAGGCGCTTATCGATGCGATTGTCAGCGAAGACAATGCAGCGGGTCTAAACACGCGGGCGCTGCTTGTGGTGAAAGGGGGTAAGGTACTTGGTGAAGCCTACGCACAAGGTGCTGATGCATCGACGCCGCTGCTCGGCTGGTCGATGGCAAAAAGCCTAACCTCAGTTATGCTTGCAAGTCTCGAGTATCGCGGCTTGCTCGATCTTGCCGCACCGACATCACTCGGTGAATGGGCGAGCGACGAGCGAGCGCAGATCCGTGTGACAGACTTATTAACGATGACCGATGGTCTCGCCTTTTCCGAAGAATACAATCCAGGCGACGATGCTACAGCAATGCTTTTCGATTCACCGTCGGCCGCAGATTATGTGCTCGCGAAACCCGCTGCACATCAGCCGGGTACTCGATTCAACTACAGCTCGGGTACAGCGAATGTTTTGGCGCGCCTGTATGAGAATTCGCTGGGTGGTCCTGCGGAGGCGCGCGCCGATTATGAGCAGAATATTGCCGCGGTGCTCGGCTTTCAACACGCGGTATTCGAAACCGATGCGGCGGGTGGTTTCGTCGGAAGCTCCTACCTCTATGCGTCTGCGCGCGACTGGGCGAGACTCGGGCAGGTAATGCTCAACGAAGGCGAGATTAACGGTGTGCGGCTTTTTAGTGCCGACTGGGCCGCCGAGGCGACCAAGCAAAATACTTCGTCAAACCAGCCAGCGTATGGTTATCAATGGTGGCTTAACGCGGGCAATAAGGCGCTGCGATGGCCATCGCTGCCCAGCGATAGTTTCGCGGCTATGGGCAATCGTCAGCAGCTAGTGATGGTGATTCCGAGTGAGGACGTGGTGATTGTCCGGTTAGGCTGGACCGCCGGTCGCTACCCCGACGATGAAAATTTTCGGCGCATACTCGAAGCGCTTTAACTAAAACGACTGACCGATTTTCAGCGCGTTGATCGAGAGCCCTCAAAACGTCCATTTTTCGGGCGCTCGAGTTACGCGTCCAGCAAGGTCGGTCCAGACGTGCTGCGTGCTGCCGGTGACTAATATGCGATCGTCTTTGGCGCTCGATATCTCGTAGTTAAAGGTGAGTCTGCGACTTTTGTTCTCAGCGATCCATGCGCGGACTCGCGCGCGATCACCGTAGACGAGACTTCCTAGGTAGCGGACATGCACTTCGGTTACCGGCAGCCGATAGCCATCGGCCTCGACTAAGGCGTAGTCGCTCCCCTGTTCGCGCATATAATGGCTACGTGCCTCTTCGAAATAAACAATATAGCTTGCGTGGTGAACGACGCCCATAGCGTCGGTCTCGGCGTAGCGTACTGGGAATTCGGCGGTTGCTTCCTTGCGCTGTTCTGCTGAGCTGTTCATCGAGTTCGCGTTCCTTTGTAGAGGCTGAGTCAGCTAAAAAGGTTGAGAGAATGTTGGGTGGCGATAGCCTTGTCTAGCGAAGAGCGTATCTTCACGATAGGATACCTTACTAGCAGCAAGAGATCGTAGCTAATGCTTAATTTTCCAGAACCGCCCAAAAGTTACAGTTCGGTGTTCCTCGAAGAAACCGACAAGCCGCTGCCGATAAAAATTGATCCGCGCACCCGTTACGCCTTCTTTAGCACGATTGCGACGGGCGGTAAGTCCCTCATCAAATCATGTAAAGACCTGCACCTCTCTCGATTTGTTTGCTACAAAACACTCAAACCCGAATTCGCGAATAATGAGATCGAGCAGAAACGCCTCATTCGCGAGGCGCGCGTAACCGCAATGCTGCAGCATCCGAATACCGTGCCGACCTATGAGCTCTCACGCGATGCGCGTGGCAATCCATATTTCACCATGAAGCTCGTCCATGGTTACACGCTGCGAGAAATTTTTGATTATCGTGAACGCTATGATCTCACTCAGTTTATGGAGGTCATTATGCAGGTCGCCTATGCGCTTGAGTATGCGCATAACCATGGCGTCGCACATCGTGATATTAAGCCTGAAAATATTTTGGCGGGCCCCTTCGGTGAGGTGCTGCTGCTAGACTGGGGCCTCGCCAAGGTCTGGCATCCCGATGGTAAAGGCGCCAAGGCGTTGGGCGAGGCGGGGTTAATAGACGAAGACGTGGCGGCGGCAGATGCAGCCGTTGACTTTATCGAAGACATCACCCTTACCGGGCAGGGCAAAGCCCAAGGCACGGCTCACTATATGTCGCCAGAGCAGATCAATCTCGACCCGACGATAGATCATCGCACCGATATCTACAGCCTCGGCGCAGTGCTCTACGAAGCGCTTTGCGGACAAGCGCCACCAACGGGGGAGAAAATGCATCAGATAATTAGTAGCGCACTGAACGATAAGCCGGCGCCTCCTTCGACAATAAGTAAGCAGCCGGTGCCACCATTACTCGAGCAAATAGCGATGCGATGTCTCGAGAAGGACCCCGCCGCGCGGTATCCCACGATGGGGCAGGTCATAAGACTCATGCACCAAGACTGGCGTTCTGGCTTGGCGCGTTAACAGCGCTCATAACGCTTATGGCGCTAGTAGAGATAACCAAACTAAAAATAAAAAGGGGACAGCGATTGAAAACTCGATTGCAGACGAAGAACGGAGCGAGGCTCGCATTCAAAAAGAAAGCGTGGCAGCGGCAGACTCCGTTGTTGGCATTACTGGCTTCGGCGCTGTTCCTGGTCGCGTGTAGCGATGAAGCGGCACCACGAAGTGGGACAGCCGCCGATACAGCGACACCGGTCGCAGATACTGTTTACGTTGGCGAGCATATACTCTCGATGACTGGCGTAAATCCGAGCGCCGTTGCCGTGCGTGGCGATCGAATTATCGCAACGGGCTCGGAGCAAGAACTCGCGTCGCTAATCGGCGCGGCGACAGAGGTTGTCGAGCTTGGCGAGCAGGCGCTGCTGCCGGGATTCATCGATGCCCATGGACATTTCTCGGCGCTTGCACGCACGGCAGACTATGTCGATCTATCGCCCCCGCCTGTCGGAGGCGCAGAGTCGATCGCCGACATCGTGCGCGCGCTCAGGCTTAACATAGAGCAAAACAGTATCCCTGCGGGCACGCTAGTCACCGGTTTTGGCTACGACGATTCGCTGCTCGAAGAACGCCGCCATCCCACGCGTATCGACCTCGATGAGGCATCGACGGTTCATCCGATCGTTATTCGGCATGTGTCTGGACATCTTGCTGTCGGCAATTCGATGGCGCTGGCCGGTGCCGGAATAAATGCAGACACGCAAAATCCTGCCGGCGGGATTGTGCGCAGGCTCGCAGACGGTTCGCCCGATGGCGTGATGGAGGAGACCGCGATGACGCTGCTCCCCGATCCGATGGCGAGTCTTACTCCCGAGCGCTTTGCTGAGTTGCGGCGGCAAGCCCTCAAAATTTATGCGGGCTACGGCATAACAACAATCCAAGACTCTAACCTACCGCTCGAATACATTGAGGTATTAAGGCAAGAGGCGGCGGTAGAGGCATACCCTGTCGACATGGTTGCGTATGCGATGGCTAACCCGATAAGCGACGAAGTGCTCGACTCGATTGAGTTAGAAAAAGAGTATTCGAATGGGTTCAGACTCGGAGGAATTAAGTTCACACTCGATGGTTCGCCACAAGGACGGACTGCTTGGCTCACCGAGCCCTATAGAGAAGGCCCGCCAGGTGCGGCTGACGATTACGTTGCCTATCCAAGCTATGAACCCTCCGAATACCTAAGGCGCATCCCTGCAATAATCGAGCGCGGGTTGCCTGCTCTTGTCCATGTGAATGGCGACGCGGCGATCGACTTAATGCTCGAAGGGTTAGAGGCAATTGCACAAAATGGCCCGCTGCCGGATCACCGCAGCGTCGCCATTCATGCACAGCTTGCGCGACCCGATCAGTTAGACCGTATGCGCGACCTGGGTGTGTTGCCTTCTTTTTATGCCGTCCACCCGTTTTTTTGGGGAGACTGGCATCGATTGAGTTTTGGCGACGAGCGGGCGAGTTTTATCAGCCCGCTGCGCGCAGCGCTCGATCGTGGTATCCCTCTCACTATTCATAATGACTCACCGGTCGTGCCACCTAATATCATGCGCCTCGTTTCTATCGCGGTTAACCGCGAAACGCGAAGCGGGCATATTCTCGGGCCAGATCAGCGCGTAAGTGTTATCGAAGCCCTGCATGCTGTCACCCTTGGCGCGGCGTATCAGTATTTCGAGGAAGACGACAAGGGATCGATAGAGGTGGGCAAGCGTGCCGACTTCGTTGTTCTTGCCCAAGACCCTCGCACAGTAGCTGCGAGCGCCATAGCGGATATTGATATTGTCGAGACCATTTCTCGAGGCGTAAGCGTTTTTAAGAAAAGCGAGTAACAGCTATTTTTCAGCAGGAGTAACACAATGTCCGAGTCCAGTACTCAGGGTAGTCAGGCGGCGACGTATCGCGTGGCTTTTATTGGCTTAGGTGTTATGGGGTATCCCATGGCGGGTCATTTGATGAAAAGTGGTCATGACGTTGCCGTCTTTAACCGCAGCGCCGACAAAGCCGAGCGCTGGGTTGACGCGTTCGGTGGCTCGTCTTTCGCAACGCCGAAACTCGCCGCCGCCGGCTGCGATTTCGTGTGCGTCTGCGTCGGCAATGACGACGATGTGAGGCAAGTGGTGTTAGGCGCCGACGGCGCACTCGCAGGGATGCAGGCGGGCTCAGTGCTTATCGATCACACAACCGCGTCGGCAGAACTTGCTCGCGAATTAGACCAACTCGCTAGCGAGCAAGGCATCCGGTTTTTGGATGCGCCTGTCTCAGGCGGGCAGGCAGGTGCCGAAAATGGGCAGCTGACGGTTATGGTTGGCGGCACGGCGGCAGCCTATGATCGCGCGGAGGCGATACTTGCAGCCTACTCGCGGTTCAGCAAATTGCTCGGGCCTACTGGCAGTGGCCAGCTCGCCAAGATGGTGAATCAAATTTGCATCGCAGGCATCGTCGAGGGCCTAGCAGAGGGGCTCAGTTTTGCCCGCAAAGCAGGCCTGGACGGAGAGGCATTGATCGAAACAATTTCGAAGGGCGCGGCGGGGTCATGGCAGATGGAGAATCGCTATAAGACTATGCTGGCCGGTGAGTACGACTTTGGCTTTGCGGTGGACTGGATGCGAAAAGACCTCGGGATTGCCTTGTCAGAAGCGGCGAATATCGGTGCGCAGCTTCCTCTAGCCCGTCTTGTTGATGGCTTTTATGAAGAAATCCAGAAAGCCGGAGGCGGTCGGCTCGATACATCGAGTCTGTTCAAGCGGTACGATTAGCGTGTGAGCTGGGAGAAGTGTCACTTTCGCGAGGAAGCGAAGGTCGATCAAAGTGACAGGAATGGCCGCTTCTTGCAGCTTTTTTCGGCCTGAATTGTCGCAAAATTTGTCAGTAATAATTGGTTCAGACTGAGATTTGACAGAAGAGTTTTAAGTACTTACGATCGGGGAAGTCGAAAAGTTAGAAAAAAACTGTTTAGTCGACGAACGTCTAGCGATAGGTTCGAAATAACAAGTAGACAAGCGAGTTAATAATTAGATTATTTGGATTTGGTTTTTCTCCATTTAGTTGTTCTAATTGAAGTATTTCCTCGCAAGTGATGGATAGGTAGTAGATCTGCGGAAACTCGGATCTTTCCGTCGGCATAAGCCCTATGGCTCAAGCCCGCGCTAGCGTAGACAAAAAAGAGGTAGGACAGAGTTGCCACAACGTTGTGAATACCGAGCTTGCCCTCACTAATCTCTGGAGAGACACAATATGAAGTTTAATAATAAGGCTATCCCCCACAAGCGCAGTCTGCTCTGTGCGGCAGTTTCACTTTCGCTGCTTCCTCTTTCAGGGGTGTCCATCGCGCAAGATGAAAGTATCGAAGAAGTCGTAGTAACGGGTTCATTTATCCGTCGAAGTGAAGGTTTCCAATCTGCTTCTCAAGCAACACAACTCACCGCCGACGACTTAGAAGCGCAAGGAACTCTTAACCTAGCTGAGGTAGTTCAAAATCTTACCTTTGTTAACGGCGCTTCCTCTGCCATTACGAACACGATTCAGGGAACTTCAGACCGCGACTCTAGCATCGACTTAAGGGGCCTTGGGCCTCGCTCAACGTTGACGCTTCTCGATGGTAAGAGGCTCGCGAACCAAAACGTGAACACGCAGATTCCTACGATAGCAATCCAGAGAATAGATATTGTCGCCGACGGCGCCGCTGCGCTCTATGGTAACGAGGCTGTTGCCGGTGTTGTGAACTTTGTGCCTTACAAGTCTTTTGACGGCCTGAGGGTCGAAACGTATGCCGAAGGCGACGAGCGCGGAGATTACGACGAGCACTCTGTTCAAATGATGTGGGGCGGTGATATCGGTGATCTAGATGTGGTCGTTGCTGGACAATTCCGATCTAACTCGCGACTTGGCTGGGACGAGCGCCCCGTACTTGCGAACTCAGGGTTGACTATTTCAAGCAACTCTCCTGGCAACTGGTATGTTCCTAATCGAGATGCGGATGGCCAGTACACCGGTGCTGAATCTCGCGCAGTTGACCCAGCGTGTGGAACGAACTCAGACCGAGACGAGTTTTTGACAAATACGGTGGCCAGCCCATACGGCATGGCGCTAGGCACGAGTTGCTTCTTCGAATTTGGAGACACTCGAAGCTATCGAGAGCCTACTGATAACAATAAAATCTACACAAATATGACTTGGGAAGTGGATGACGCTCTTACGCTCAGCGCCCAAGGATACCGAGCACGCCAAGCTCAACTTTCCTACACCTCAACATCTAACCCAGGTAACTCGCGTATTGGGGAGCTGGGGCAGATTCGAGGTGAGCTACCAGGCAACCCATTTATGGCAACTAATGCGGCTGGCCAACAGCTTTACGGATTCGATGCTAATGGAGACGGCGTGCCCGATCGCGGAAGCCAAGACCTTAATAACGACGGATTGATGGATTACCTTGTCTCAGGTACCTCTGCCAACGGCATCGCGCTTCATGAGGACGTGCGTCCAAGAACAATGCGTCCAATCAATAAAACTAATGTTGTTCCGACAGGGCACTCATATGACTATGACAACCTTGCCGAATATGTTGACACCGTTTCAAGAGTCTCGTTCCAAGCCGATTTCCAGGTTCCAGTGTTGGAGGGTTGGGAAGGCATGGCAGCTTGGAGCCAGAGCAAGTCAACATTCCAAATAATGTCTAACCAAAATTATGACATTGAAGCAATGAAAAAAGGTCTTGCTTGTGACGTGGTGAACGATCGTGACGCTTGTTACAACCCGTTCTTTGTTACCGATCCAAGCAACCTTACTAACATACATGTTATGAACGATATTGCTGCTCGGGACACCGAGTGGGCACACGATGAACTGGTAACTGTTGACTTGGTTCTGAATGGCGAGGTCCCTCTCGGCGGATTCGAGTTGCCGGGTGGTCCAATCGGCGCCGCGGTGGGCTACCAACTTCGTCAAGAATCGTTCATGAATATGCCTTCAGCTGTAGAGCTGATGGGTGATACATGGATAGGCGGTACAGAGCCTGAAATCATCACAAGTGGAAGCCGGGATATAGACTCCTTCTTCGCGGAATTAGCGATCCCTGTTCTTGATAACCTTGAAATTGAGGCAGCAGTTCGCCGCGAGGAATTCAGCACAGGGCAGGCATCAACCGACCCCAAGTTTGGTGTTACCTACGCACCGACAAGCTGGTTGACTCTTCGAGGCACCACCGGCGATGCATTTATCGCGCCGACGCTTTCACAGCTTTATGACCCTGTCTCCTGTGGCCTCTCTACTGTTACAGACAGGTTTGGCCCATTCTCAGCTTTCACTACCGCGTGCGCGGGAGGTAATGCGGCTCTCAAAAATGAGACAGCAACCACCCAATCAGGCGGTTTTGATTTGGTATTTGAGAACTTTGATCTACACCTGACTTGGAACAACACTGAGTTCCAAAACAGGATCGTAAACACATCTGGCCAGCAGGTCGCTGAAATCGATTTCCAGGCCTATAAAGATTGGTCGGGATTCTCTGGTAACGGCGTAGGTGCAGCGAACCAGCCAGCCGCGGGCCAGCTCCAATCTTGGCTAGCTTCGGGGCTTTCTGATCCGCGAATTAGGCGAGACCCAAGTGATATATTCTCAATTCTTCAGGTAAATACGGGAAGCTCAAACGCGTCGTCAGTTGAAGTCACTGCTTATGACCTTTCGGCCAATTACCGTTTTAGCTTCGACAGGTTGGGTAACTTCCGACTCGGTTTATCGGCGACTTACATCGACTCGTTCTTGTACCAAGAAGATTCGACTAAGCCTGTCGTTGAAGCTGCTGGCAAATATAACGACACTACAGGCGCTGCTCCTGAGCTACCTCAGCTGAAAGCCAATCTGCAGATAGGGTGGAATAAAGGCGACCACTCAGTTAATGCAATTGCCCGCTATATTGACTCTATGCCGTACGACGGTCCGTTGTTTACGCACTTGGATTATTTTTCAAACTACAACCGACCGGGCAATATGATGGAAACTGGCGTTTTGGCCTGGAGTCAGATGGATATAGGCTACACATATCGTGGGCTCGAGGTCTTGGGCAACACTGTGAATTTCACCGTCGGTTCGCGTAACTTGTTTGACCGAGAGGCTCAAAGATCTCCAGAGTTCGCGGGTGTGATTGGTGGTCTACAAGACCCGATGGGGCGCAATTTCTACGCTCGCGTCCAGTTCGACCTCTAAAAGCAACCAAACGTTCAGGCCTAGCCCGAGTGGCGTAAGTCTGAACACGGATTGAAAAGTGCAGAATTAATCCGCTGCTGGAAAACCCACAACTGCTCTCGTAGTTAAGTTGTGGGTTTTTTTATGCGCGTTTGTCCTGCTTCCTTGTCTTTTTATCCCCTATCGCTTATCGGCTAATAGTTACGGGCATCAAGGCGAAGAGCGAACTCTAGAATATATTGATATGGTAGGCGCTCTATCGGATCTGATAAGCCGAGTGCTTCTTGCATGCTTGCAAGTTAATTTCTGTTCGGGTAAGAACGGAACTTCCTTGCCTTGTTGTACCGAGCAAAGCTGGGGAGGCAACAAAAGTCGCGAGGAGTCGCAAACGCACTTTTTGTTGATTCTTGGGGTGTAAAGCTCTACCTTACTGTGGTGTCGAATTTGTCTATGGAGTCAACTATGAAAACCCATCAACTGCTTGTTTTTTCAGTAGTATTATCGATAGCTATTGCGGCGAGCAGTTCTTCAATAGCACAACAGGTAATTGAATACGAAGCGCCCCGCACTGAATACGGTCAGCCTGATTTACAGGGAGTATGGAATTTCAGCTCAAATATTCCTATGCAACGTAATCGCCGATTCGGAGAGCAGGAGTTTCTAACCGCCGAGGAAGTGGAAGCAGAGCGGGCACGAGTTGAGACTGCTGCAGCGGCGGCAGAGGCAGCGGCAGCCACGCTTGTCGTTGACCCTGATGCGCCACCGGCAGGGGATAACCCCGGTGGCTACAATGATTTCTGGTTTGAGAGTGCAGGTATCGGTGACCTCGTCAGAACATCGCACATCGTATATCCGAAAGACGGACGTGTGCCTAAAGCAGTAGAAGGAGCCCAAAGGCAGTACGGTGGTCTGGGGCCCGACATCCCCGGAACGCGTCCGGTCCGTTATGTTGTAGGCGGCATTGCAAAAGACGGTTACGAGGATCGAGGGCTTTCTGAGCGCTGCCTAGTTGGCTTCAACTCGGGTCCACCTTTTGTGCCAAGCCTCTATAATAACAACGTGCAGATTTTTCAGAACAAAGATACTGCGGTTATTATGACTGAAATGATTCATGATGCGCGCATAGTGCCGCTGACCAAAGATGCGCCAATTGACGATGATATCCGTCTTTGGTCGGGCGACTCTCGCGGCTGGTGGGACGGTGATACATTAGTTGTCGAAACTAAAAACTTCAACGGACTGCGCCAGACATTTAACTCAACCGGCGCTAATTTAGATATGGTGCTTACTGAGCGCTTTACTCGCACGGCTTTCGATACGGTAGAATATGCCTTTACAGTAGATGACCCGTCGACCTTTACCGACAGAATCACTGCTATCGTACCAATGACTAAAGTTGCCGGGCAGATATACGAATACGCCTGCCATGAAGGCAATTACGGCATGACAAATATCCTTCGTGGCATGCGCGCAGAAGAGAGAATGTCAGACGAAGGCACGAGTGACTAACACGAGTTACCAATAGGGCCTTAGGACGCGCACTCCCTCAAGGCACTTTAACTAAGGATGGCGCGTAATTAATTTTGCGCACAAAAAATCAGCAGAAGCACTAAAGGGTAGTAAATGAACACAAGAATGAAAAAAGTATTCGCGGCCTCAGGCCTTATCTCTCTTGCCGCAGCGATGATTTCAACGGCGGCGTTTTCACAAGAAGCACCGCGCACGCCTAGCGGCAAGCCTGACCTAAGTGGAATTTGGCAGGCAATGACGTCGGCGCATTACAATGTTGAACCCCATGCGGCTGCGGAAGGTCCCCATTCAGATGTCATGGGCGCGCTGTCCGCGATCCCTGCGGGCCTAGGCATAGTTGAAGGCGGCAAAATCCCTTATAACGAGCAAGGCCTTAGACAGCGCGATGCAAATCGCATTGACGCGATCAATAAAGACCCCCTGACAAAGTGCTACATGCCGGGTGTTCCTCGCGGCAATGCACTTCCGTTCCCATTCCAAATCGTGCAGTCGCAAGAGGTGATATTGATTTCTTACGAGTTCGCCGAAGCGAATCGTATTCTCTATGTTGATCAGCCAGAAATCGAATCGCAGGTCGATGCGTGGATGGGACATTCGAACGCGCATTGGGAAGGCGACACATTGGTCGTTCGCGTTTCAGGCCAGATGCCAGACACGTGGTTTGACCGCGCAGGTAACCATCACAGCTGGGAAATGGTAGTCGAGGAACGTTACACTCCAGTGGGCCCTAACCATATCGATTACAGCGCAACCATTACAGATGCGAATACATTTACGGCGCCCTGGACTGTGAGCTTCCCGCTGTACCGTCGCCTAGACGACAACATGCAGCTGTTAGAGTTTAAATGCGCAGAGTTCTCTGAAGAGTATCTCTACGGTCAGTACCGCAAGCCGGGTACGCCTAAGGGTAACCCGCAAGACTAGACCCATCGGAGCGAGTAGCCTACTCACTCCTTTCTCAGTGGCTGTTTATTGCTACGGCCACTGAGAGCGACAGACAGAAAATCGCACAGAACTTGTGCGGTTTTTTTTTGCCTGGTCGGAAGCGGGGCCCCTTTCGATCAATAGTTGCTCTGAGAATAGTGCGGTCTAGATCGTCAGCGAGGTAAGCGCGCCGGCGTTGCCAATCTCTCCGCGAACGAAGGTATTGAAGGAAAGAGTTATCCTCGTGCTATCTGTTTTGTTCGGCGTGACGTCATGCAAAAGACTCGAAGGGAATAAGATCAGCTGCCCATAGACGGGTTCGAACCAGCGGCAGGTTGCATTGAAATCATTTAACTCCGTGAAATTTAGCTCCAGAGGAAACAGCGGATTGAATCGATGGAATCGGATCGGAGGGAGCTTGCCGCCGCCCGAGAGAAAAAGCACGCCGCTTAGCACGCTGTTCGGATGGTTATGCAGCGGGTGGTATTGGCCTTTCTCTGCCTTGTTCAACCACGACTGCGTAATGTATAAATCGATCGAACTATCGAGTTTGAGTAGACTCTGTGTGTAGCTCTTTATTTGTTTCTGCACAAAAGCCTGCATGGCAGCAAGCTCTGGCTGCTCCAGAATCCTGTCGCTGCTGCTCTTAAGATTTCCTGAATTATCACCGTACTCAACCTTGCGAATATATGCTTCTTCGCCAGCGCTAAGAGTATGCTTTGCACTACACACCATGACAGCGCTTGGGAAGAGAGGAATTATCGAGCTCATAGTGTCTCCTTTGGCGCTGTAGCCTTGATGTGAAGTCTTACTCCGCTTGAATTCTTGCGGCGACCGCCTGCACCTCGTCGAGAACGCGCAGTAGGTTGCCGCTCCACATTTTCTCGATCTGTTGTTCGGTATAGCCTCTGCGGACGAGTTCAAGCGTCACGTTAAATGTTTCTGATGCATCGTTCCAGCCTTCGATGCCGCCGCCGCCATCGAAATCAGAGCTAATGCCAACATGGTCTTCACCGATTAAACCAACCATGTAGTCAATGTGGTCGACAAAATCAGCGACCGTTGCCGCGGGCGCTGTCGCGTTTACCTCGGCGCCAACCCGCGCACGTACCTGTGCTGTCACCTCTTCGATAGAAGCTTCGTATGCTGAGCGCGCAGCACCGCTAAGTTGAGCTATGTCACTCGGGGCTAGCATGTCAATTTCAAGAGCCGTGGCGATGCTCTCGGTAAGGGCTTGTCTGCCTTGCTCTAAGTGCACGCGGCGCGCTTCGTTTATGTAGCTGCCAAAGGCAACCGTCTGCACTACGCCGCCGTTATCTTTAATCGCAAGTAGCATCTCGTCATCGAGATTACGGCTATGATTAGTGAGTGCACGAGCAGAAGAATGCGAGGCAATGAGGGGGGCACGGGTGAGCGCCAGCATCTGCATTATCGCGTCTTTAGACGGGTGCGAGACATCGATAATTATGCCCCATTTATTCATTTCAGCGAGCGCTTCGCGACCCAAGTCGCTTAAGCCTTCGTGAATGTAATCCTGGGCGTTTTCGCCTGTGTTTGAATCGGCGAATTGGCTGTGGCCGTTGTGTGCGAGCGACATATAGCGTCCGCCACGATCATGGAAGTCTTTGATGTTTGCAAGGTCTAACCCGACCGGATAAGCATTCTCGATTCCAATCATGGCAACCTGCTTGCCTTCTGCTGAGAGTCGTCTTACATCGTCCGATGTATAAGCGATGCCTATTTCATCGGGGGCGATATCTTCGGCCAAGCGATGAATCGCATCGAACTTGTCGATCGCGTTAGCGTAAGCGGCTGCATAACCTGCCTCGTCTAAAGTCGATTGGCCGGTATAAACGATAAACCAGGCGACATCGAGACCGCCCGCTGCCATTTTGACGAGGTTAACTTGTGTATCCAGATTCATTGTGTAGTTAACTGTTTCGGTGAAGTTGCCGGTATTGATGTCGGCATGCGTGTCGATAGTGACGACTCTGTCGTGAATCGCGCGGGCGCGTTCGACTAACGCAGCGCCGCTTTCCTGCTCGTTAGCTGCGGCGGCATCGTCAACGGAGGTTGCAACCTCGGGCGACTCGCTGCAAGCGCTAATGCCGAAGGCTAAGACGGCCATTAGTACGGTAGAAACAGAGCATTGGTGTATGCGGGTAAGCGCTGCTGGCGAATCGGTGAACGACATAGTCTGAGACCTCATAAATTGGCGAACGTCGGTGGTTGGGACCTCTGCTAGACAGAGAGCAGTTTTAATTGGGCTCGCAATCGAAGGGCAGCACGTCATTTGATGATAATTTAGCACCGGCGGCTCGAAAGTGACAGTTACTAAAGGGCTAAACGGCGACCAAACTAGTTCAGCCTAAGGTTAAATCTGCTAGACTTCTCACCCTCGGAATTGGCTCGGACAATTTCTCATATCGTTAAGGCGGCGCCTCTGAGAAAGTAGGCTCTTGCTGCAGGTCGTGCGATTGTCACTCTCGGTAGATGTTTGGAACTAAGGCGAACACGATTGTCCGGCTCGATAAGGATAAGTCACTCAGCAACGGCGGAGGCCACGATGACTCATAAGGGTTTGGTAAAAAGTTTTGTACTGCTAATTAGCCTAGTAATGGCTACAGCATCTTTTGCAGAAGGTGGGCGCACGCCTCTGCGTGTTAAGAACGGTATCGTCACGAGCGCCTCGCGGCTCGCCTCTCAGGCGGGCGTGGATGCTATGCAGGCAGGCGGCAACGCGGTAGATGCAGCGATTGCAACGGCGTTTGCGCTTGCGGTTACCTGGCCTACGGCAGGCAATATCGGTGGCGGCGGGTTTATGGTGTATCACGGTGAAGACGGTGATGCGACCACCTTCGATTTCCGCGAGAAGGCACCCTTAGCGGCAACCGAGCGCATGTTCTTGGGCCTCGATGGCAATGTAGTTAACAACTCAAACCATATGGGTGCGCTGTCTGTTGGTGTTCCTGGGACTGTGGCTGGGCTTTGGAAGGCGCATCAGGAGCGTGGTTCTCTGCCGTGGGAGCAATTAGTCGCCCCCGCCATTAAGCTGGCACGCGAAGGAATTCCGATTACGTATTCGCTGCAAAGCGGTTTCCTGCGCAATAAGTCACGCTTCGATCTATACCCCTCTTCACAACAAAAGTTCTTCAAGGCGGATGGCTCATCGTATGAATTAGGTGAGCTGTGGGTGCAAGAAGACCTCGCGCACACGCTAGAGCTTATCCAAAAGAATGGGCGCGACGGATTCTACAAGGGCGAAAATGCAAAGCGCCTCGCTGACTTTATGGCGGCCAACGGCGGCATCATCACCGAGGAAGACCTTGAACTCTATCAGCCGGTCGAGCGCGAACCGGTGCGCGGCACCTACCGCGGATACGAGATTGTTAGCATGCCCCCGCCGAGCTCGGGCGGCGTTGCGTTAATTCAGATGCTGAATATCCTCGAAGGTTATGACGTTGGCGCAATGGGTCACAACTCCTCTGCCTATCTGCATGTACTCACCGAATCTATGCGCCGCGCTTATGCCGATCGTGCAGAGCATCTAGGCGACCCCGATTTTAATGAAGCAATGCCAATCTCTCGTCTCATGGACAAAGACTATGCGGCGAAGCAGCGTGCGACAATCGACATGGCGAAAGCAGACATCAGTGACCCCTCGAAGTTTGCCGAACCTTACGAGAGTGAAGAAACGACGCATTTCTCTGTGGTAGATAAAGACGGCAACATGGTCAGCATGACCTACACGCTTGAATACGGCTATGGCTCGGCAATTGTTGTTGCCGGCGGCGGCTACCTTCTTAATAACGAAATGGGCGACTTTAATGCGATGCCAGGTGTGACGAACGCACGTGGCGCCATTGGCACTGCGCCAAACCTCGTAGCACCGCAGAAGCGTATGTTGTCGAGTATGACACCAACAATTGTTGCGAAAGACGGCAAGCCTGTTTTTACCGCAGGAAGCCCCGGCGGCAAAACGATCATCAACACGACGATGCAGCTTATTCTTAACGTGATAGACCACGACATGAATATCGCCGAATCGGTTGAGGCTGGTCGTATCCACCACCAGTGGCTGCCCGATGTCACCAGTATCGAAGACCGCGCTGTGTCGGCCGATTCGCTGCTGATGTACGAGGCGCTCGGGCATCCCGTTCGTGTTCGTGGTGCACAAGGTGCCGCTATGGCGGTTTACCACGATCGCGAAGCGGGCCTATTCTTAGGCGCGTCGGACTCGCGGCGCGGCGATGGCGCGGCCGTAGGTTATTAAGACTTATTCTCCCGGGTGATAAACCCGCTCCAGATTCGCATCGACCTGCTCTGGATAGAACAGCACATCGCGGAAGCGGCCTTCGGTATAGAGGGCCGCTTGGTCGTCGAAATGCGGCGATGTAGGATCGCTGCTTAGCCCGCCAACCGTTACCGCTTTCGCGCGTACTTTTTCACCAAACTCTACTGCAGCCACAAAACTATTGCCGCTCGTGCCGTATAGTCGATTCGTGCCCGGATAGCTGCGACTGCCAAACGAGGCTAGCGAGCCCCAGCGCGCAGAAGCAAAGGCAACCGGTAAGCTAGGCTTGCTGTCATCAAATTGCTGCACGATAGCGCCGTCATAACGCTGATAGCGGTTGATTTCGCCCCACGGCACCTGCCAACTCCCAAAGCCATCTGTCAGCATCGCCATCGCGTTCTCAAGTGCAGTAATGCGCTGTTCATCTGTGATGTTGCCGGCAAGATAGTCGTAGATATCACTGTTCTGCGCCGCGGCCAGCGGGCGCGCCGCGCGCATTAATTCCTCGCCCCAATAGACCGCGAGCGATGTCTGGGTTGAGTCGAGCCCAAATTGCGTGTCCCATCCCTCTAAATGGGCAATCGCCTCACGGGTCTCGCGGGTTAAGGCAGGGTCGCCGCCTAACGCTATAAGCGCGGGCAGTAGCGGATCGAAAGCGACGAGCGCAGGATCGTAAGCGGCCTCGATCAGGCTGTCGAGGGTAAAGTCGGTTTTGTCTTTTAAGACCCTGACCGCATGAATGCCGCGAGGATTTTCAACATAGTTGGCCATGTAGCGTGGGTAGTCTTCGGCGCGTGGGCTGAAATCGCCGGCAGCCGTAAAGGGCCAGTTGTTGGTGTTCTGTATCCAGCCGTTTTCGGGATTAAGAAGCGTAATCGACTCCTCCAAAGTATGCAGTCCCTGCCATTCGGTTGCCGGATTGCTGCCGTCTAGCGGCCTATTCCAGTCGAAGCTTAGGTCGCGGCGCGGGATAAAATTGCCGTGGTAGTAGGCGATGTTGCCCTGAGCGTCTGCGTAAACCGTGTTATTCGACGAGTTGGTGTGCAAGCGCATGTTTTCATAGAATTCATTATGCCCAGCCGCTTTGGTGCGCAGATAAGACTGAGTTAACGCAGCGATGGGTTCTTGCATCAGTTTAATGCTCACCCATTGATCGCCTTCGCCGCGGATGATCGGGCCGTGATGGCTGTGGTAAACCTTGAACGTACGCTCGGCGAGCACGTCGCCTGATCGGTAGGGCAGGGTAAGAATCGTTTCTCGGAGTTTGCGCTCGCCACCGTCGTAGGCGTAGTAAACGCCGTCATCGCGCTCGGTAATCGTTTCGAGATAGGTGTCGATTGCATCGGCGCGGCTCGAGGTATGCATCCAGCCGGCTTTATCGCTAAAGCCCTGGTAAACGAAGAACTGGCCCCATGTCACGGCGCCATAGGCGTTGAGGCCTTCTTCGCTGACCATATGCAGCTCGGAGCGAAAGAAGAAAGAGGTGTGCGGGTTAATCATGAGCAGCGCATTGCCGTTTAGCGTATTGCTCGGCGCGATGGCGAAGCCGTTGGAGCCGCGGGGCTCGCCGTCCGACACGGCGATAGTTTGAGCAACCATGTCGCCGTCGCCGTAGAAGTCTTGCAGCTCCCTTAGATTGACCCGTTCGATATCACCGCCAATGCTGCCCTCGGAAAATGTCAGTGCCATCCAAGGTTCGAAACGAGTGATGACGCGAGGGGTGATCTCGGGGTGAGTGTGTAAGTAATAATTAAGGCCGTCGGCGAAGGCATTCATTAACTCCTTTAGCCATGCAGGACTTTGCTCATATTTGGCCTGCATGTCGGCGGGGTCGATAAACAGTTTCATGCGCAGGTCGCGGTAGAGTTCACCATCGCCTTCGGCTTCGGCGAGACGGCCCATCGCGTTAAGGTAGTTGACCTCGATGCGATTGAAATCATCTTCGGCTTGCGCATAGAGAGTGCCGAAGACTGTGTCGGCGTCTGTTTTCCCATAAATATGCGGGATGCCCCAGGTGTCGCGCTTTATCGTCACATTCGCTGCACGGGCCTGCCAGCTTGCCAGTTCAGCGGAGTCTGCCGATCGCTCAGCCTCGACTGTTGGCTGCGTTGTCTCTGGCGTGCAGCTTAAAAGGGCAGCACATAAAAGCAGTGAAGCAACCAATCGATGGAGACCTTGGGTAATCAGCATGAGGCTTTCCTTTTTATTTGCCGTGAACCTGTGACCCGTTGACCCAGGTTTCGAGTGCTTTTGCCTGCCAGATTTCGGAGTCTGGTATGGCGAAAATGTCGCGATCTAAGACGATAAAGTCTGCCTTTTTGCCAGGCTCAAGCGAGCCGAGCAAGGATTCTTGAAAACCGGAATACGCAGCGTCGAGCGTGAAGCTTGCAAACGCCTCTGAGTCGGTCATCCGCTCCTCGGGATACCAGCCACCGACAGGGCCATTGTCTTTGTCTTGGCGAGTGATCGAAGCGTGGAGGCCAAAAAACGGATTGGGCGACTCTACCGGAAAGTCTGACCCGTTCGCTATGAGTGCGCCCGCGTCCATAAGTTTGCGCCATGCGTAAGCACCTTGAATCCGAACGTCACCGATCCGATCGACTGCCATGTTCTTATCGCTCGTAGCGTGTGTCGCTTGCATGGAAGGGATCACGCCAAGCTCAGCGAAGCGAACAATGTCTTCATAGCGGAGTATCTGAGCGTGTTCGACGCGGTGGCGTTTATCTCTCGAACCCGTTTCTGCTATTAGCAGTTCATAGCTATCGAGCACGAGCTTATTGGCGGCGTCGCCGATGGCATGTGTGTTCACCTGAAATCCTGCATTCATCGCCGCGCGCATAAAATAATGAATACGTTCTTCGCTATGAAGGATCAGCCCCCGATGCCCAGCCATATCGGAGTAATCATCTATCATTGCCGCGCCTCGGCTGCCCAGTGCGCCGTCGGCGGCAATTTTGACGCTATTGACCGTGAGGGTATCGTCGGCATCACGGAAATGGCCCTCGGCGAGGCGCTCGGTGTAGAACTGATCCGTCGCAGCCAGCATCACATTGACTCGAATCGGCAAAGGTCCCTCTTCGAGTAGCTGTTTGTACGCTGCCACAGTGCTGCTGCCAACGCCTGCATCGTGAACGCTAGTGAGGCCATAGGTCGCTAGGGAATTCATCGCGGTCAGCAATGCGAACTTTTGTTCTTCGATTGTTGCAGGTGGGATGTTATTGCGAATCAGTGCCATGGCATTGTCGACGAAAACGCCGGTTGGGTTGCCATCTTCATCGCGCAGGATCTGCCCGCCGTCTGGATCTTCGGTATCGCGTGTAACGCCCGCAATTTCCATCGCAAGTGAGTTCGCCCATCCAGCATGACCGTCGACTCGTGAAAGCCAGACGGGTTTGTCTGCGAGCACGGCGTCGAGACTCGTTGCTGTTGGAAATTCATTGCTGTCCCAAAGGACCTGATTCCAGCCGCGTCCCAGAACCCAGTCGAGCTCGGGCTTGTCGGCGGCGAACGCGCGCACGCGGTCTGCGGCACCGGCTTCGGTTGTCGTGCCGACAAGGTCTACTCGCAGCAAACTTTGGCCATAGCTCAATACGTGGCCATGGGCGTCGATAAGCCCTGTTGTCAGTGTCTTGCCGTCGCCATCTCGCACTCTGTCGAGTGCGCTTTCATTGGGCAGCGGCTCGCCGTCTAAATAGAGCTTAACGACGCGGTCGTCTTCTATCTGCAATGCCGAAAAGCGGATCAGTTCCCGGTCGCCGTTGAGTGAATAGCCGTTAATGTTTTTGTAGAGAAGAGTGTCTGCAGAGCTAACGCTCGCGCAGGCAAGCGCTGAAGCGGCGAGCAGTGCCGCCGAAAGTCTAATGGTCATATTGAGTCTCGCGAAAAAGGGCTACCAATGACGTCGTCAGAGGCGGTAAGTGCCGAATAAGTGGAGTGAGTCTAGCAACTTACTCGATTAGTGTCATGGCACTAATCAGCAGCCCGCTGGGCTTGATCGAGAGGGTATCAGTAGGGCGGAGAACAAAAAGCAAAGGGGGCGGGAGCTGGCTAATTGAGGGAGAGGCAGGCAAAAAAAGGCTCGATTTGCGGTGTAAACAATGGAGCCTTTTTACTTTTTTAGCGGGGCGTTCGCCTTCTATTCGCTATGTAGTCGTTTTCTATTCGTTGTTTACTCGCCTTCGTCAGCTTCGACATAGCGGAAGAAACCGAACATCATTTCTTGCCAGGTTTGCTCGCCCCACGAAATTTCAGCGGACGGATCTGGGTTGAAAGGGTTCATCTCTGAATTGTCGAAGGTGGCGCGGAATACCATCTCTGTGCCAGCAGGGAGGAACTTAGGCTCTTTAAAGTCGTAAGTCTTCTGCCAGTTAAATTGGTAATTCGGCACGTTGAGAATCTCTTCTTCTGATCCGTCAGGGTAGACGAGTTTGAAGTTCGCATCTTCGCCGCGATAATGCATGTGCGGCCCAACCATAGTCAGGTAAGAATCCTTGCGGAATTTCTTAGACGCGACCATTTCATGATTGGCTTCGAAAGGCGCTATTGCGATTTCAAGATCGGCAGCCGAACCGCCTAGAATAGTGCGCTCTGGCTCTTCATCCCAAAAATGGATGCCGATTTCGGAGGCATCAACAGACTCTTTGCCTGAAGACGTGTAATGCATCTGCAGGATCAGGCCGCTTCCCTGCGGAAGAGGGAATCCCGCGCCGTCAGGGTAGGTGTTGATTGAATTACCCGGGGCATAGGCGCCGAGACCGATGCCTTGATTAAGGATGCCAAAAGCACCTCCGGGGCCTCTGCCAGTATCAGGCGCTTGCGCCCAGGCAATGATGTGATGCAGCACGGTGGTGTCGCCAGCGACAAATTCAACCGCTTTAACCCACTTATCTTCGGGCAAGTCGAGAGGGAGAACCAGATTACGGTATTCAACTGTGCCCGTCGCAGGAATAGTTTGCGGCGGGATGTTGACGATCATGTCTGGCTCGCCGTGGCCCCATTTAACCGGCGTGATTTCGTATTCTGCGAGGGGATCGGTAGCGCTGTCGTTCTTGGCGCCGCTATCGATCCAGTGCACAAGCTTCTGTGTCTCTTCTACGGTGATATGGTTTACGCCGTGGAATTGGTTTGAGTACTCAACGTCGATCTGACCTGGCGGCATGCGCTTGGTGATCAGCGTTTCACGGATCATAGGCGACCAGCCCTGAACCATCTGGTGGCTGCTCATAGCGAAAGGCGCGATACCGCCTTCTTGGTGACATGTCACACAGCGCTGCTCTAAGATTGGCGCGACGTCATTGGCGTAAGAGACTGCTGCGATCTGCGCTGATTTTGCGCTGAAGTCGATGGCTTCTCCGTTGCTGGTGAATACTGGCGCGGCGATCTCTTGATCAGCGATGAGCGCAGTTAGCGCATCAGCCACGTAGTGGTCACTTGCGCGTCGTGCTTTTTTGCCTTCGGCAAAGCGATCGTTGAGCGCACCACGGTAGACGAGCTCTTTCGCTTTAGGGTCCAGAATAGCGACCTCTAACGCGCGTGTAAGTCCGAGCTCTTCCGCGACGAGTTGAGTGTCATCTATTAGAATGCGAAGCTCGATGCCTGCCTTCTCAGCAGCCTGTAACAGCGCCGCTTTATCGGCGTTGCCTGTCGAGTCGAGCATAACGAATTCGACGCGTTGGCCTTCGAACTGCGCGGCCAAGCTCGCTATGTCTTTGGCAGCCTTGCGAATATCGCGACTACCGTCCTGTGCAAGCACTACCACTGCGTTTTGATTGGCATGACGGCTTAGTTGGAAAAATCGGCCTTTTGCATCTACTAACGAAAAATCACTGACGCGCTCGCCAGCATTCGCCATGCTTACGCAGGTGGACAGCAGTGTCGCTGCACTCAGTTTGGCGATTGTCGAAATTTTAATCATCTCGTACTCCTTATTCTTTGGTCGTAAGCTATTACTATTGCTACCTTAACTGGCACCGAGTCTAGGGCTTTTAGTCGCGTTGTGCTTCCTAAAAATTAAAAACTACTGAATTTCGAGAATCTGAGTAGAATTAAATCCTACAAAACGCGGTTTATGTCGCGTTGGCGTAAAGATTTACTGCAAAACACTCGACAGGGCCAAGAAAGTGATCCGATTCCGATTTAGCACTCCAGTCGTATTACGACTAATAGCATGCCTTTGGTTCGTTGTCGCGAACACGGGATTCGCCGCTGAATATCGCGTGGCGCACTGCCTTAAAGGTTGCCCGATAGAAATGAATGCAGGCAATCAACTTATTGCCCGTGCTATCTATGCGCTATCTTTTAACTCGGATCGGGGTGCGGCCGACTGGCTCGCCTACCGAATGCGTCCGGGAGCGCTGGGCATTGCCACGAGCCTGTCACGTGACTGGGTCGACGATTCAGATTTGCCGGGTCTTGAGCAGACTATCGCTGTTCAAGATCAATCAGCCGAGGCGCTCGGATTGATTAGAGCAAGGCTAATCCCGTTGGTCAGTGTTGCAGCAACGCCTTACTGGCACGAAGCCAACCTGTTGTCTGCAAGCACATTGCGCACAGTGAATCTCGACAGGGGCGCTTGGTCGGGACTCGAATGGTCGCTTCGTAATCTGGTCAATCGCCGCGGTGATGTCTACGTTGTTACTGGGCCTATTTACGGCCCAGAACCTGATCCATCACACGAGCCTTCAACAGCCGAGACAGACCTGCCAGTCGCCTTCTTCAAGCTTGTTGCAACCCCGAGTGGCGCGTTAAGCGTGTTCCGATTCGATCAAGCTTTCGGCGTATACCTGCATCATTGCGAGGCCAGAAGCACACTTGCAGAGATCGAGACCGAAACAGGGCTGCAATTTTTCCCAGATTGGGAAAGAGCTGAGTTTGGCCGCGAGACTCTGGACACCCAGCTCGGCTGTCGCTAGGGCGGCCACTCTTTTTTAGTGAGGGCGAGTAGGCTCTAGCGAATCTCGGCGAGGAAGTAATCGTCGATTAGCAGCTCTTCGATGAGGCGATCTAGAGCCTTGCTTACAGCGGCTGCGGCGCCTTCGCTCAGTGGGACTGTGCCGCGACCAAACAGTTTTGTCTGCCAAACAATACGCGTACCTTCGACCAGCTGAATACTTGTTCTCAGCGTGAGCTGCAAAGACTCTACCCCAGCTCTGTCGACTAACGCAGCGTCTGTTGCGACCAGCGTACCGGCCAAGCGCATGCCTGCCTCATCACCAGCCAGACGCGCATCGCTCGCGGCAAAGGCACTGTGCATTGCTTCACCAACAATTTCCGCCAAGGGACGACTAGCCATTGCAACCCCGCCATCGGCAAGTTCACCCGTAAAGATCACTCGTGGGTCGCTAACCTCGCGTTCATCGGCGAAGGCCTGCACCGAAAGGGTTGTTTTCATGCCGCTGAGCTCAGTGAGCTTGCCACCGGAAAAGGCTGTCGCGATTTCAATCTCGCTCTGCGCAGACACGCTACCCACCGCAAGCGCGCCAATCGCAGTCAGCACCGAGGCTAATCTTATAGCACGCGCGGGCATGCATTTTTTGGCAAAAACCCAAAAGGTGAAAGGCGGTGTCGCTTTGATTCTGAGCTGCGTCATGAGTTGTTCCCTAACTGACTAAATGAGCCATTGTCTTACCGTGCGCGCAGGAGTTTCTGCGGGCCAAACCGAGGCCTGAGAATAAATGACCGTTGCGGCATGTTCAAGGCATCGCGCTTAACTTTAGCCTAATTTCTCGAGCAAAAAAAAACCACAGGGCCTCAAATTAGAGGGCGCTGCGGTTTCTTTTACGCGCTGTCCAAACGGAAGTTTAGAGCTCGCTAGTCGGCCAAGTTGGCGCATTGTTGCGGACAGTAACCGCGCGGATGCCTTGGTTGACGAACTTTTGCACTCGGCTGCCTTCGTAGGTTTCAGTCGTGTAGACATTGCCTGCTGAGTCAGTTGCGATGCTGTGTGGCGCATAGAATGTGCCAGGCTGACGACCGCCTTGACCGAAGGTGTAGAGAACCTCCATTGACTCGCGGTCGATAACCGAGATCTTGAAGTTCTGGCCATCCGCTAAGTAGATGTATTTTTGCTCTTCGTCACGCGAGAACGCGATATCCCAAGTTGAACCTTGGTTTAACGTCGCTGGGTTGTAAACAACCTCGCGCACATAGGTGCCGTCTTTGCGGAAAACCTGCACCCGGTCGGCGCCGCGGTCACACACATAAACTAGGCCGTCATTCGAAGGCTCTGCACAGTGAACCGGGCCGCGGAATTGTTGCGGACCAGGCTGACCAGGAACATAGGTGACGTCTGCAGTGTCATCAGGCGTGTTGCCGTAAGCACCCCAGTAACGCTTGAATGCGCCAGTAGCGACGTCGACAACAGCAACGCGGCGATTCTGATAGCCATCAGCGAAGTAAGCTTCATTCGCTTCGACATCGATCGCGATTTCAGCTACGCGCGCGAAGTGAGTCTTGCTATTGCTGTCTCGGCCTTCGCCCTGCATGCCGATAGTGCGGATGTACTCACCGTCGCGTGAGAATACGAGTACGTGTGAGTCACCGCCGCCGTTGCCGCCAATCCAGACGTCGCCGTTGGGAGCAACTTCGATACCGTGGTTAGAAGCAGGCCAAACATAAGGTGCGCCTTCAACAGGGCCGCCCCATGCGTTTACTACATTGCCTTCTGCATCGAATTCAATGATTGGTGGTGCCGGTGTGCAGCACTCGGCGACGCCGCCCTGCAGACCGATTTCAGTGTTGCCACCGAATTGTGACGCATCGTTGCGGTGAACGATGAACACGTGATCGCGTTCGTCGACGTCTACACCGATTGTATTACCCATCGCCCAGTTGTTAGGCAGTGGCTTTGGCCAGTAAGGATCGACAAGGAAATGTGGCGCCATGACGCCGTTGCTCGCCGCAACGCTTGGCTCCTGAATCTTAGATTGCCCCACCCCCAGTGCAACCAAGGCAACGACTAATGCCGCGCCGATAAACAACTTAGACTTTCTCATTTTTATAACCTCCATAGGCCCGCTTCACGGGCGTGAATACTCTCCAGAGTCGTCCGGAGTATACTCATTTCTAGGCAGGCAGTATACTCGACGGCCGTTTTTAAGAGATGCGTAATTGAGCGCGTTTTTAAGCCATAAATCGCTGAATTTAATGGAGTAAATTTCATGAGCCGCATCGATGTGCAAGATTCGTCGCAGACTTTCGTCCATCATTTGTCGCGCCTTGGCAGCCGCCTTGGTGCGTTACTGGTGTTGCTGTGTACCTTCCTGCCCGCCGTTACTCAGGCCCATGATATTCCGAGTCGAATCACTGTTAACGCCTTTGTAAAGCCCGAAGGCAATACACTCACTGCGTTGTTAAGGGTGCCGATGGAGGCGTTTGGAGAAATCAGCTTTCCTCTTCGAGGCCCGGGGTTTATTCAAATCTCGGAGGCCGACTTCGCTATCAGAGACGCGGCAAGGGTTTACATCACCGAGTCTTTCAAATTCTACGAGAACGGCGTCGAGTTAACCGAGAAGCAATTGGGAGCGGTCCGGGTCGAATTACCCTCCGACCGCTCGTTTGTCGACTACGATCGCGCGCTCGAGAATATCCTCAGCGAGCCGCTGGCCGACTCGGCTAATCTTTATTGGCGCCAAGGCGTGCTCGATGTCATGGTCACCTACCCCATTTTGGACGAGGGTTCGGACTTCAGCGTCGATCCATTGCTTGGGACGCTGGCGAATGAAACGACAACGGTACTAAGGTTTATTGTGCCCGGTGGCGCCGAGCGCATTTTCAATTACATTGGCAATCCAGGCGTTGTCGATTTAGACCCTCGTTGGCATCAGGCTGCGCTCCGCTTCGTAGTGATGGGTTTCGAACACATCTTAGAAGGTACCGATCACCTTCTCTTTCTGTTCTGCCTAGTGATTCCACTCCGCTCATTACGTGGGCTAATTCCCGTTGTGACCTCGTTTACTATCGCGCACTCGATTACGCTGATTAGCTCGGCGTTCGGACTTGCGCCCAATGTGCTTTGGTTTCCGCCGCTTATCGAGACGCTGATTGCGCTGTCGATTGTTTACATGGCCTTCGAGAATATTGTCGGGGCGAGACTCGAACATCGCTGGGTAGTGACTTTCGCATTTGGGTTGATTCACGGGTTTGGCTTTTCATTCCTCTTCAGCGATACGCTCCAGTTTGCTGGCGGACACCTGTTCTCATCGCTTCTTGCGTTTAATGTTGGTGTCGAGCTTGGGCAACTGTTTATTTTGCTGTTGGTTATTCCACTGCTCAGTGTGCTGTTCTCGCGTTTCGTGCAAGAGCGAATCGGCACGATTCTGCTGTCAGCCCTCATTGCGCACAGCGCGTGGCATTGGATGCTAGAACGCGGAACGACGTTCAGTGAATATCAATTAGCCATGCCGATAGTCGATAGCATTTTTTTCGCGTCGCTCATGCGCTGGGCAATGTTACTTTTAATCATCGCAGGCGCGGTCTGGGCGATGTATGAGGTGTTCCGAAGGTTTGCGTTAATCGAGCCCTTATCGAGCTATGGTCCGAGCGATAACCTAAGCGATGGCCTAAGCAATAAAAAGCCCCGTGAGTCGTAAGGCTAGCGAGTGGCGCTGCGTTAAATCTTGTTACAAAAAGTAATGCTTTAGAGCGAGGCGGCAGTGTATTTTGAGCTACACTCAGAGGCTCTACATTTAAGGAATAGTAGCAATGGTTAATCGGTCTGTAGCTGCATCTTTTTTACTTGCTGGCGCATTGCTCGCGACCCAAGCAATAGGCGCTGCACCAGCGCGGGTTGGCGACTTCGCCCTGATTGATAGTGCAGGTGAATTTCACCAACTCAGTCGCTACGGCGATAAAGAAGCCCTCGTCCTCATGGCGTTTGACGCAAGCTGTGGCTCGATGCAGAGTCAGGTCGATCAATTTGAAGCATTAGAAGCAACATGGCGAGACAGAGACATCGTCTTCGGCATAATCAACGCAACGCCTAGCGCGACCATCGATGCAGCGCGCAGCGCGCAGGCGTCGTTTGCGATAGAGCTTCCGTTCATGCTCGATAGCAGCCAACTCGTTACCCGCACGTTGGGGCTGACGAAAGCGGGAGAGGTTACCGTATTGAACCCCGCTCGCCTCTCCTCATTTTATGCCGGAGACCTTGACTCAGCAGACGCCTCCATCGAAGCCAAGCTCAGCGGGAAAGACGCAATAGCTGCGGCGAGCCTGTCTGGCTGTGAGTTGTCATTCCCTTCCCTCGACGCTATCGCAGCGACACCCCCCGACTATGCGACTGATGTTGCGCCCATAGTGATCGAGCAATGCGCCTCTTGTCATAGGGAAGGTGGTATCGGGCCTTTCGCACTCGACAGCCACCTGATGCTTCAGGGTTGGTCGCCGATGATTCGTGAAGTGTTGTTGACCAAGCGTATGCCTCCGATGCAGGTCGATCCTGCGATTGGCCACTTCGATAATGATCGCGCGTTAAGCGGCGACCAGATCGAGAAGTTGATCGGCTGGATCGACGCGGGTGCTCCGCGCGGCGCGGCGGCTGTTGATCCGCTCGCCGAAGTTCAATTTCCAGATCGTAAAGCATGGCAACTAGGCGAGCCTGACTTCATTATCAAAGCGCCAGCCATGGAAATCCCGGCCACCGGCGTGCTCGACTATGTCGATATCGATGTCGAACTCCCCTTTACCGAAGACAAGTGGGTCAAGAGTGTGCAGTTCATCGCAGGCGATGAGTCTGTATTGCATCACCTGCTGGCTTATGTGACTGCGCCCGACGAAGCCTTTGAGGGCGGCGAAGCGGATACCACCTCGGTTGCTCGGCGCTTCCTCGAGGGCTATGCACCAGGCAAGGTTGATGCGATGACTTTCCCAGAGGACACTGGA
>Ga0209666_1000501_pt1 | contig 30109 bp, 13 predicted proteins | sample SaaInlV_125m_DNA_FD_184679 | JGI IMG/M metagenome (GOLD analysis project Ga0209666, IMG submission 184679) | Marine microbial communities from expanding oxygen minimum zones in the Saanich Inlet - Saanich Inlet SI037_S3LV_10m_DNA (SPAdes)... | ecosystem: Environmental > Aquatic > Marine >...
CGGATGAAGAAGCCCCGCGCTCGGAGATGGTCCGCAGGATCTCATCCAGACGCGCGCGCGTCGCGGTCTCCTCCGCCTCGGTCTCGTCGGTCTCGTCGTCCGCGTCGCCATCCGGGTCCGAGCTCGTCGCGAGATTCGCGGTGCCTTCGGCCGTCGCGTCGACCGCGACACACGCCGCGGCGGTTTCGCGCGCGTCCAAGTCCGCGGCCGACCGCCGCTCCTCATCCCCCGCACCGGGAGAAACCGCGCTCGCGTCTGGCGCGGAGACCGCCTCAGCGGGGAGCCGCAGGAACGGCCGATCGAAGCGCTTCGCCACGCAGCAGAACTCGGCGCACGCGGACGACGCCATCGGATCCGCGCCGGCACGAGACGCGCCACCGGTACTGCCGCGCGCCGAGGGCCCGACGCCGATAAACGCGGTGGGGCAGATCATAACTGTTTCGGTGTGAAGGCGCGCGCCGAGTCGAGACGTCGGCGTTCGAGCGAGCAGAGCGTTTATTTTCATGTCAATCTAAAGTAGCTACGGAGTCAACCTCCGTCTGCCCTCCTCCCCTTGGACGCGTCCAGCAGGTAGTTGAACACCTGCTTGAGCGTCCCGCGCGTGGGCGACGCCTCCGGGTGTCGCGCGGAGACCGCCGCCAGACGCCGCCGGACGCAGTCCTTCGTGACGAGCGGCGCGGGTTCGGTTCTCGTCTCGCCATGACGGGTGTCTTCTTTTTTGTTCAGGAAAAGATCCGCCGCGACGGCGCGCGCCACGGCGACCCCCGCGCAATGGTCCGCGCCGTCGTTGCACGCGACGAGCACGTACTTCTTCTTCTCGTCGTCGTCGTCTTCTTTCACGGTGAGTGATCGGTCGATCGGTTTCGATGAAGGAGTGACGAACGGCACTGATGGTGCGTGTTTCTCGATGAACGCGAGCGCGGCGGGGAGCGCGTCGTGAAAATCGCCGCGCGCGATCTTGTGTAAACGCGCCTCGAGACGCAGAAACGGTACGTCAAAAGGCGGCGTTTTTCGCGATACGCCGTTTTCGACGATCGGCGGGAGCGGCGCGTCGCCCACGAACAGCACCGCGCGCGCGTGTGACCACGTCTCTTCCTTCTCGAGCGCCTTGACGGACCCGAGCGCGACGCCAATCAGCGAAGGTAAACCGCTGCGGTCGTCTTCGAAACCAGGGTGTCTCTCGTACAAAACGCGGACGGCGCCGTCTCTCACCGCGCCGAGCGTCGCGCCGAGCGCCGCCGCCGCCGCGGCGCGGCCGGCGCCGGAGAGACACCCGCCCGCCGCGCGGCGCGCGTCGGAAGACCCGGCGACTTCCCAGGCCGGGATCGAAGAGGAAGAGGAAGAGGAAGGACTCTGAAGAGGACTCCGAAGACTCTCTGCGATGAGCGCATTGGCTTCCGCGCGCTTTTCTTTGGCGAGCGAAACCGCGTCTCGTCCGACGACGTCGTCGACGCGCTCGACGCACCTCATCGGTCCTTCGTTTAGGATGAAGTTTCGGTTGCGCCAGAACGCGTCTGGGTTGAGCCCACGCGCCCAGCTCTCCTCGTCGTCCCCCGCGCCGGGCACGTACGCGAACGACCGACCGTCACGACCCACTCTACGCTCGCCGTGCCACTGCATGGGAGACGACGCGCTGACGAGCACGACGGGCGTGAAGGCTAAGGCTGGTTTGTTTTCGTTTTCGTTTTGGTTAAGTTCCGTCAGCAGCGGCAAGCCTCGCGCTGCGGTTTCGCGCGACACCCAGACGCACCGCAGCGGCGCCTTGAGGGTTTTGACGAGCTTTGAGAGGTCGGGAGACACGGCTTCGAGTCGTTTGGAAAACAAAGGGAAGAGTTCCCGTATCCGTTCGCGTTCCTGCTCGCCGACCCACGGCGGGAACGCGGCGCCGGCGGCGGAGGAGGACGCGTCCCACGCGGAGTTTTCCTCAACGTTTGTTTCGTTTAGAAACGCGGCGGACGCGTCGGCGCGCGCCCGCCGCCTCGCGTCGCGCACGGCTCGGTTCAGCGTCTCCGCCCAGATGGGAACGGTCTTGGAGAAGCTGTCCGGGAAGCGCTTGGTGGTGCTCCGCGTGGCGTCCACGATGACGCACCCGCCGCGCCGCGCGGCGGTCTCGGCGACGTGCACGTTGAGCCGCGTGCCGCTGAAGCTCCAGTTGTTGCAGTGGCCGTCGGTGGACTTGAAATAACACGTCCCGTCGATGGCCGCGCGAACGTCATCCTCCTCCTCCCCCCGGGTCCGTTCGGCGTCTTCGCCCAAGCCTCCGTCTTCGCTCTCAAGGGGTTCGTCTTCCTCCCCCGGAAGGCTCGGACCGGCCCAAGACTCGTTCCCTGCGTGGTGCCGCCCCGCGTACCACAGCCCGCACCGCAGGTTCGCGAACGTCGGAAGGCGGTACTCGCGCACGACGCCCTTCACGAACGCGGCGTCGTGCACGATGGAGGCGAGGCAGTTGTACGGCCCGTGGTCGTCCTTGCGCAGAGCGCGGACAACCTTGTAGATGTTCGGCGTGAAGTCCGGCAGATCCGCGAGCTCCTCCGCGGTGAGCTCCGCCAGACCGTCCGAGCCCGAGCCCGCCATCGCCGCGAGCGCGGCGCGCGCCGCACTGACGCTTTTCCGTCGAGGGCGTTTGCTGACACCGCGAAAAGAACGAGATTAGTACACGTAAAAGACGACTCGGCACCCGAGGCGCTTCGTCCGCCACTCGCGAGGACGCGGCGCGATGACCGCCGTGGAGACGACCGCGAGCGATGCGGACGACTGGGTGACGGTTCCCGCGTGAGTCTTCCCGCGCGCGCGTTCGGAGGTCTCCTCCGTACCGTTCCCTCTCGCCGCGATCTCGCTCGCGTCCTCGCGCGGATCTCATCATATGCGATCTCTCCCTCCGCTTCCCTCTGACGCGTTCCATCCCCGCCGCTCCGGAAACGCGGACGGAAACGCCTCGCAGCGACCCGAACGAGCAACCTCAGGCGTCCCGACCTCGACCGCCTCTCCCGCCAGTCGTCGGAACCCCCGCGGAGCTGATCCGTTCGTTCTTCCGAATCCAGGAGAAAAGAGCGAAGCTGTACCGCGTTTTCGACGAGTCTTTTCGGAAACACGCGCGCGGCGCCGCCGACGGTTTGACCTTCGGCGAGACGTGCCGGGAGATCACCGCTTTGTTCGCGTCGTGCTCGCTCGAGGCGATCGCCGTGGAGGAGGCGTTGAAGGCGGCCGGGAAGGAAGCGCCCGCCGCGTGCGTCCGCGTCGCGCAGATGGGGGAAAAAACCAAGCTCGAGATGACGTGCACGTTGCAGGTGCTCAATAAACGCGCGCTTGAAAACGCGTGGAGCTGGCAACGCGAAGCGTCGGACCCGGCGAGTTTCGACGACGTGGCCTTAGCCGAACTCGAGCGCAGAGAGGCTTCGTTCGCGGCGGCGGCGAGACCGACGCCGAGCGTCGCCCAGCCTTCCTTCGCCAACGGCAACTTCCGCAAAGTATGCGCCGCGCACCCCGGGGACGCCGCGCGTTTTTGCGCGTGCGCCGAGGCGGCGCGCGCCGCGGAGCCGACGAAGGATGAGTTCGAGGGCGCCGTCGCCGAGGCGACGCGCGCGCTGGAGGATGCGGTTCGCGGGATAAACGACGCGCTCGAGGAGCTTCGCTACGAGATCGAAGAAGAGGAGTGAGACGACACACACGGAGTGACAGGAGGAGGGAGCGAGGATCGCGCGTCGATGACGATTCGACTCGTGACGAATCAAACAAAAAACGAAAAACGTCATTTGCGTTCACCGCGTCGCGAAGCGCGTTACAAGAGACTAAATGGGTCCCTCTCAAAGGCGCTCCTTACTTCGCGCGTCGCGCGGCGTTCCTCGCGAGCAGCGCGAACCCCCCCTAGCGAATTTAAGAAAACTAGCGTAAGAGCGGACTGGCGATTTACTTCATCTCGCACTTGGCGCCGCCCTCCTCGAGCGTCTTGGTCGCCTCCTCGCACTCCGCCTTGGACTTGCCCTCGAGGATGGTGAAGGGGAGGTTGGTCACGGCGTCCTTCGCCTCCTTGAGGCCGAGCGAGGTGAGGCTGCGCACAACCTTGATGATCGCGATGCGCTTGGAGGCGTCGACGTCGGTGATGACCAGGTCGAACTCGGTCTTCTCCGCAGCCGCCTCCTCGCCGGCGCCGCCGGGGCCAGCCGCCATGACGACGCCGCCCGCGGGGGCGGAGGCGTCGACGCCGAAAGTCTCCTCGATCTGGGCAACCAGCTCGGAAGCCTCGAGAAGCTGTTCATGTCACACGAACGCGTCGGGAGAGGCAGAGGAAACAAACATCAGGGGGAACGATGACGGGGTCAGTACACGTGGCGTGTCGCGTGTCGTCGCGTGGTCGCGCTCTTTGCCGGCGCGGCGTCCGTCGCCGACTTCGAAGCGCGCGCGAATTGGATAGAAGCGTCCGTGGAGGCCTCTTTTCAGGGTTTGAGGGTTGGGGTTCGGCGGACGCGTGCGCATCGGCGTGCGCGGGCGCGAGACGGGCGTTCGACGCGACGCGGCGCGGCGCGGACGCGGCGGGACGACGCGCGCGCGCGCGCACGACGCGCTCGGCCGGTTCTGCGGTCGCGCGCGTCGTCGCGGTCGCGCGCGTGGTCGCTCGCCGGCGGGCGCGTCGCGCGCGAAACCTAAACCCCAAGAAAAGCGAGCGGGCGAGCACTCACGGTAAGGCCCTTCATCTTCTCGATGATGTCGTCGGTGGCGGCGGACATGGCGACGACACCGGTGCGGCGGGCCGCCTTGACGGAGAAGGCGGAGGCCTTGAACGCCTTGACGGGGGCGCCGTACGCAACCTGAGGTCGGAACGGGGGATGGGGGGTCAGCGACGGGTCGGGTCCGGCATTTCGCCGCCGCTTCCGCGAGCGGAAAAAGTTCCGATGCCGGCGTCGCGCGGCGCGGCATCAGGGCGTGAGACGCGCGGCGAGGACACGAACCTTGGCGGAGGCCTTGGCGGCGACGGGGGCCTTCACGCAGAAGGCCGCGGACATGGTGGTCATGGCAGACATGATAACGTTCGTGTGTGTGTTGGTGTGAGTCCGACAGGAATGGCGCGTCGCGGAAGACGTGTCCACCTGAAAAGCGTCGCTTATCCATTCCGATGAAGAGCGTTTTGCGGGTAGGTCGGGAGCTCCCAGTTTTTTAAACCGCCATTCTTGAGTCCCGAAAACGTCAACATCCATATATGTACTGACAGTGACATAATACTGCAAATGTATTTTTTCGGCACCGCGCGAACCCGAAGCCGCGCGTAACACCATCTTTCTCGTCACTCCCGACGCGCGAGGCGCACGCCCCGTGCGTTCGCCGCGGTCGAACAAAATGGCGACGCGTTCGCTCCTGTGCGCGGAGAGCGAGGCGCAGCGCGTGCCTCTGCTCGTGCGTGCGCGCGACGGCGGGTCGGACGGCGCGGGCGCCGCGTCCGGCTCGCTCGGCCCCTCCTCGCGTCGATCGCTCTCGGTCGCGGCGACGCTCGTCACCGCGCTGGTCGTCGGCGCGGTCGTCGCGGTCGCGCGGGGCGACGCGGCCGGTGTCGCGACCCGCCTCGGCGGCTACGCCTTCCCCGGCGCGGCGCTGGGCGAGGGCGTCGGCGACGCCGCGACGCGGGCGGCGGACGCCTCCCTCGCGTCGGATGTCGCGAATGCGCGCGGGGCGGGTGGTGTTTCGTCCTCGGCGCGCCGCGACCGCGACGAGGCGTGTAAGATCGGGTACTACTACCACATCCCCAAGACCGGCGGTGGGTCTCTGGTGCGGTACTTCGGCCACCTGCCCGAGGTGGAGCTTCTGCGGTACGAAGCAACCATCCACGTCCCGAAGGAGAACAAGACGCTGTGGTACTGGGAGCACCAATCCTCGGAGGATCACTGGGAGAAGTTCGTGGTGCCGCACGCGCTCAAGCCCGGAAAAAAGCTCATCGCGCACCACTGGGGAAGGTTCGGCATGGTCGGCATGGAGAAGCGCTTGGAGCGCCTCCGCACTCGGGCGGAGGCGCTGGGGTGCCAGTTCATGGCCAGCACGACGTTCCGCGAGCCCGTGGAACGAGACGTGAGCGACGAGGTGTTCCACCGGATCACGGGCGCGGGCTCTGGGACGTACCTCGGCGACGAGCAGCTCCGTTTTTTCCTGCTCAACTCGCAGCGCGAAAACGCGCGTTTCCCGCCGGACATGTCTAAGCGCGAAGAGTTCGCGCGCGACGCGCTTTCGACCGCAGAGCGCATTTTACGGAAGGACTTCGACCTGGTGGCCACCATCGAGGACCTCGAGCTGCAGAAGAACGCGTTCCTCGCCTTTTTCGACGTCGAGTCGTCGTTCGACGGAGACAAAGCGGCTGGCGTCGTGTCGCAGACGAAAGCGGAGAAAAGCGGAGAAGAGGAGGGAAGCGAGACGAAGGGACAGGAGACGGGGTTCGCCGCGGGGTTCGCCGCGGCGATCGAGAGCGCCGCGGAGCTGGGCACCGCCGAGCAGAGGATCGAGCGCCGCCGCGAGGAGCGCAGGGCGGAGGCGCGCGACGCGAGGGCGAAGGCGGCGAAGGCGGCGGCGGCGGCGGCGGTGAGGGAGCCTTCCTCCGCGTCGCGGGCGTCGGCGGAGGGTGAGGACAAGGCTTCCCGAGCGGCCGCCGCCGCGAAGGCAGCTCTGGCGGCCGTGGACGGCCCCACGCTCCCCGGCCAGCCGCTGGGGCACGTGCACAAGATTGACTACGCCGAGCTCGGCATCGACGACGCGGAGATGCAGCGGTTGCGCGAAAAGTTTGCCGGGACAAACTCGCTGGACACGGCGCTGTACGAGACCGCGCGCGAGCTGGCCACCGCGAACAGCGCGCTGCGCGTGTCCGACGGCGTGTACCGCGCGCAGCAGCACGTGCGCGCGGCGGCGGCGGCGGCGGCGATGGCGGGGGGGAGCAGATGATGTACGTAGTCAGTGTCGTGAAAATGAGTTTTTTTAGTTTCGCATTCTCGTCAGACTCGACGTGGGGAGGAACATCGTCGGCGTTCACCTCACAGCGCCCCGCGCGTCCCTGCGACGCCATGCTGTCGTTCGAGAGCTTCAGGTTCACGGGGCGCGTCTCGACCTCCCCGGGGAAGCGCCCGGGGGATTCGCCGGTCACGCCCAGCCCCAAGCGCGCGGCGGGAGGTCGCATCGGGGTGGTGGTCGCCGCGAAATCAGCGGAAGATCCGTGCGCGGACGCGCCACCTCTCGAGGTGCGCCGCGAGGCGTTCGTCGCGCCCGCGCCCGCGCGTTGGCGCGAGCGGTACGCGCCCGCGTGCGCGGCGTGCGAGGCGGCGCGCACGCCGTGCGCGCACACGCGCGAGCGCCCCCTGAAGCTTCTGGTGTGCGGACACAACCCCTCCGACCACAGCTGGATGAGCGGGTTCAGCTACAGCAACCCGAGCAACAATTTCTGGCGCCTGCTCGTGACCGGCGAGATCATCCCGAAAGACTGGACCGCCGAGGACTGTCCCCGGCTGCAGCGCGAGCTGGGGATCGGGTTCACGGACGCGGGGACCGTCCCCGGGAACGACGCCGCCAAGTACGACCGGAAAACCATGCTCACGTGGCGCGCCGACCTGTACGCCAGACTGCGCGGCCACCTGTGCCGCGTCGCCGCCGCCGAGCGCGCTTCGGATTCCGAGAGTCCCGGCGATAGTCCCGGCGAACAGATCCAGTCGTCATCGTCGTCGTCGTCGTCGTCTTCGTCGTCGTTCACCGTCGAGGCCTCCGCTCGCGCCGCGGAGAGAGGGTACGGCCCCGCGGTGGTCGCGTTCGCGGGTAAGCGCCAGTACGGCCAGCTGTTCGATCGCGTGCCGAAGCGCATCGAGACGGGGAAGCAGGAGCCGGACGCGTTGCCACCCGGGTGGCCGTTCCGCGCGAAAGGCGAGGGCGCGACGGAGGTCTGGGTGCTGCCCAGCAGCAGCGGCAGGGCGGCCATGACTAAGGAAGCCCGCGAGGGGCCGTACGTCGAGCTGGGGAAGAAGCTCAGGGGCGTGGCGTGGCCGAGAACGGATCACGAGACGCGGCGAGAGCGGACTACGTAGTCCAGCGCGTTTCGAACGTCCATAGTCACCTCGATACGCATAGTAGCATCGTCGATGTGCGCCTGACGGCTCGTGATGAAGGCGGTGGTGTCCTCGGTGCTTGGAGGTGTGCGCGAGGCGGTGGGAGCACCCGCGCAAAAAAGGAATAGAGTTTGACACTTCGACAGTTCGACACGTTCACGACGCCGTTTCGTGAGAACGAAAGCCCGTTCGCGTCGGTCCTTCCCAGGCGGCACACCTCACGGCGCGTCGCGGGCGCGCGCTGTGGAGGTGCGTGTGCTTCGGGGGCAGGCGTCGCCCTGGAGCAGGATGGGACGTGCGCACGCTCCCCCGGCGGCGATGCGGCCGCGTCGCGCATCGCGTCGTTCGCCGTGGCCGTCGATCGCGTTTGCGTTCGCGGCGATCGTCGCCTCGCGCGCCTCCGCGGCGTCCGCGGACGACGACGGCTCCCCTCGCTCCATCCCCGTCTCGCTCGCGACGCGCGACGCGGTCGCGACGCGCGCGGACACGTACACGTACACCTCGGTTTTAATGCCGGACGATGACCACTACATTACCCGGTTCGAGCCGCGCGCCTCGTCGAAGGTGGTGCACCACATGCTTCTGTTCGGGTGCAAAGGCGACGCATCAAAAACCCTGCGCACGCGCGAGGGCGGCATGTTCAGCGACAACGACGGGGGCGGTCAGCCGCGCGGCGCCGTGTGCGCCGGGTCCGACCCCGAGCCGTTCATCTTCGGCTGGGGGAAAGACGCGCCCGACCTGCACCTGCCGGACGGCATCGGGTTCCGCGTCGGCGGCGATTTCGGATTCAAGACGCTCGTCCTAGAGACGCACTACCTGGAGAAGTTTGCGCCGAATCTTTCAACAAACGGCACCCTCGCTCACGACGCGAACGAAGACCCTATGAGCGGCGTGACCGTGCACTTGAGACCGGGCGTTCCGAGGCGTTTCATGTCCGTGCTGGCGTACGCGCAGGGCTTCGTTTTGCCGCCCAACGAGCGCAGGACGGAGGTGAAGACTGTTTGCGCGTACACGGATTCGGCGCCGCTCTCGGCGTACGCGTTTCGCGTGCACACGCACGCGCTCGGCGTGGAGGTGTTTCTGGAAAAAGCCGTCGCCGGTTCAGGGTTCGAGAATAAACGATTGACGGATACGAGTCGTGAGAAAGGTTTCGCCAAGCCGTTTCGCCCCAAACCCATCAAGCTCGCGTCGCGCGACCCGCAGCTCCCGCAGCTGTTCGAGGTGGTGGCGTCTGGCTTAGAGACGGAAAAAGAGGGTTCGACGTCGTTCGCAATCGCGCCGGGCGACGCGTTGCGGGTGACGTGCGTCTTCGACACCTCCAACCGCACGTCGGTGACGCGCGCGGGCTGGGGCCACGGGGACGAGATGTGCAACCTGTACCTGATGGTGCACGCGGAGGAGCCCAGGTACGCCTCGTGCACCGGCTCCGCGTCGGGGGGTGGCGGGCGCTCGAAGTTTGACTTTGAGAGCCGTGCCGAAAAGACGAAAACGACCCCCGTCGCGGCGTCCGCCACCGGCGCGTTCGTCGTGCCTCCGCCACAGCTGGACGCGCTTTCGGGGCGACGAGATCGGGCGTTCGAGTCGGATTTAAACGTCACGGATTCGTCTTGGCCTGCGTCTGTCGGGCAGGTAAGCGGCGTGGCGTTCGAGCCGGACGGGAGGCACGTCTGGGTTTTCCACCGCGGCTCGCGCGTTTGGCGCGGCGGTTCCTTCGACGAAAACTTTTCCATCACGGAAACTAAACCCATCGCCGAGCACACCGTCGCGCGCATCTGCCTGACCACCGGCCGCATCGTGACGCGGTTCGGCGCGAACGAGCACTACATGCCGCACGGCTTGACCCTGGCGCCGAACGGCGACGTCTGGGTCACGGACGTCGGCGCGCACGTCGTGATACGGTACGACGCGAACGACGGGTCGAGGCTCGCGACGTTCGGCTCGAACGAAAACGTTCTTAGAAAACGTCTGGCGCCGACGCGACGCGCGATTGGCGACTTTTCCGCGAACGCGGACCCCTCAGGCTTTTGCGCGCCCACGGACGTGGCCGTCGCACAGGACGGCTCGTTCTGGGTCAGCGACGGGTACTGCAACGACCGCGTCGCGCGCTTCGACGCAAACGGCGCTTTCGTCGACGAGTGGGGCGCGGCGCGCGGAGCGAATGACGCATCTCGCGAATCCGCCGTGAACGCAAAAAAAAACGCGAACGACGCGTCGAAGCGCGGTTTTGACGTCCCGCACTCGATCGCGCTCGATTTCCGGCGCGCGCGTTTGGTGGTGGCGGACCGCGAGCGCGCGCGCGTCACGGAACACGCGTTGGACGGCACAATGCTCGAGTCGCACGACTTCAAAGAGCACGGCTACGTGTACCACGTCGCGACGCTCTCGGCGGAGGACGACGGCATGTCCGGCTTTTACGCGTTGACGTGGAGCCGCGGCGATTCGAAATTTTCCTCCGGCTCGAGTTCTGGCGTGCGTCTGCTCGCGGCGTGGGACGACGGGGGCGCGGGCTCGAAAAAAAACCGGCGGTACGCTCGATGGGACTTGCCGTTCGCCAAGGTACCGCACGCCATCGACGTCGTCGGCGGCGGCGTCGGCGGCACGCGCGCCTGGGGACGCGGGGTTTCGCTCTTCGTGACCGAGACCGGAGACCGCGACGCGGGTGACGCGTCGTTACACCGCGTCTGGCTGGGCGAGCGGTTCGACGCGCGAAGCGACACGGTCGCGCCCGCCCGGGGGTGGACATACGAAGCGGAGCCTGCCTTGTACGACGAGGCGGCGGAGGCGGCGGAGAGAAATTCGAACGTCGACGCGAAAACGGCATTCGCGGATCCGCCTTTGGTCGTCGCCGCCGCTGAGAGACCTTCGGAAGAGAACTTCGGCCGCGAAGAGCGCCTCGCCGTGGCCACCGACGGCGACGCCTCGAAACGCGCTTTCGACGACGAAGACGAAGACGAAGACTACGCTTTCGACGCTGAGGCGCGCGTCGCCGCGCCGCAGCACGGGGGCGGGTTCGGGGGTTTCAGGCCGGGAGGCGCGGTGGAGGCGCGGGATAGCCGGGAATCGAACCTGCGACTGATGAGAGAAGGTCGCGCGTCGCGGCTGTACGCGCTTTGGGGCGCGGGGACGCTCTTCGTCGCCGCGCTCGCGTTCGCGACGTACCCGCGGCGAGGTAAGGCGGGCTGGGGAAGAGTTCTGGAGGGGAGGAGAGACAGCAGGGCCAGGGAAGAGTCGAGAAGAGTCGGGGTGGAGATGACGTGAGTCGTCTACTGTAGCGCTGCAGATTCTTTTTACACGTTACCCGTGACTTTCCGCTTCCGCCCACACCTCCCCTTCTTGGAGCTCTGCAGATGGCCAACCTCCTTCAACTGCTTCACGTATCTGACGTACTGGTTTTTACTGACGCCCCATTCCTCCGCGACGTCCGCTTTCTTCCTTCCCTCGGCGATTCCCTTCTCGACCGCGGCGATGAACTGGTAACGCTCATCCACGGTGAGGTCGCGCTTGTTCGTCCTCACCATCACGGCATGCCCGCGTCTGTCACGGGCGATGTCGGACATGAACCCGGGCGCAGGAGCCGCGGAAGACGCCTGACGCGCCGACGAGCGCGTCGGGACAGTGCCGTGCACCTCCGACTGCTTGCGGCGCCGCCGGCGGGGTGCAGCGCGCGCCTCGTCAGGCTCGTCTGCAACGGACGAGTCCGCGAGAGTGAAAGTCGGCACCTCCTCGCTTTCTTGGTCGGCATCCTGCTCCCTCCCCCACAAGAGGTCGCGGGCTTGAGCAAACATGACGTCAGATGGCGACGCCGACCGGCTCGCGCGATGTGCAGGCCCCGCGGGGGTCGCCCGGCGCGTTTGCGGGGTGCGCAGTGCCGCGGCGTTTGAATAATCGAAAGTGACCATTTTCCCTTCGATTCCGGATTTTCGCGTCGGCGGTTCTTCCAGCCCCGCGCATTCGAGACGCGCGCGCCACCCCGACCTCGACCCCGAGAGCATGTCTCTCGTGACAGCGTCGCGCGTCGCGACGCCACTGAGCGCGACGGCGTCGCGCGCCCCGTCCGGCGCGTCGCGCGAGCCCCCGCCGCGTGCCTTCGCGCCACGCGCGCCGGCGTTGGTTCGTCGCGGATTCCCGGGGCGGCGGCGGTCGGGGCGCGCGTCCCCGCGCGTCCCCGCAATCGACCCCGACGCCGTGGACCCCCCCGGCTCGGCTGGCCCCGCGCGCGACGACTACGCCGCGTGGAAAGCCGCCAAGGACGACGAGACGGAGTCGTTCAAGCGCGCCGCCGCGGCGGGTGGCCGCGCGGACGATTTCGTGGTCGGCGCCAAGCCTCTGGACGAGCACATGTTGTCTCGCCTGATGCTTCAGCTCCTGCAGAATCACTCGCGCGGCGTTCCCGCGGCGGCTCTGCTGGAGCAGGTCAAGGGCGACATGTGCCTTGACGGGTACAAGTCCGTGCTGGTGGGCGTGGGGCGCACGCGGCAGTGGGCGCTCGCGCGCGAGATTGTCGATTGGGTCCGCGCGCAGGGCATTGAGCAGGGCGCCAATAAGTCGGAGGTGTTGACGAGCAACTGGTTCGTGGCGCTCGCGCGGCGGCGCGTGGACGACGGCGAGTGGGAAGCCGCGGTGGAGGTGTTCGAGTACATGCGCGACTTGAACGGTGTGCCTTCCGGGGAGACCATCGAGCTCTTCGCGCGCGTCACCGACCACGAGGATGCGATGAATGCCCTGACGGTGTCGCGGTGCCGAAAAATCGGCGAGTGGCTGGCGAGCAGCGACGCGGGGAAGGCGCTGTGGCACCTGAGCTTCGGGACACCGGGAATGGCCATCCCGGAGAGCCGGCCCGCGAAGACCGTTCGCATTGCCATGCCCACGGAGGAGTTCGACATCGACGGGGACATAGACGCGTTGCGGGAGCAGTTCAGGGAGTACCTCGAGTAGAGGATGGACGATCGAATGCGAAATGTTTTGAGCGCCGCGAAAAAACGCGTTCCTTCGCGTTCGTCACCGCCGCCGCTACCGTACCGATCACCCTCTCCTTCTCCTTCGCGTCTCCGCTTTTTCAAAAACATCCTACAAGTTGTTCGTCGCTTAATGCGCCGCGGTCGACCCCACCTGCTTGAACACCTCGTCCACCACCTCGGCGAGCGTGGGGTGCGCGTGCACGGCGAACTTGAGCTGCGACGCCTTTTGGCCCATGTTGATGGCGTTGGACGCCTCGTGAATAAGATCCGCGGCGTGCAGGCCCATGATCCACATCCCTAAAATCTCCTCCGTGTCCGGGCGGTAGATGAGCTTCGCCATGCCGTCCGCCTCCTTCTCCGCGAGCGCCTTGGAGTTGGCCTTGAACGAGGTCTTCTTCACGACCACCTCGAACCCCTCCTCCTCGCCCTTCGCCCGCGCCTGCTCCTCGGTGAGCCCCACGAAGGAAACCTCGGGGTGCGTGAAGCACGCCGCCGGCACCGAGTTGTGGTTCAGCACGTTGTCCCGGCCGTTCATGCACTCGATCGCGGCGATACCCTGCGCGGACGCGGCGTGCGCTAACATCAGCTTCCCGTTCGCGTCGCCGATGCACCACACGCCCTCCACGACGTTCCCATCCTTATCCGTCACCTGCATGCGCTCGTTGACGGGCACAAAACCGCGCTGAGTTTCGACGTTGATGGACGCCAAATTAAGGCCCTCGGTGTAGGGCGCGCGGCCGGTCGCGACGAGGCACGCGTCAACCTCCATGGTGTCCACCACCTCGCGCGTCTTGAAGTCCGAGAGCTCGATCGTCACGGGCTTCTCGCCCGGGATGCCCGGCGTGACCTTGGTGGCCAAAACGTTGGTGACGTAGTCGATGTTGCGGGGGTTGATCAGGATGCGCTCCGCCTGCTTGCCGATCTCGGCGTCGAAGCCGGGCATGATCTTGGGCATCGCCTCGATGAACGTCACGTCCGAGCCGAGCGCGGTGTACACGTCCGAGAACTCTAACCCGATGTACCCGGAGCCGATGATGGCGACCCACGGCGGGAGCCAGTCCAGCTTGAGCGCGTCGTCCGACGTGAAAACCGTCTTGCCGTCGACTTCGATACCCGGGGGCACGAACGGCGTCGACCCGGTGGCGATGATGATGTTGTTCGCGGTGCACTTCTTGTTCCCGTACCGAACGGTGTGGTTGTCCGTGAGCGTCGCGGAACCGATCAGAATCTCCACGCCGAGCGCCGTCATGGAGTTGGTCAAATTGCCGCGAATCGTCGACGCCAGGTTGGTGGCGTGATCGGCGATGCCCTGCCTGTCGAACTTCACGTCGCCAACCTCGATGCCCAGCATCTTCAGGTGGTCCGCGTCCTTCATCTCGCGCACGCGCCCGGACGCCGCGAGCAGAGCCTTGGAGGGCACGCAGCCGCGGTTCACGCACGTGCCGCCGATCGTGCCGCCCTCGATGATGGCGGTTTTCATCCCGCACTCCACCGCGTGAAGCGCGGCGCCGTGACCCCCGACGCCGGCGCCGATGATCACCAGGTCGTAGTCGTAGTCGTGCGCCACCACCTTCGCGGTCAGAGCGCGCGAAGACGCGCGCGAAGGGCTCGAGCCGGGGCTGTGTGCGGTGAAGGAGGTGAAAGAAGAGAGGAAAGAGTTATAGGGAGTCAGTCGCGCGGTCGTGTTTTTTTTCAGCCTTGTTTTGGAAAAAGCGAACGACCGCCGAAGACGGACGACTCGACACGCGACAGTGGACGACGAACGAGGAGTCACGACTGGCGCGAACGCCCGACGCGGGGTGTCTCGTCGGTTTCTTCGATCCGCGATGGAGTGGGTAAGGCGACGCCGGGACCGCGCGCGGCGACGCGGCGCGAGCGAGGCGAGCGCGGTCTCGATCGATCGCGCGCGAAGACGCGTTCCCGAGTTTCCGACGCGATTGCCGCACGTACCGGGCGGTGACGACGCGCGCGCCCATGACGGAGGACGCGCGCGCGCGGACGGAGACGCGAGCGGGGGCGACGCGGCCGGCCATCGCGGAGACAGTGGTCTTCCGGGAAACGCGCGCGTTGGTCGGGCCGGCGCGGACGACGCCGGCGGCCGTGGAGGAGGACATGGCGAACATCCTGCCTGAGCGGAAGGAGGGTCGACGCGAGTGGGACGGGGCCTTCGCGAGTCGCAGAGTGCGGGAGGCGGGCGGGTGAGATGGGTGAAGTTGATGACTCCGCGCGATTGGAACGCGAGCACCACCAGACTTGCGCGCTTCGCGAATCGCGATTCGCTGTGAGGAACGTCCGAGCCTAGATGGGCCAGTCTTGGAAATCCGATATTATCCACTCGCGGACACACAGCGAGTAGTCACAAAAAATGACCCAGGCCTAACCGTTGGTGGAGCGAAAAAGGCGTTTCGATCAATGCTGACTCGAGAGAAAGTACGACACGCGCGTCTCGCGTCCCGCGGCGCCACTGTTCGCCTCGCGCGTGTCCCCGGACCACCGCGACGCACACGAGCGAGTGCCATGTCTCCGAGCCACTCGCAGGCGGAGCGCTGGCTGGCTAAGGCCGGCGAGCGTTCCGGCGCGTACCAGAACGCCCCCGGTTCCGTAAACTCGCGGCGCTCGGGAGATCCCCCCCCCGACAACTACGGTCACTCCGAGCGCTACGGCAACGACGAGTACCGCGCGCGCGGGTCCGCGCGCTACGCCTCCGCCGAGTCAGAGGTACGCCTTCACGTCGCCCGGAAGCCTCCACGCGGACAGGACAGGACGATACGCGCTCCGCTCGTGCTCGTTCGGCGAGGCCTCGCGCCGCCGCGTCGTCGCGTCCCGCGCGAAATGTAGCCGAAGCGTTCGTTTCTTTCGGTGTTTTTTTTTCGGCGCGCGCTCGGATGGCATCCGGAGACGCGTCGATTTTACGCCCGTACGCGCGGAGACGACTGACTGACCGACGCGACATCGCTTTGTGTGTATTCCGACAAAACGACCGACACCTCGTCCTGAACGCGAAAAGCCTCACGACCCCGTGGCTGAGTCCATGATCGAGAAGTTCGGCAACCCCGACGCGGATGACCTGCGCGACGTGCGCAAGAGCTTCTCGCGTTTGTCGGCGGCCAAGCCTCCCCCCGCGCCGGTGGTGTGGGACACGCCCTTCGATCCCGACGCCGCGGACCAGGTGGCGACGGACGGCACGCCCAACCGTTTCTTCAACCGCGGTAACGAGCGTCTGTACGAGGCCTACTCGCAGCTGCACAACATGGCGCAGGAGTTTGACAAGCCCTTCGACGCGCCCGCCATCTTGGTGGTGGGCCACCAGACGGATGGGAAGAGCGCTTTGGTGGAGGCGCTGATGGGGTTCCAGTTCAACCACGTCGGCGGCGGCACCAAGACGCGGCGCCCGATCGCGATCAACATGAAGTACAACGCCTCGTGCGTCGACCCGCGGTGCTTCCTGCTCCGCGAGGACTCCTTCGTGGGGGGCGAGGAGGAGATGAGCCTTCCCGACTTGCAGCGGTACATCGAGAGCGAGAACCGCCGTTTGGAGAACGACAACGGTTTCTGGGCCAAGGACATCGTCGTGCGCATCGAGTACAAGTTCTGCCCCAACTTAACGATCATCGACACGCCTGGTTTGATCGCCGCCGCGCCCGGCCGCAAGCACACCGCCACGCAGCAAGCCGCGCGCTCGGTGGAGACGCTGGTCCGCGCGAAGATGCAGCAGCGCGATTACATCATCCTCTGCCTCGAGGACAACTCGGATTGGAACAACGCCACCACGCGTCGCGTCGTGCTGGATTGCGACCCCGAGCTTCGGCGCACCGTCGTGGTGAGCACCAAGTTCGACACGCGCATTCCCCAGTTCTCCAGAGCCTCGGACGTTGAGCTGTTCATGAAGCCCCCCGCCCGTCTGCTCGAACCCACGCTGCTCGGCGGCGGCCCCTTCTTCACCTCCGTGCCCTCCGGCCGCGTCGGCGGCGGCAGGGATTGCCTGTTCCGCTCCAACGAGCACTACCGCGAAGCCGTGTTGCAGCAGGAGAAGCGCGACGCGTCCGAGCTCGAGCGCCGGTGCGACCGACGCATGGCGCCCTCCGAGCGCTCCAGAGTCGGCGTCTCGCAGCTCAGACACTTCCTCGAGCGCCTCCTGCAGCAGAGGTACCTGGAGAACGTGCCCACCATCGTCCCCGTCCTCGAGCGCGAGCACCGTTTGGCGTCCAAGAAGCTGCGCGAGACGGACGCCGAGCTCGGCAACCTGGACACGGACAAGCTCAAGGAGAAGGGGCGCGCGTTTTACCAGCACTTCCTGGAGAAGATCCCCGAGTTACTACGAGGCACGATGGCCGCGCCTCCGCGCGTGTTCGGGGAGACGCTCGCGCACGAGCACATAAGAGGCGGAGCCTTTGTCAACCCAGACGGCCGCCCGGTGGACGCGCTGGCGCCGTACGACGTACCCAACGGCGAAATGCGACTTTTCGGCGGCGCGCAGTACCACCGCGCGCTGGAGGAGTTCCGCGCCGTCGTGTCTTCCGTCAAGTGCCCTCCGATTTCGCGAGAGGACATCATCAACAGCTGCGGCGTGGACGAAGTGCACGACGGGGTGAACTACACGCGAACCGCGTGCGTCATCGCCGTCGCGCGCGCTAAGGAGACGTTTGAGCCGTACGTGCACCAGCTCGGATTCCGTTTAGCGCACGTCGCGCGTCGACTGCTGCCCGTCGCCATGTATTTACTCCAGAAGGAGGGCCGCATTTTAACGGGCCACGAGGCGTTTTTGAAGCGCATCGGCGCCTGCTTCGCCGCGTTCGTGGACCAGAAGGTCAAGGCGTGCCAGGAGAAGTGCCGCGAGGACCTGCAGAGCACCACGTCGTTCGTCACGTGGTCGCTGCACAGCGGGAACAGGGCGGGGGTGGAGTCGGTGCTCGGCCCGGACAAGCGCGCCGCCGACGACTCGGCGCGCGACGAGGCGCGCGCGACGTTCGACGACCACCACGGGTACCCGGACGAGCCGCACGCGCACCGCGACGAGAGGGACAGGAACGAACACCGCCGCCGCCACAGGGACGACGAGAGAGACAGGAACGAACACCGCCGCCGCGGGGACTCGAGACGCGAGCGCCGCGACGAGAGGGACAGGGACCCCGACGCGCGTCGCTCTTCTTCGCGCCGCGACGAGACTCGCGACGCGGCGACCGAATTCGACGTTCCCGAGCGCGCTGTGGCGCCTCGCGCTTCATCCGACAACGTCGGCAGCAAAGATGTCATGTCGTTGATGGATAACACGCTGTGGAACCGGACGATGAAGGACGTGACTTTGGATGTGGTCGATTTGCTCGTTCGCCAGATTTACGCCGGCATCCGGTCGTACGTCGTGCAGAGCGTCGAGCTCAAGTTCAACTGTTTTTTCCTGATGCCGCTCATGAACGAGTTCGCCGGGTTTTTGCGCCAGGAGATGGAGGCGCAGTTCGAGGACAGCCTGGACTCGGTGTTCGACGTGCGGTCCGTGCGCGTCGCGCTCGAGGAGAGGCAGCGCAAGCTCGAGTCCGAGCTGGAGCAGATGGAGCGCATCCAGGAGAAGTTCGCGTCCATCCACAACCAGCTCGAGCTGCAATCGCGCGGCTCGCCGGCGACGGCGGCGGCTGCCGCCGAGGCGCGGCAGTCGCTCGGCGGATTCCAAACCGCCGCCGAGCGCGAGATTGACGCCACCGCCGTGGCGATGCGCGCCTCGCAGGAGATGGCCGCGGAGATCAAGCGCGCGAACGCGGAGTTCGCGCACCACTCGCCGGCGAAGAGCAAGTCGCACGCCTCGTTCGGCTCGCCCGCGGGGAAACGCGCGCCGCTCGGCGAGCGCAACTATTAACGGGCGGTCAAAAACGCGGTACGCGCGGCGGCGACGCGCGAGTCGAGTCGAGTGAGCTCATCGGAGGCGCGAGAAGAAGAGAAGAAGGTGGAAACCTGAAGTACGTTGTATTGTTATTTATCACAGTCATCACGAAAGACACGACGAAAGCGTGTCTCTGTCTCATCGTCCAAAACGTCGTCAAAAACGCGTTTATCATCGCGTATCTCACTCGGCTTTCTTGTTCCTTCGCGCCGCCGCCGCGCCGATGAAGGACGGCTCTTTCTTCACCCGCACCGGCGCGCCCGCGCCCAGCGGATCCAGCGCGCCCAGCGGGTCGGCGTTTTGACTCGGCGTAGGCGAGCCCGTGAGCAAGTCCATGCCCGGGATGGGCCCCGGCGCGGACGCCGCGAACGGGTTCGCGTCCGCGGCGCGCTGCGCCTGCGTCGCCGCGCTTCGCGGCGCGGCGGGCGCGACGGAAACCAGAGTGGGACCCGATTGAGGAATCGCGGGTGCTTGACCGAACCCGTCGTCTTGGCTTCCAGACGATTGGCTTCCAAAGACGTCAAACGCGCCGGCGAATATGTCGGCGCCCGAACTCGCGCCGAGCGCGGCGACGCGCCGCCGCTCTTCTCGTTCGCGCGCCTCTCTTTCGCGCGCGTCTCGAACAGCCTGCTCTTTCCTCCGCTCCTCGGCGACGGACTCGAACATCGCCGCGCGACCGCGCAGCGGGGGAGCGTAGTCGCCGCTCGTGCTGCCGTACAGGCTGGACGAATTCAAACTCGCACTGGACGAAACCGAGCTCGACGAAATCGACGTTTTTGTCACCGCGACGGTTTCTTTCACGTCTCTCGTCGAACGCGCCGTTTCTCTCGAGACGCTCTCGTTTTTGTCATCGGCGCTCATTCGTTTCGGCGCTAAGATGTCCTCGGGGAGCATCTCAGACGCGGGGACGAGCTCGAGGCAGTCCTTCGTCTCCGGCGGATCGTGGCCGAGCACGACGTGCGCCACGCCTAAATCGTTGACGATCCAGACGCTCGCCGCGCGACCGCCGCCGCCGGCGTTTTCCCACACCAGCTTCGGCGGAGTAGAAGCGGGCCTCGTCCATTGTTTCGGCACGCACCGCAGCGAGTTAACGTCGGGCGGCGTCGGCGAGTTGGTCAAAGCCATGCCGAGCGCGACGAAGCCCGGGGGAGGCACCGCCGCCCACGCGAACGCGGAGACGTGTTTCCACTCCTGCCCCCAGACCTGCCGGAACCGCACGGGGTGCGGGAACAACGCGTCGATCACGCTCTGTAAGTGCGGCGACCCCGCCATCGCCCACGCCTTGGTGTCCGTGACTTCCAACGCGTTGGCGTGTTTACCGCTTTGGCCGTACGACCCAGTCGCGGTCACGGGCGCGTACCGGCTCGGGTCCGCCAAGCCCGGCGTGGCGTACGACCCGAGAGGCACGCGGTCGCGGTTGCGCGCCGCGAAGCTCTGCTCGAACTTGGCGTGCCAGAACGAAGCCGCGCGCCGCGAGCCGGTCGCCTCCGAGGTCCAGACGCGCGTGAAACTCGAGTGCGGCTTGACGGCGACGCGGATCCCGGCCAACACCTCGCGCGACAAAGGCACGCCTCTCGTCGCGGCGGCTTGGCTCACGAGCGTCCCGCCGGGAGCGCCGGAACCGAGCCCGCGGTCGACGGAGGACCCGTTCGGATTGACGCGCGCGCCGGCGCCGACGGACACGGAGTGATCCTTCTTTCCAGGATCCGACAACGAGCGCGCCTCGATTTTGGCGCGGCCCGCGCCGGCGGCGCCGTCGAAGTCGATGAGGTCCTCCTCGCCGCCCCAGCCGTCCGCCGCGCGGCTCGGCTCGACGTCGCCTCCCCCGAGCGCGCCCAGCGGGTCGTACGGCGCAGAGGCGACGGTGGTGTTTCGCGCCGAGTTCAGGCCGAACAAGTCCGAGTCGTCGCGGCGCGGCGCGGAGACCATCGCGCCGAACAATTCGCCGTCGTTCCCGTCGGCGTAAAACGCATCCTCCGCGCTTTTGTCGCCGTCTCGGGTCTCGTCGTTCACTCCGTCGTCGCCGTCCTCCTCGTTCAAAGCCCCCTTTGTTGAAAAGTCATCCGGGCCGAACGCGTCCACGAACCGCTCGTAGGTGACGTACCCAAAATTCTCGACGTCGATCTTCCGCGCGAGCTCCATCATCTGGCCCGGTTCTAGCTCCACGCCGAGCCACGTCAGACCGCCGTACAGAGCTTCGTACGACAAACGCCCGTGTCGCTCCTCGCCGTCAAACGCGCGGAAGGCGTCCAGCAGGCGCATCTTTCTTACGCGCAGCGCGTGCCGCACGCGCGAGGAGGAGGCGCGCGACGCTAACAGCGCGAACTCGTCCGCGGTGGTGAGCGCGCGCGCTAAAGGCGTGTCGCGCCAGTCCAGCCCTCTGGGGCGCCGACGCACGGCTTTGACCTTTTCGAAAAAGTCGACGCGCGCCTCCGAGACGGAACCCTGCAGCGCTCGCAACAGAAGCGAAACCTCGTGCCGTTCGAAATCCATCTGCGAGTCGAGGAAGCGGAAACACTGCGTCGCGGTGGACGCCTGGAACAGCTCCGCGGGCGCGTAGCCGTTCGTCGCCTCGAGCAAAGCGCCGTCCCCACCGGGCGCGGCGACTCGTAAACCGAGCTCGACGTCGGCGAAAGGCACGAGCCGCCCGTCGCACGCGCCGCCGCTCTCGGCGACTTCGCGTTTGGCGGCGCGCACGGCGGCGCGCAGCGACTCCGCCTCGGCGAGGGACACGGCGACGTAGTACCGCCCGTCCTGGACGCCGTAGATGTTCTCACTTTGCATGGCGCGCTTCAGGTCCTTCAGGGTGATGCCCGCGTCGGCGCCTCCCGACGCGGAGCGCATGACGCGGCGGCTCAGAGCGGTGAGCGCGGCTTCGTCGCCGCCCACGCACGCGTCGGCGGAACGCAAAACCTCTGTCAACTGCGTCTCGTCCAGTCGGCCCAGTCTGGACTCGTCGAACATCGCGAAAGCCGACTGCAAACCGGCTTCCTGTTCCTTCGTGAGCTCGCGCGGGACCCACGCTCGTTGGCGGCGCTGCGCCGTCGCGGAGACCAGCGTGTCCGTGAGCGCGCTCGCCAAAGCGGAGGCCTGCGCCAGGACGCCTCCGCCATCCTCCTCCGCCGCGGACTCGTTCACGGCGGCGGCGGCGGCGGCGGCGTCGAAATCGCCGGAGCTCTCGTCGGCGCGCGACGCGATCGCCGCGGCGGCGTTCGGGGTCCAGTCCGCGACGATGATCAGGTTCTTCAAACGCCTGTGGCTGTTCAGCGCCCAGCCCGTCTTGAACCAGTTGCGGCTCAGGTACAGGTAGTTGGGGAAGTCCAGCGACTTGGTGGTCGCGCCGAGCCCGCGGTGAAGCACGAACTCGCGAAGCGCGTGGAAACCCTGCGCGTTCCCGGGCTCGTCGCGCAACGCGTCCAGGCGCCAACCGACTTGCGTCTCGTCGTCGCGCGAGTACCGAAGACGCTCGGCTTCTTCGAACGCGTGTTCCTCCTCGCGCTCCTCTTCCTTCTCCTGTTCCTGTTCCTGTTCCTGTTCCTGCTCCTGCTCCTGCTCCTGCGTCTGCTCCGCGTCCAGCGCGTGCTCCAGCTCAGCCGCGAACGCCGCCGCGGAGGACTCCGGTGCGGACCCGGAGGATCCCGCGAAGAAATCGCTCCCGTCCTCGGAGAGAACCACGAGGTCGTCTCCGGAGACGACCGAACCGCTACCGCCTCCGCCCGGAAGATTTCCGGCGTTCTTCGCGGAACCTTTTCGCGCGCGTTCCGCGAGGCTCGCCGCCGTGCTCTCCTCGGCTTCCGCGACGTCCTGCATGATCCGCGCGAGCGCCTTGTTGGCCTCCGGGTCGTCCATCAAAAGCGCCTGGTGCGCGGTCACCGCGCGCGCCAGGCGCTTCGAGGCGTGGCTTCCTTTCGGCACCGCGTTGGACACCACGAACGACACGCGTTCGCGGAAGACGTCCAGACATTTGCGCGGCGCGCCCTCGCCTCGTTCGCTGCCGAAACACGACGCGCCCGCGGCGAGCGTTTTGCGGTAGGCGTGCTTGCGCCAGACGTTCGCCGCCCTCTGCTCCTGCAGAAGACCGCTCTGCACGTTCTCCGCGCGCATGCCGTTCACCACCAGCCACGCGAGCACGTCGCGAAGGCGGCGGCTCTCCTGCGCCGTTCCCGGCGCGCATCGCGCCAGCTCGCTCGCGCGCTCGGCCACGCCGCGCCCCTCGCCCGCCGCCGCCGCGCGCTCCACCAGCTTCTTCACCTCGGGCGTCACGAGAAGCGAGAGCCTCTGCCCCCTGCCGATCTGGCGCATGCGCCAGGCGCCCTGCGCGTAGTCGCGCAGAGTCATGTCCTTCCCCAGCGTCACGGCGGCGCGCGCCGCCGGCGCCTGCCGGATGTCCATGCCGGTGGTGTGCACCTGGTCGTAAAACGTGAACCGGCGGCTCGGGTCCAGCGCGGCGACGCGCGCCAAAGGCACGGCGTCGTACTTGGTCCTCTTCGCGTTTCTTCCTCCGTTTCTCTCGGAAACGGAACCGTTCCCCGTCGCGCCCGAGGGAGCGCCCGAGGGAGCGTTTGACTCGTCGCCCGAAAAAGCAAAAGTCTCGCCTTCCTCCTCGGAAGAGACGCGCATGAGCACCATCTGCCTGTCCTCTTCGTCCAGATACACGCACCCCTCCGCCCAAACGAGCCCGTTGTCCAGCAAAAACCGCGCCACGTTTTGGTTGGACATGCCGGTGACGAGCGCGCCGACGTCGATGAGCGCGCGCGCGGGGGGATCCGCCGTCGCCACCGATCGAAGCAAAGACTCGACGTCCCAGTCGTCCGCCAAAAACGTCGCTTCCACAACCTCGGGGTCCGCGAGCGTCGCCAACACCTTCGCGTCCGTCCCGGTCTCGAACTTGGGCGCGCCCAGTTCCAGAGGGAGCAAATCCGCCGGCGTCCCCGAAAACCCGAGCCGACGCGGGAACAGCAAGTCGCCGCCGAGCTCCTGGCCGGTGGCGCTCAGCTTCATGCCCTGGTGCCTCGCCGTCTCCGGGAACACGTGCTTGTCCAGGTAGTGCTCGATCACCTCGGGCACGCGACGCATCAGGCGGAACAGCTCCTCCACCTGCTCGGCGTCGCGCGGGTCCACCAGCTGTAAAGGCCACACCTCGCTGGACGCGGCGAGCGCGAGCGACGCCGCCTTGCCGGCGGAGACGAGAAGGTTCGAATCGCGATTTTCGTCGCGAATCGCTTCGAGCGATCCAAAACTTTCTGTTTTGGATCGCTCAAAGCCGACGCGCGACGCGCCCACGTCTCCCACGCTCGCCTTGAGGCTGGCCGCCGTGCGCCTCGCCTCGGCAGCCGCCTCCTCGCGCGCCTCGCCGCGGACGCGTCGCCCCGCGAACCGCACGAACTCGCCCCACTTCACCGCGCTCGGCCTCTTGCCCTGCGGCCCGGTTTCGTTCTCGAGCGACGCGAGGAGCCCCCTGAGAAGCGTCTTGAAGTCGCCCCGGCGCAAACCCTCGTGCCTGTGCGCGCAGATGGTGAGCCCGATGACGATGTCCGGGTGCGAGAACTCGTTCGTGCGGCTCGGGATGTCCTTGCCCACGAAAGGCACCGCCAGCAGACGCCGCGAGCTCGGCACGCGCGCGCCGCCGCCGCTCTCGAGCAGCGCGACGTCCGCGGGCTTGAGCAAGCCGTAGCTCACGCGGTTGATCTTCGCGAGCACGTGCGGGAGCAGCGCGCAGATCCAGTCGCGAGCGAGGTTGATCATCTTGAGCGCCTCGTCCTCCGCCTCGCGCTCGATCACTTCGCACGCCTCGCGCACGTCGCCCGAGCGCGTCAGGTACGCGCGCATGTGGTGCTCGGCGACGCCGCGCGCCGCGCCGCGCGCGCGAAGCCACAGCTCGGTCCACTCGGCGAGCAGCGGCGCCAGGGACTCGCGGTACCACTCGCGGTCGAGCAAAACGACGTGCGGCTGCGACTGCACGCCCTTTGTTTTCGTCGCCTCCTTGACACACGAAGAGATTTTCTTCAAAATCTCAGCCGCTTCGTTGGAACCGCGCGCCTCCTCCGCGGAGGCGCGCGGCGTTTTGTTGGACGCGCCGAACACAGCGTCGAGGATGAAAAACGGGAGCTTCCAGCGCAACCCGTCGCCGGCGCGCGATTTCGAAAAGTCGAGCGGCACGCGTCGGCCCAAGGGCCAGTGCAGCTCGGAACGCAGCGGGTGCAAAATAAGGTCCACCTCGTCCAGCACGAGCACGCCCGAGCTCTGGAACAGCTTGACGATCTCCGCGGCGACCGCGCCTTCCTTGCGCAATTCCAAAATCTCACCCGCGCTCAGCCCGCCGGCGTCGGCGACGCGCTCGGAGCGGCTTCGGAACTCGGTGGCGCCCTCGAAGAGCCGGCCGAGGTTGCCCATGTGCGACTCGACGGCGGCGCCCTCGACGCGCGCGACGTAGCTCTGGTCCAGCAGGTGCGCTGTTTCTAAAAACTTGAGCACCAGCGACTTGAGCGCGGTGGGCGTGGTCACGACCAGCGCCTGCGACCGGCGAGCTTTGCGCAGCGCGTACAGCGGCGCCGGCGTGAGCGGCGTGAACCGGTCAAACTTGAGCGTCACCACCGAGCGCCGCACGACGCCGGCGAAGGCGCGTCTGAGGCACCCGCGGGAAAACTCCAGGAGCGACTGCGGCACTACCTGCACGACCAGCGTCTCTTGGTTCGCTAACATGAACCCGAGCAGGGGGCAGATCATCGTGGTCTTGCCCTCGCCCATGAGCATCTGCGCGCACTCCGCGCCGCGCGCCGCCGAAGCCGCCGAAACGAAGTCGCGCACGAGCGCCACCTGCCGCTCGCGCAGAACCACGCCGCGCGCGTACTCGAAAACCAGCATGCGCGGGTCGTAGTGGCGCGTCTTAGAACCTTCGAGCGAACCGTTAACACCGTCGCCGCCGAAGAGGGTCTTTTCGGTCTCGTCGGTCTCGTCGTTTCTCGCCGTGGTGACTTCGTCGAAGTAGTGGCGCCTCGTGCGCAGCAGGTCCGCCAGAGCCTTCGCCGCCAGCGAGACCCCGAACTCGCACGCCTCGACGCCAGCCTCCGCGGACGCCGCCGACGCCACGGTTTCGGCGGCGCCGTCCACGGCGGCGATGGCGTCCTCCGCCGCCGCCGCCGCGCGCGACGCTAGCGTCGCGCGCGATGTCAGCAGCAGCGCCTCCGCGGCGAGGTGCAGCGCGGCGGCGGCGCCAGCCTCGCCCACGCCGGGCGTGAGTCTGGCGAGAATCTTCTCGCCGTCCGAGCACAGCAGCCCCTCGACGAGGTCGTCGAAGGTGGCCTCGGCCCACGCGCCGCTCCGACGGTTCAAGCCGAGGCGGAGCATGGCGCGCGCCGCCGAGGGGTCGCGAGACAAGCCGTTCGCCGTCGAGGTGGCCGCCGCGGCAGCCTCCGTCGCCGCCGCGCGGTCCCGCGCCGCCAAGTCGCGGAGCGCGCGCAGAACAGCCACCAGCGCGCCGCGGGCTTTGACAGTCGCCGGACACGAGCCTTGATCTCCCGAAGAATCTCCCGAAGAAACGCTCGCCAGCCTCGCCGCGGCTTCGCGCGCCACCGCCTTGGCGTCCGCCGGCGCGAGGCCCTTGAGGTGCGCGTCCTGGAAGGCGGCGACGTCCACGACGCCGTCCGCCGACGTCGCGGCGGCGAGGCCGCCGGCTCGCCGCGCCCTCCTCGCGGCTTTCGCCGCCTCCGCCGAGGACGCCGACGCCTGTATGTCCCGCCGGAGCCGTTCCAGCGTGCGCTTCGCCGTCGGCGTCGCCGCCGCGACGTGCTGCGTCACGGTGAAGGGCAGATCCATCGGCTCACCGTCGGCGAGCCCTCGCTCGTCTCCGTCCTCGTCCTCGTCCTCGCCGTCCTCGAAGACGAAGAACTTCTCCAGCCCGAGCTCGGCCAGCGGCGCCGCCACCAGCGAGGGCACGTGCACCTGCTCGAGGTGCTTCCCGCCCCACGCGGTGGCCGCGCCCGCGGCGGCGCCGGGCAGACGCGAGGTCATCGGGAACGAGCGCCGCGTGCGCGCGGCGTCTGGGAACTTGGGGAGCGCCCAGCGCGCGGCGTCGCGCGGCGTGCCGAAGACGCCCCCGCGCTCGGGCACAGCCACCATGTCCGGCGGCGTGAACCGCCTCGACGCCCACCGGCTGGCGAAAGAGGGCGGAATACCCCCCGCGCCGGCGGCGCGCTCGCGCAGAAAAGGCTGCACGCGCCGCAGCAGCAAGCCGATGGCGCCGTCCTGCGCGAAAACCGCCGCCATGCGCGCGCCGACGCCCCGCTCCTCAACCTTGGGCGCCGCCTCTGCGACGCGCTTGGAGGAGGCCAACACGCGCAACGTCGACATGAGCGTGCCTCGTCGCGTGGCGTGTTCCGGCGGGACGAAGCGCAACAACGCGCATCCCCACCTGTGCGGGTCGTCCGTGGGAAGCACGCGCAGGGGTGTCGAGCCCGTGAGCAGCTCGAACAACGTCGGGAACCCGTACGCCGAGTCCAGCGCGAAGAAAGCGCCGCCGGCGGCGTCGAGCCACTCGCCCACTTTTTGTAACCCGGCGGCGCCGGTGACGTCCTTCGCCTCGTACTGCGTGAACGAGTGCGTCAGGCCGGCGAGCTTACCGAGCGGGCCGTCGCCCGTGACTCCCTCCTCGAGGCACGAGCGGTCGTCCACCAGGTCGAAGACGCTGTGCGGGGGGAGGTCCGGGTACACCAAAGGGCACGCCGCCGTGGACGCGCCGTTTTGGGAAACGATTTTCTCGGAAACGGTCTGTGGGGCATCGGGGTGCCCCACGGCGACTCTTTCGTCCACGCGCGATCGGAGGTAAAGGTAGGAGGCGCGGTTGGCGAGCAGGGGCGACTTGAGCGCCTCCTGCGAGCACGAGTCCAATAACTCGCGCTCCTCGTTGGCGGGCAGGCGGCACGCCGCGCCGACGTGGCGCCACGTGGCGACGTACGACGCGAGCTCGGGCTCGACGTCCCAGCACAGCAGCGTTTCGGCGGGCGTCCCGAACGCCGCCACCGACAGACGCAACCGCGCGGCGCACGCGTCTGGAGCCGGATCGTGCGCGACGCCCGCGAACGCCGACCACAGCTGCGCCTCCTCTGGGGTCGGGAGCGACTCGCTGACGCACAAATCAGCGAGTTTGCACACGTCCGCGTAGCGGCGCGCCAGGAACCGAAGCAAACACAGGTAGAGCGCCGACGCGAGGCTGGTCGCCTCGAGCACGGCGTGCGAGCTGTGCACCGGGTACACGTAGTGGCCGCCGCCAAACGCGTTCGCGTTTTTGATCCACGCGTGGTCCCAGCGGTCGAGCACGGTGTCGGTGCCGAACCCCTTGGTGCCCACCGCGGCGGCCTCCTCCGCGGCCACCACCGCCAGGTCCTTCGTAGTGGAAGGACCGCGTTTTTGTTTCGCTCCAGGAGCTCCAGAATCTTCCTCCGAAACCTCAACGACGCGGTCCAGCGCCGGGCGCGGCGCGGCGCCCGCGGGCAGAAGCACTTTCAAGTCGCCGTCGCGCGCCTCCAGCACGAGCGCGTGCGGCAAACCGGAGAGAAGCGCGTCCAGCGCGGGCGAACGCCGCGCGGAGAGAAACAAACCGGCGTGCTCTTCGCACTCCAGCTTCTGCGTGTGCGATTCGTCGTCGCGCGCGTTTCCTTTCGTTTTCGCGTCTCCTGGAACAGGAGACGAAAAAGCGCGCTTCTTCGAGCCGCCGCGGCTGAAGGAGATGCCCAGACGGGGCAACTCGAGGCGGTCGATCCCGCAGACGGACCAGTCGCGAGAGGCTCGCGGCGGATCCGCCGCGGCGCCGCGCTTCGTCTCCGCCGCCGCCGCCATCGCGCCCACGACGGCAGCGGCGGCGCCCCTGAGCGCGCCGAGCACGCCGCCCTGGCGCGACAGCTTGTCCACGTCCACCGGCGCGGCGGTCCACGCCAGGCAGTGCGCGAGACCCTCCACCGCGGCGAGTCTGCCCGCCAGGGATTTCAGAGCCGTCGCCGCCTCGGCGACGGCGTCGCGCGACGTCTTCGCGTCGTCGCCGGAGGTCTCGTCGCGTTTGGCGTCGGGCGCGGCGAGAATCGCCGGCGCGTACAGCAGGTCCACCAGCGTGAGTTGGCCCGGCACGACACCCTCCGGGACCCTCACGGAGGTGCCGGGTTCGCACCCGGGCGGAAGCGGGATCCTGCGTATGACCGCCGCGCGCTCACCCGCGACGCCCGTGCCGTCGCCGTCGCTCTCGAGCAGACGGCAGTGGATCATCGTGCGCGGGTGCTTGGCGTTGTGCTTGGCGTCGCCGTACAGGTCGCCGTCGCCGCTCTGCCAAAACGCGTACTCCTCCAGCAGCGCGGCGGGCAGCAAGCCGCGCAGGTGGCGCGCGGGCACGAACTGCTGCCTGCCCTGGTTTTCGTTCAGGTGGCGCGACACCACGAGCGAGCTCGCGGCGGCGCCCAGCCTCGCCGCCGAAAGCAGGTACCGCTCGCCCGAGTCCGAGAGCGCCGGGTGCCCGTCCGGGTCGATGTCCGCCAGGCACCACGCGGCTTGCGACGCGAACACCAGCGCGCGGCGGAACCGCCGGCCGTAGCTCTCGACGCGGTACACCTGCACGAGCGGCGGGTCGCGCAACACAACAACCTCGGTCAAAGCGCCGACGCGGTTTTTTAAAACCTCGGTTTCTTCTTTCCCGGTTGTTTTTTTCTTCTCGGGATCCGTCGCGCCCGTCACGTCGCCCGTCTCGCCGTCGCCCCTCGCGCCGGGCTCGAAGCCCCACGCTTTGTCGCCCGCGCCCCCCGGATCCTCGGGCAGCTTCGCGAAGCCCGCGAGGCGCGCCACCGGCCCGTCGACGGTGGCCAGCGGCATGAAGAGCTCCACGCCCTGCAGGTACTCCGCAGCGGGGCCGGCGACGACGGGGTCGAGCCGCTCGGAGATCCAGCGCTCGGCGCCGCGCAAGCCGGCGGCGCCGGCGGCGGCGACGGCGCTGGAAACCGCGCCGGCGGCGCCGGCGAGCCCGGCGGCGATTTGCGCGTTGGTGAACAGAGGCGCGTACGGGCGCACGAACGGGTTCTGGGGCGCGCGTCTGTCCCTGTCCCACAGCTGCACGTCGTGCCGCAATCCCACCAGGCGCATCCACAGGCGGTGTTTCGAGCGGCGAACCTCCGCGCAGTGCACGACAATCTCGCCGGCGTCGTCGTCGTCGCTGTCGTCGTCGTCGCTGTCGTCGAGCG
>Ga0209666_1000503_pt1 | contig 30043 bp, 51 predicted proteins | sample SaaInlV_125m_DNA_FD_184679 | JGI IMG/M metagenome (GOLD analysis project Ga0209666, IMG submission 184679) | Marine microbial communities from expanding oxygen minimum zones in the Saanich Inlet - Saanich Inlet SI037_S3LV_10m_DNA (SPAdes)... | ecosystem: Environmental > Aquatic > Marine >...
TGGATTTGTATGATCCCGTATAACATGCTTCAAAATGCTATAGATAACAGTTAACGGTCTCTTAGCTCAGCTGGATCAGAGCAAGTGCCTTCTAAGCACTAGGTCGTAGGTTCGAGTCCTACAGAGATCACCAATGCCCGCATGGTGGAACGGTAGACACACCAGACTTAAAATCTGTTGCCGCAAGGCGTCCCGGTTCGAATCCGGGTGCGGGCACCAAATAATGCTCCTGTAGCTCAGTTGGTTAGAGCAGAGCGCTCATAACGCTTTGGCCCTAGGTTCGAGTCCTAGTGGGAGCACCAAGTAATGGGAGGTAGTTCAGCGGTAGAATAGCTGACTTTGAATCAGTTGGTCGCAGGTTCGAATCCTGCCCTCCCAGCCAAGTATCGAAAAAGGGTTTGTAGTAGAGAGCAGCAAACCAGAAACCCTGCGACAGCAATGTCAATACCCATTAAGATCGCCTGTTAGGTTGCTCACATATAATAAAAGGAGTGTTAACTTGAAAGTTTGGATAGGTAAATATAATGAGGATGGTCAACACAGGGAAATTGAAATCCACGATTATGATACGTGGAGTATGGACGATACCCTAGCTCCTATTATCCTACCTATGCTGATACAACTCAAAGCAACCAAGCACGGTGCACCACGGGTTGATGACGAAGATGTCCCAGAAGAACTTCGTAGTACTAGCGCACCTCCAAAAGAAAACGAGTATGACACAGACGACTTTTATTTTAAGCGGTGGGACTGGGTTTTAGATGAAATGATCTGGGCATTTGAACAAAAATGTAAAGACGAGTGGCAGGATGAATTTTACGGTCCATATACTGAACCTACTGGGGATGATATCATGGGTAAATTTGAATGGGTTGACCGAGATGGATTAAACCAGCATCAAAAGCGTATGAGTAACGGTTTTAGATTATTTGGAAAATACTATGAAAACTTGTGGGACTGAGTTATATAACCCTTTTGCGGTGCCATTTCTAAAAGTAAAAGTTTCTAATTGGAAAGTTAAGAAGCAAAAGCTATTAGAGATGGCACCTTTGTATGATGAGGATACAGACCCTGTTAATGGCGGATACAAAAGCGATTACTTTAAATACGGCGGGTTACCACCATACTTTAAAAGCTTTCATGATATTTTAACCGATGAACTAGATGAGATTGGAAACTATTTTAAAGATATTAAAATTCTAAATCTATGGTCTCAAGAATACATGGATGATGAATTCCACGATCCTCATAACCATGGAGGATATTTTTATTCAGCTGTGTTATATGCAGAGTTTGATCCTTTAGAACATGAGCCAACTCATTTCATATCACCTATCAATAACTTTGAAGATGGTACAGTAATACGACATCGACCAGACATGGAGGAAGGCGACATTATAATATTTCCAAGTGTAATACAACATTTCTCAGGTGTATCAAAGTCGACCCAGAAAAGAAAAATCTTTTCATTTAACTTTCGGGCTTCGGCACTTTTCTAAACCCTAACACTTTACTTGCTGGATAATACTTAATGTTTACCGCATCATCTTGATTACCACCAAGAACAGAAATCATTTGAACACCGTTAATATCTTTTACACTTATGAAAAAACCAACATGACCTTTCCAACCGCTATTACCTCTTTCAAAGATAACGATATCACCTTGGACAGGTTCGGTAGTTTTTTCTCCATACTCTAAAAAGCTCCTAGCCATAAGAGGAAACCCACTTACCGATGCTGATGTTGGATAATCATTTTCTAATAAAACCATATTGACGAATGCAGCACACCACTCAGTCCTAGTAGGATCTACTCCGGTTAATTCTTTTATCAATTGCCTATCTTTTGTTTCTGACAATCCATAATAATAATAAGCCTTATGAGATAGATCTTGGTTTTTATAAGTCCGGGTTGCTGAAATAGCATTTTGGCAGGCACACACAAAAGTTAAACTAAAAATAATAAATAATTTTTTCATAAATGGGATCCATATATAATGAAGGTCTTGGTAACTGGAGCAGCTGGCTATGTTGGCAGTCACGTTTGTAAACTTCTTAAAGAGCACGGTCACGAAGTTCATGGCTTTGATAATTTCTTTCATGGTGAATACAACGACGTAAGTTTTATTGATAAGTTTTGGAAACAAACCATTACTGATAACTATTTATTTGGCTGGGGAGATGCCGTAGTTCACCTCGCAGGCCGTAGCATTGTTCCTCAGAGTTTAAAGGAGCCATCCGAGTACTATAGAATTAATACAATGGGTACTAAAAACGTTGTTGAGAAATTAAGAACAGACAATTTTATTTTCGCTAGCACAAGCTCTGCAATACATATGAAATCTCCATATGCACGGAGTAAAGTAGCAGCTGAAGATATTATTAGGGAAAAATCAAATGGGTACACTATTTTTAGGTTTTATAACGTTTCTGGTAGTGCTAACGGTTTTAGGCAGCTCGGCGATGCCACTCATCTTATTCGTCGTTGCGCTATGGCTGCTGCTGGCAAACTTCCACATATTGATGTATATGGCACTACTTATAATACTAGGGACGGCACTTGCATACGTGATTATATTCATGTTACTGATATTGGGAATTCCATTGTAAATGCCGTAGAAAAGGGCCCTCAGTCCTTCGATGTTCAGGCCCTTGGTAGTAATACTGGGTACACTGTGCTAGAAGTGATTTCTATGATGGAACAAGTAACCGGTAAGAAAATTAAAAGAAATATTTGTGATAAAAGGGAAGGTGATGGCGATATTCAAGTCGTGGATACACTTTCAGAGTATTGCAACCTTACAAAAACTCTAGCAGATATGTGCTTAGATCAATATAAAATGGAATTAGATCGTGTTTAGTGAAAATCAAATTAATGAAATGGTCGACTTATTAATCAGTTGTGATGGCAATACTAAAGTTTATCTTGGCTGTGACTCAATTAGATACTTAACTAAATCTAAACGTCAGATGGGTAAATATGCAACGGTAGCTATTGTACATATGAATGGCCAACATGGCTGTAGAATTTTTTCTACCATGTCGCATGAACCTGATTATGATATGAAACCAAATAGACCTAAGATGCGAATGATGAAAGAGGTTCAAAAAGTTTGTGAGTTGTATACTCAAATTGGTCCATTCATTGACGAGTTCGACGTAGAAATCCACCTCGATATTAATACAAATCCATTGCATGGATCTAACTGTGCTGCAACAGAAGCTGCGGGTTATGTACTAGGTATGACTGGAATTGAACCCAAGCTTAAACCAAATTCTTGGGCTGCAAGTTTTGGAGCTGATGGTGTTGCCCACGGTAGAACCGAATATAATTGAAAAAAACTTAAAATAAAATGAAATTAACTGTTGACATTCCTTTTTAGATAGGTTATATTAGAATCATCAAACAAAGGAACACCAAATGTACACAGTAACAAACATATACAACGGCGTTAACTATAAAATGGATGTTGTAAAATCTTTTCAAGACGCCCTTGATTGTGAGTGTAATAAATGGGCCGATGGCTCAATAAACTGGGATTATGTTGCAGCAGATATGCACATGGATCTTAGTACATGGTATGCTGCATCTTATATTGATGAAGCCTTCGAATATATGGTTGAACTTGAAATGGAAGATCGTGCAGTTGCAATCAAAATGTTGGAGTACGTATAATGGCAAATACACCTTGGATTCAAAAAACCCGCAATGGATTTAACATGTCTACAGAAGAAATAGACCGCATTTATCCTGAGCCTGTTCAAGGCGAACAAGCAATTGCTGTTCAACTTGACCTAAAATCTTGGGCTTTGGAAAAAGGCTTGTGGAATACTGATGAACCTTATAATGATATGATTGTTCGTCACGCTATTGATCGTGGTTGGTTGCAAGCCAATATTGATGGAATGGAAGTAATTGAATGTATAGACTAACTGCTCATTATGACGGTAAATCTGTAACAAAAATTTTCAACTGTGTTCTCGACGCCGGTGAATGGCGCGAGGACATGGATGCTTTGTACGCCAAAGTTGTGTGGGTTAAAATCTATTGAGCATTAAACGGATTTATGACGACATACCACTTGACGTCTGGAAAAAAGTACTTAACGAAAACATGGATTATAGTTTCATACCAGAAGCTATGGATAATCCATGTTTTTCTAGTGTAAGCACTGTCCTTGATGTTGGGTGTGGCTGGGGAGCAAACATACGAACGCTTAAGAATAAATATAACATTAACACAACAGGCCTTACAAATTCTCTCCAGCAATTTGATTTGTTAAAAAACGAGGATATTATATTGTCTGATGCTGAAGATTATGTTCCAGATAAAGAATATGATCTCATTATGTTTGTGCAATCAATTACACATATGAAAAATTCTGTACTCAAAAACTATCAGAGTGCTACAAATAAAATTTTTATAACTGATTTTGTTTCTAATGAATATAAGTATCAGTATGATTGGGATATGCGAATTAGAACAAAAATTGAATACGAATATATGTTTAACAAAATAGGATTTGAAATTAAAGAATTTAATGTATGGTCATATGAAAAATACTATCCATTTGCACAGTATTGGCTAGATAATATTAATAAACATAAAATAACTAACGGTCACCAAATGATTATGCTCAAACGTCTTTGCGAAGATATCCTAGGAAATATGCATAGGGTACGAGACGTTTTAATGTGCGACATCTACGCAGAAAGAATTAAATGAACTTAGAACAATTTTTTGAAGAAGAAAAACATACAACCCTAGATCAAAAATGGGGAACGGATAAAGAAAAGCAAACACGCTTGAGAATTAAGCTAACCATAGCAGCTTATGCCTATGAGATTATGAACCATAGTATCATGTCTGATGCTGATTTTGATAAAAAATGTTTAGAGGTAGATCTATCTATAGACACCGGCAACACAGAACTTGATAGTTTTTTTAGAAAAGAGTTTGACCCTTCCACCGGTCAGTGGATACATAATCATCCTGAAAAAAGAAAAATTGGTTATTTGCTAGACAAATATTATAACGTGCAAAATAATTAAGTTGAGTCTCTTTTACGGAATATTTTTTCGTATTCCTCAGCATTATAACACCCACCCCTAAACAATGTTCCGTCAGGTGTACCAAACGCAAATTCATATTTGTCGTTTACAATTGGTTTTTTGGCAATGTAATTAACGAAGAGAGCGCACTCATCATGGTTTTGAAAAGTGCGTTCGCTTATATCAGGACCATAGATCTTTGTCGGATCCATGATGTTCATAGTAAACCAAATTAGGACAACGAGATCTGCCAATTACTCAGACTTCCAAATAGTCCAAGCACCCCAAGCTATTGCAATACCTGCGGCAATTTTAGCCAATGGTGCCATGAACAATACGAGCATTCCTAAGCCTACTAGGCCTACGCCATCCCATGTTGTTCTTTCTTTTAATCTGTTTTTAATCCAATTCATTGTATTCTCCTTTAAAATTTATATTCATATCCAATCACAAATCCCGGATCATCACCGAGAGGTACTGGTGACATAAAGTAATCATCATACGTTACTCTAAAGTAGGGAGAAATAGAAGTTTTGTCAGACCACTTATAGCCTGTTACTGCTCCAACTTCTACTCCAAATAAGTCATATTCTTGTCTGTAGCCACCGTATGCACTCATTTTATCCATACTATTATAATAAGCGCCGGCTATAAAATGTTCTTGCTGTACCCTTACATGGGGATGAACCGCGTTATAATCTGCTTCCATCCCTACATGCAAACTTAAAGCTACACTAAAAATCCATTCCATTTAAAACCTATCCAGGTAAGAACTAGTTTCAGCATAAGCATAGTTATCTGACTGAGTAGCTCTTAGTTTCCAATATTCATTTCGTTCGTTTGTTGATGTGCGATTCTCTTCATGCCTCTTATGAATTTCAATGTATTCTTTTAAAGTTATTGAAGAGTTGCTAATCATTTTTTACCACCTAACGTTTTTGGACTTTTTGCTTCTAAATCATTAAGGCGTCTTTCCATATCGTCAATTTTCTTTGTTACTTTTGGATATCGTTTACGCCAAGCTTCGGGATCGTCTTGTAACCATTCCCAACCAAAACGATCTACTAGATGATCTAATAGACCATCAAATTTACCCATTAAATATAAAGCAGCTTTTGTATTTCTAAACCATGCAAGAAAAGCAGCACCTAAAACTGAGCCGCCAATTGCTGTATAAATCCATAGCGTATCACCAAACATTCTTGTGAGCATTTCCATTTTATTTTCCTCTTAAATGTTTTACGTAATTAGCCATACCATGATCCAAAGCACCGTCTAGCAACCCTGAACGATATCCCCGCCATTTATCTTTAATAGCTTGCCATGTAGTAAGCTTACGAATATTTCCGTAAAAGTTGATGTATTGTAATACACCGTGATGTTTATAACCCATTATCCATAGTGGTACTTTAGTAACTATATCGTTATTATTTACAAAACGCATATGAGGTGTTGAAATATGTTTAACGAATTTACGTGTGCCAACCCTTGGTGATCCAAATGTTGTTAACTGTTCTACTTTGGTTTCTTCTTCAAATCGAGAACAAGCTATAGTAGCCATAGCGGCTCCAAGCGAATGTCCTGTTATATACAGTTTTCTTTTAGAATGACTGCGCTGATGCTTAGCAACACTTTCCCATAACTTATCAAGCTCTCCTCTAAATCCAGAGTGTACTAAACCATGCGTCATAGCACCGCGGGGAATAGCATTTAAATCAGCTAATAAGTCTGAAAGTTCGTCTGGTTCTGTACCACGAAATGCTAAAACGTATTCTTCTTTATTCCAAAATGCATGACATTGAGCACCGTCAACATCCCAAAACTTATGGCCTGTAATACCATAATCTTTATTTTTAGCTTTGGCCTCTTTACTATCAAGGTATGCCATCTCGGCCATTATAGCCATTTTAAGATTTAAATTAATCATCGTTCCCCTCCATGTTAATACAAATGGCTTGTTGGCCGGCTTTAAAATAGCCCATGCCTTTTCCTACTTCTTTACTTAATACTTGTCTTGCCTTAAAACAATCCATCATATTTGGAAAACTATTTACAGCTTCAACGTACGGAACGCCTGAATAAAAATATATAAAAGTTAGTACCCACATTATTTTCCCTTACTCAATGTTTTTAATTTGTCTTTTAACGAAGATGAAGTGGTTTTTGACGATACTCTGGATTTCGTGTCTTCCCATCGTATGTCAACACCGGACAATACCTTATGATCTTGTGGTTGTCTTTCGTTCGTGGTTGGGGTATCCACCTTATGACGTTCTCTTGCTCTGGCGAGTCGCCTTGCGGTTTCGTTTTGCTTTTGAACCCAGTACCTTTCAATCATATTCTCCTTAAACCTTTGATCTACTAATTCATCTATATAGTTTTTAAAAAGTAGTTCAAACCAGTACTTCATTTTTGATCCTGTTTGTATTTATTAGGGTTTAAAGTCTTATCTACGTGAGGCCCTACGTTTTCCCAGTATTCTTTACTTGACGGTACAATAATATACCAGGCCGATACAAAAACTAAAAATGTTATGATATATGCAATTTTCAACGCACAAGATCCCTATTATCCCAAGGTGCGTTTTCAAAACAACCTGCTGGTAATTTATCTTTGTACCACACTTGAGCTTTTACACCATTAGGTCCTACTTCTAATGAAGATTTCTCAAAAGGCATTTCTCGTGGTTTACCAAAACATCTATTTAAACTTTGACCTGGAACACGATACCTTGGATTGTGCTTTAAGAAATCTTTGAGTTCCGCTGTTTTTGCTTGGTTAATTCTATTTCTTGCCTTAGCAGCGCACCGGGCAACGTTGTTAAAATTATAAGTATCAAATAAGTCTGGCGAATAATTGTATTTGCTTAAGCAACTTTTCAATTCGTCATTATATCCTGTCTCTGCACGCGATACGCTTGGAGTAAGGATTATCATACCTATTATTACAAAAACTTTTTTCATTACTCACAGTCACACTTCGTGCACACGTCGTTTATACACTCACTACAATCAGGTCTATAACAATGACAACCATGTCCACATTTTGTGCACGTTCTTTTTGGTTCAATCATAACACCCTCCTTAGTTTGCTAATGGATTATCTAATGCTCTTTGAAGCTTATCGTTCAAAGCAGATTCTAAATCTCTCATTTCGCGAAGCATTTTTTCTTCTAAGTCAGTCATACGTTGACCACTTGACTCTCGCAAATCAGATGCTTTTGTGTCATATTGGTTTTGTAGTGCATCCCTTTTATTATCGAATCGTTCTTCAGCGTTTTGAATGATTTGTCTTATGTCTGCTTCAGTGTCTCGTACAAGCTTCTCAACTCGACGTGTCTGATCTTCAAGGTAACCGATTTGTGAGTTTGTGTCTACTTTATTTTCACGGTTACGTGTTGCTGCGTCGTCTAATTGTTTTTGAAGTGCAACAAGTTGAATACTAATTTCCTTATTAACGTTTGTTAATGAGGCTTCTATTTGTTGGTTGCGTGTTTCTATCACGTCAACATCGATATTCTGGACAATTTCTTTCATGCCCATGTAATCATCATATACTTGGAAAGCGCCATATAAACCACCGAGTATCGAACTGATTAATGCAAATAGCATACCAATTGTTGTCGGCGTCATGGTAATACCAAAGAGTTTCATCTTGGTATTTTTTAAATTTTCTACTTCCTGCTCAAAGTTCTCGATTCCTTCACCAAGATCTTTATCGGCCATGTATCCCTCCTAGTTTTCAAACTGCTGGCCACCGGATTCATTTAAACGCTTAAGAGCTTCGAGTTCTTGCTGTAATTTCAAAACCTCTAATCTCTTTTTTCTCAATTCCAATTCATACAAAGAGTTACAGTTAATTCTTTCTTTTGGTTTATCGAGTGGTATAACTATTCTTGCATACACACCGACATCTTTTGCTGAGTCCATCCCGTTACCGCTATCAAATGGACTATTGTAATTATCAATAATACCGGTCAAGCCGAACTCAAGTTGTGTTGCGCCGCCGATCGAGTTTTTACAATCTAAATCGCCAGCTCTAATGCTGTCTTGTCCAAACGAGTTTGAAGCGCCAGGCAGAGCCAAACCAATTTGACTGTTATCCGCCTGTGCTATTGTTGGTAGCAGCATTAGTAGTATAATATATTTTCTCATTCACCCAACCTTTTCACTCTAGAGCAAATCTTCGAAGACACGGCTGTCCGCGTCCTTGATGATTGTCTTAATTTAGATACTGAGCAAATATAAGTAACATCATATCTATCCTCAGATCTTATATAAATGTCAAAAGACACTGTGCTTAAGTACGGTACTTTATAGACTTTATAATTGGAAACAAACTTAATAGGTTCCCAGTCTTGTGTAAAAACACCAATTTCGTAATACTCAACCTCAGGTCTTTTATTAAACATTGTCATAGTTGTTCTATATAAACCATCCACATAAGCCGGTTCTAACTTTGGATACGTAGGAACCATCTCATGCGAATAAGCTGCAGAAGATATTATTAACGCCATGGTGGCAATAATGTATTTCATTTTAATCATAATTTTTATTCACCTTCAATTTAGGCCTTATGGTCCTGGTCCTGGAGAGTAGAACATTCCACCTCCACCTCCGTAATTTATTCCGGAACTAGAACTACTGCCTCCGCCATTTCATTTAGCTATACAAGCCGCCTCGACTAATGCAGTATAATTACCACCAGGGAATGCTTTTGAGCCACCCATAGTCGCGGTTGAAGTAGTTTCAAACCATGTTGAACCTGTAGCTGTAAGGTTGTAACGATCTGTATAACCAGTTTCTAATTTTCCTGTTTCATATCCACTCATAGTTGTTGAGTCAGACATAGTTTTTACTGTCGTGTCGCCAACCCATGTTACCACATCAGATAAACCTGGTGAAGATGAAAACTCACTTGGCGCTGTAATATCTACATAATATGCAGCGGCTAAAGTTACATCAACACGAATTACTGGAGGTGAACCACCATCAGAATTTGCAGTTGACAGCGTATAAGCATTAGGGTTACCATAAATACCTGGCTGATCTGTTTGAATAATACAGCGACTTTGTACTGTACCATTAATTGGTGTATCTTGGGCATAACCCGCGGTGGCGCTTAAAACTAAAAGCGCAGCTACGGTACCCGTCTTTAAATTAAACATTTACGTCTCCTTAGTTTGTGTTTAAATTATATTGCATTTCAACCATTTGCTTGTGAAGCAATTGTTGAGCTAAACCATTACGTAAACCATTTTTGCCATCAGGTAAATCTGCGTCAGGCAAATTAATCGCATCATCATATACTCCACCGGGAATTCCTGCAACAACATAAGTCTGAAGTTTTTGTACAGATGTCATGTTTATTGCATTGATTCTCGCATTTTCTGCTGAAAGAGAAGCTGCGTCTGCAATACTTAAGGCTTTTTCTAATCTATATTTTCTTTTAGCCTCTTCTTCTTCCTCTTCCTTTTTGCGTTCGTTTTCTTCTAAATTTATATCATCCTGTTCAACGGTTTTGTTTCTTTCTAGGTCTACGTTTTCGTCGTCAAAAACATCATATAAATCGTCTAAATTAACTTCCACAATGTTTGGCACTGGTACAACATAATTAGGACAATTAGGATCGAACTGTGGATCATAACACGGGGTAACTTTATATGTGTAAACTACCTGAGCATTATATACTGACCCGTTGCCCTCTACTTCAATACTTCCAGGGCCCCAAAGTTCCCTTGGTAAGTCGCCAACAGGAACAACTTTGTTAATTCCCATTCCTGTTACTGTTCCTGGTTTCCATTCATCAGTTTCTCTGAAGATATAACCAGTTCCGTTGGCATTTTTATTTTGTACGTGAACGGTTACCCACTCACCAGATTCTTTTTGTATAGTATAGGAATATATCACGTTTTGAATATCTAAGCCAGGAGGCTCAGGCAAAACATTACCCATAGACCAATTTAATGATTGATCAGTTATAGCGTTTCCTGTCGTACCCCAATATGGAGCAAGACTCTCAGAGTAAGAGTAGGAAGGCCAGGAGGCCAGCGCCAATAGCAGGAGCAGCTTTTTCCGCATCTATAGGTCCCATAAGTTTGAGTTCTTTTTCTGTTTCTTCTACGTGAGTTTCCCAACCCAATTTGGCCGCATCACCAATTAATCCATTGTACGGACATGGTGTACCTGCGTTCATCATGGCATCAAAGACATTTTTGTCTTGGCACATAGTAGAAACCGCGGCGACCTTCATACCCATATCATATAATACTTTTGCGTTCTTAAGTCTTTGGCAATTCTCTTCAGTGAATGTACCACCACCAGAAATACCAAGAATTTGTGTTTGTACCGCGGCTGACACACCTATTGTACATAGATCGTTATTAGTGCCTGCGGAAAACTGTGGTGATATAGCTGTTGGCGGGGGCTGTTTAATAGTTGTTGTCATATTACCATCTGTTGTAATATTACTATCAGTGCCTGATATTGTGCACACGTACCCTTCTGGGCATTCTACTGATTCTTGCCCTTGCGCGGCAGTAACTAAAAACATTGCCGCAAATGCAATTAACAGTACTCTCATTATCTCCTCCCAATTTAAACATTATTACTCATTCTTATTTATAAATAATAATGTCTAAGAGACAAAATATAACAATAACATGAGGAAACAACCCATGAATACCAATGAGTATGACATTAAAGTCATTAAAGTAGTAGACGGCGACACGGTTGATGTCGATATTGATTTAGGATTTGGAGTAACCCTTTCTGACGAACGCGTTCGTATTATGGGTATTGATACACCAGAAAGCAGAACATCTGATAGAGTTGAAAAACTATTTGGAAAAGCATCAAGTAAACGCCTTGGTGAATTGCTGGAACATGGCGCTAAGCTTATTACCACAGAAGATAAATCTGGCGAAGATATGAAAGGTAAATTTGGACGTATCCTTGGAGATTTTAGAGCTGCTGATGGTCGTTTAGTTACAGAAATTATGATTGCTGAAGGACATTGTGTACCTTATTTTGGTGGATCAAAAGATGATACGCAAGCTGCGCACATGGTTAATCGCGAACGTTTACTTGCTGAAGGTGTAGTAAGCCGTGAAGACTTTGAAAAAATGACAATTGCCGAAGCAAACGAAAAAAGTAGTTGACAACACGTTACTAATGTGATATATTATATTTAATGATCGGAGATATATATAATGAACTATATTGAAGTAACCGGTGGTCGTAAGAAAGAGCGAGATATAGTTTTTAGTACTGTAGGAGCTTGTATAGATATTTTAATGCCAAGGGTTCGTACTCTTGATATAGAGGTATCATTAACAAATTGCGATTCACATGGTTATTGTTTAAATACCGACGATCATAAATCTTTTGAACTTGAAATCAAAAGAAATTTAGGTTTTCATGATCTCGTTACGACTGTTTGCCACGAGATGATCCACGTAAAACAATATTATCGTAAAGAGCTTAAAGCTTTGTGCGGTGGTGGTAGTACATGGTACGGTAAAGAGTCTAACGAAGATTATGAAAATTTACCTTGGGAAAAAGAAGCCCATACACTTGAAAAAAGTTTAGCAGAAAACGTGATTATAAATATTCATAAATATACGAGGAATAATAATGAGCACATCTTATACATTGGAAGAACTTAATGCTATGTTAGCATTAAATGAAGATACTGAAATTAGCGAAGTTACTTCTGCTGAATACCTTGAAACCAATGCTTCTGACGAGTTCGTCTATCGCGTTATGCATATGTCTACACATAAAGGCACGGTTGTTGAAAACCGTCTCTTTATTGAGACAAATGAAGATGGTGACTTAGTTGCTGCTGTGTATGACCATGGAGATGACGATCCAGATCAAACTGAAGTTGATTTAGAAGAAGCCATGGAAACACATCCTGATGCTGTTAATAGCGAGTTTCCGCTAACTAGTGCAAGGGTTGGAAGATAGGTATATGAGAATCTCCGAGTCGGCGCCGCTATATTAAGCTGGCAATCTAATCGGAGCGAATAAGGCAAATTAGGCTGTTATAGCTCTTATTCGATATAGGTAACAGCCTATACCTGGTGCTGCCCGTCGGCCCAGAATGAAATCTAAATATGTTAATTCCTATTATTACATATAGGGCGGGCCAAATTCTTTCTAAAAAACTTAAAATAAAAGCAAATTAACTGTTGACAAACCCTTTTTAATATGTTATATTGTTTATATAAGTTATAAAGGAAATTAGTATGGTTTTAGTTGCGAGTATTATAGGTGCTGTTGTTTTTGGTACTTTGGGTGGACTTTTTGTTAAGAAGCCCGGAACTGCTGAAGGAGAGCTTGCATTGCTAGCTTGGAGTTTGTCTGGCGTCATTGTAGGTATTTCTACTTTTGCTCTATTAGGTTTATTAAATTAATTTGAAAAAAAGTGAAATTAACCGTTGACAAACCAACTAAGATGTATTATATTAATAGTATAAGGAATGAGGAAAATCCGACCAGGCGATAAGAACTCAAACCTTTAGGCGCACGGGGAAAGCCTGACAATCACGTCAAACGTACCCAAAAACCTAGGTAAGGAAGAGGCCCTCTGACCTAGGTGGGTATACTCGCCGGTACCGATTAAACCCGGACGTTTGCTACTAACGACATTGTAGATAAGGGGAGGGACGCTGCAGGAAAGTCCCTCCCACGAAAACTTCTTAATACTGCATAGTACGAGCAAAGAAACGTAACAGGTAGGTAGGTGCTAGCAACCGAACCCGTAAAATCCTGGTGAGGGACTAAGTTAAGACTACTATTCAGTATTAAGAAGTTTGATAGGGTGTAGTATAATGGTAGTACAACGGATTCCAAACCCGTTGGCGTGGGTTCGATTCCTACCACCCTAGCCAATTACTCGGTGTAGCGCAGTCTGGTAGCGCATTTGGTTTGGGACCAAAGGGTCGGGAGTTCGAATCTCTCCACCGAGACCAAGAATTCCCGCCTCACTAGTCTTTGACTGGAGGGTAATAGGTTCACCGTATGGGGACCCGGGAACACATAGCCAAGGTCCTAGACGTTGTGAAGCTACAGGCTTTGTATGTAGTTAGAAAGCTAGGAGACCTGTCAGTAGGGTCTAAACTGACACTTATTTGCGGGTAAGCACACGGGTTGTGTCGCCGGCCTTCCAAGCCGTGCTGAGTGGGGTTCGAATCCCTCTATCCGCTCCAAAGTTCTAACGGTGTGTCTGGGAACGAGGCATTCACTTTACGATCAATAACGTTGCTGGTAAAACCGATAAATTCCTCCTCAGGATTTGCAACAAGATCGACGTTAGGATACAAGTAGTCCACTGTTACCCATATACAGCTTCGTGCTGGGGAGCATAACAGGAACGGTGAATGTTTACACTGTGAGGCAGGTTGATCGCTGCCAAGGGAATTAGGGACTTAGGACAACCTTAACCGGCTCTCCTTTGGTGTATAGCCACTTTATCCTGCCTAGACCAAAAGAATTCTGGCGAATATACCGCCCGTGAAATACCGGTGTCGTGAAAACCAGATAGGCAGGGACAGCCTGGGAGAGGTGTAACACACAGCCCGAAGTCCATATAGAAGACCTGAGTAATAGGGAGATCATTAATTTGGTCTCCCTATTTTTGTATAAATAAAGCATTATGATTGATTACGTAGATACACATGCCACAAGAATAACAAATTACAGTTTTGTAAAGGAATTGTGTTATCGTAATTTAGAATACTCTAAAAAGGTAGAGTATAGATTAAGCAAATTACAGCAAACTAAATTTGATTTTATACATATCCCAGAGTTTGAATTTAAAAGACAAGATACGTTTATAACAATTGAATGCGAATTTATTAAAGGCTACTGCGCTTCAGGCAATGTTAACGATATCTATAAAGATTTAGTATCACATGACTGGACTTTTACTGATCCACACCCATCTAATTTTATTGAATGTAAAAAAAGTAAAAAAATTTATGCTATTGATTTAGACTCTTTTGACTATGTGCCTGATATTAATGAACGCAAAGCTTTTTGGATTGATAAAGAATGGCCTGCACAAATCAAGTACCATCAATTTAATATGGATGGATTAATAGGGAAACCTTAGTCTCCCTATTTTTGTTTTACTTTTTACCTACAGCATCAGCAGCAAAGAATGCTGAAACCAACACTGCAATAGATGCAAAGTATGTCGGAGCGATATCAGCTACTAAGCCAGCCGCTGTATCTAAATTTAACCATGAGGTTAAGATAATCGCTAATGGATATACTAACAATCCAATCAATGAGAACCAAGCCATCTTACGAATAGCATCTCTTTGTGCGTCTTTATCTTCTAAAGCTTTACGCTTAAATTCTAAATGCATCGCCAGTTCTTCAGCTGAGATATGACCGTCTCCGTTCACATCAATTGCTGCCGCTGCTTCTGCATCGATAGTTGTTTCTGCCATTTTATTCTCCATTAAATTAAAAATTTTATACATAACGAAGAACTCACTATCTTATTTATTATAAATAATAATACGCTAATAGTCAATTTTATAGGAGGAGACGACGATGGCAATCAGAGTAAATGGCGAAGATGTAATCACCAACGCCCGAGCATTGGCAAACATTTCAGGCGCAGACGCAACAAGTGGCCGAGCAATTAACAACTCAATTAAAACTCAGCAAAACATTCTTAAAATATTTGATTCCGCTGGAAACGAAGTACGTACTTTATACTGTGCTGTTGAAACACCAATTTAAGGGGTAGGTTATGACAGCTCGATTAGGATTATTCATGTCGGCTCCTGCCGGGGAGCCGTTTCAACAAATTAACGAAATGCCCACAATCGGGATGAATAGTGTTCATGACTTTGCAAGCTATGTTTTATCTACTAATCCTGCAGTAAGGTTAGAAGTAAATACCTCTAATGGCTCACTAATGGGTGGGCAACCTTTTGTAGACACTTATTATATAGCTGGTGCTTATACTACTCGTGTTGATAGATTTTCAACAGCAGCAGAAACACCAAACGTTAGCCAGTCAACAGACAACTATAGCAGATTAAGAATTATCAGAGACACTCCATCCTTACCTACAGGTGACGCAAATAACTTACAATATCCACTGTATCTTTATGATGATAGCGGTACTACCCAACTTAGGACAATGACTCGTCAGGATTTTATTGATAGCTTTGTTACTCCTGCACTTCCAAGAGTGTTAAATTCTGGTTACTATAATGGAAGTACTGGTCAAGGTAACGGCGGAATATATTTTATGACCACGAGTACTAGCCCAACAAATGGTACGCTTGTTTCAGCTACGCCAGTGGCAGTAAACGGTGTAGCAAACTTAGCTGCTTATACCTCGGGTGGTATACCTGAAACACAAAAACAAAACTCGGATACAAATTATTATATTGCTAAATGTACACCAGATCCAACATCCTTTGATTTGTATGATCCTGATTTAGAATTTTATGATTTGCCACTTTATTTTAATGCTGGCGATGAAACAATTAGAGTTCATACTCCAACCACGTGGGCAAACCTTCTTAATCCATTTTTAAGATATTACACGGGTAATACCGGTACTGGATATACAGTTGATTATAACTTGAGTGGTAATGGTGCTCAAGTTGGTACAACCTATACTGACACAAGACGTACTCCAACTGGCACCGGCTATACTACTCGTTTTGTTAACGCGGACGATTATCGTACTCAAGAATTCCCAACTGGTACTGCGAGTACTATTTCAGCAAATACAAAACGACTATATGTAGAAAACATTTAACAAATAAGGAAAAACAAAATGGCAGAATTTAGTGGAAAAGTGGTTGACGCTCAGTTTGTAGATGCAGAACATTCTATCATTAAAGTTTTGTATGAACAAGACGAACTAATTATGGTATATAACTTGGATGTAAATCCAGACCACCCAGATTATAAAGAGCTTATGTCCGAAGGATGGAATTTAGAAAAGATCGCTGAATCTACGGCTGAATATAAAAAGGCTGAGTCAGCGGCATTTAATATTGAAGTTAACGAGGCAGCAAGAGCGCTTGCCCAAGAAATGCTTGGTATGAAAGTTCTTCAGGATGAGCGAGATCGTCTTGCAGCAGAAAAAGAAAAGCTGGGAGAGCAAGTCAATTCAAAAGAAGAAGTTTTAATTGGACTTGATAAAGAATTTAAAATCAAAACAAACCAAGTCGATAGTGCTTACTTTGAACATTTATGGGAAATGAATGAAAACAAAGAAGAGCTTTTTAAGTTTAAACTTTGGGCACTTGAATTAGATGCAGTTAAAGATGCAGGTAAAGAAATTAAGTCCTCTATTAGAAAGGCAACACGTATTTCGCAAGGTTTAGCGATTATTGATGCATTAATGTAAATGCCTTATATAGATAATGATTTGACCGCGATGGTAGACCTTTCAACCTATTGCAATGCGTCATGCCCGCAGTGTCACCGAACAGACCAAGAAGATATTTCTAAAAAGAACTATTGGCTCCCTTTAGTTCAATGGTCGTTTGAAACCTTCAAACAAAGATTTCCAAAACAATCTCTTTACAGATACAGGCAAATCATTTGCTGTGGTACATGGGGTGATCCTATGATGAATAAAGATATTATGAAAATCATAAAATATATTTTATCAAGCAATAACAAAACATTAGTAATTGTTAACACCAACGCAAGTCTAAGAGATGAAGATTGGTGGTGGGAACTTGGTATGATAAGTTACAAATATCATCATAGGCTTGAGGTCATATTTGATATTGATGGAGTTACACAAGAGCAGCATGCTAAATATAGAGTAGGAACAGAACTGGATAAAGTGCTAACACATATGAGAGCCTTTACTGAGTCTGGATCAATTGCTAAATGCTTTACTATCGTGTTTGAACACAACCAAGATGACGTTGAAAAAATAGGTGAATTAGCTAAAGCAAATGGAGCAAGTGCTATGTACATCCAACCTTCAAATAGATTTGATAAAAACCCAGAGCAATTTAGATATATCCAAGAAGGAAAAATAAGACACTTAAAACCACCCACAAAATATACTGAATTTAAGGCTATAGGATTATGAAAAAAATACGTTGTTCTTTCTTTGAAAAAAATGAATTAAATATAAATCCAGACGGTCAGGTATATCCATGCTGCTTTTTTGCTAATACTCTTTTCATAGCAAAACAATTTGGGTATCCAAAGCAAGGTGATATAGATCTTAGAGAAGAAGACAGCACCCATATACAAAACGGATTACAAAACTCTGAGTCTATAGCAGTCGGAGTAATAGACAACAATCCAATATATAAAGAGTATGTTGAAAACGAAGCTGATTATAATTTAGATAATAAAAGCATTAGTGAAATAATAAACTCTGAATGGTATCTTAAACTTGAAGAGTCTCGTAAAACTTGGGATACCGCTCCTCAAGTATGTAAAAATTGGTGCACTGTTAATGACTAAAATTGTTGATTTCTATAATCGTTCATATGACAAAAGCGACTTCAAACATCATAGAAGGCCTGGTAATAGAAATATCAATATGGATATAACTAATAGGTGTACTCTAGAATGCGTAACATGCGAAAGACAATATCGTATTCGGTTAAAGGGAAAGGTTGTGGGAGAAGTTTTATCAGTGTCTGATTTTGAAAAATACATACCGTGGTTCGACCACTTTGATTTTTGTGGACAAGTTTCAGATCCTAGCATGCATCCTGAGTTTGATAAGATTTTAGAGCTTGTAGCAAAAAACGATAAGAGCGCTGATGTTCATAACACTGCTTCTCAAAGACCGGAAAGATGGTATAGAAAAATGTTTGATATATCATCAGGTACTAGAATAGCGTGGCGGTTTGGAATAGATGGATTACCAAAAGATTCTCATATATATCGGACAAGGCAAGACGGTCAAAAGTTATTTGATATGATGTCTATTGCTGCAGAATATAATCCCAAATTTAGAATTTATTGGAAATATATTATTTTTAATTACAATCAACATGATATAGAAGAATGTAAACAAATGGCTAAAGACATGGGAGTAATATTTAATACTGTTAACTCAAGAAGACATCCACCAGGTTTGAGACCAGATGAAGAATTGACTTCAAAACTTGCTATGGATAATACATATTTTTATCCAAATGACTGAAAAATTTGATCCAATATGTATGACTAAAAGTGAAGGTATGGCTCATACCTGCTCAGGACATTTGATTCCGTGTTGCCATCTTGATTACATTGCCAATAGCGATCCCGCATATAGAGAACTACTTAAAGACAAATTAAAACTATCAAACAATGATAGTGTGGAAGATATATTAACTTCTGACGAATGGTTAAATTTTGGGCGAGCCGTTTTTAAAGGATTAAATGAAGGAATAGAATATGCTCCTACCTCTTGTCAAAGAAAATGTGGTCCAAAAGATGGTTGGGATCCTAATAATACATCTAAGCTAAACGAGTATCCTAAAGGTTGGAAATGAAACATTATTGCGCAGCACCTTTTACCCATATATCTATTGACCCACGAGGCGTGCTGCTTCCATGCTGTAGATATAAAAAACCTTTATCAAACTTAGATGAAGAAAGAATAGACGAAGGTTGGAATAATCAAAACTTTCAGGATTTAAGAAATCAATTTTTAAATGGTGAAAAGCCCGAGGCTTGTTCTGATTGTTGGCATGCCGAGGAGTCTGGTAACCAAAGTTTACGAAGTGTTATTAATGGCTGGGCTCGTAATAAAAAGTTTGATTCGCCAATAGTAGAAGACGGTCCTGTTTATTATGAATTTAAAACGACTAATGTGTGTAATCTTAAATGCCGTATGTGTGGTTCTTTTAATTCAAGTCAAATAGCAAAAGAAACAGAGTCAGTAGAAACTCGCAAACATTATTTAAAGCATAAATTAATAGGTACACACCATGAGCCTATCATATATGAATGGCTTAAAAAAGCTGATTACATTCTCTTTGCAGGTGGTGAACCATTTGTAAACGAAGAAATCAAAAAGGTTATGACTTATATTGATGAGCAAAACCTAAATGCAATAAGAACATTAATGGTAACAAACGGAACTTATTGGAATGAAAAATTTGTACGCCAATTAAAATCATTACTTGATTTAGATATAAGAATTAGCTTAGATGATATATACGAAAGAAATAATTATCAAAGGGAAGGTTCTGACTTTGATGTAATTGAACAAAACTTTATTAAGTTTTCAAAAAACTTCTATGGAAAGGTGACGTTTAACTGTACTTTGAATTGGTATAATATATATCATATAGATGAATTTTTAGAATATGCTGACGACTTTAATACACCCGTGTCAATACAGTATGTAGAAAACCCGTCATATTTAAACATTAGTAATTTACCTATAGCTGTAAAAGAGGTTATATGTAATAAGTTTAAAGATACAAAGGACGAAAGAATTAAAAAGATTATAAGACGAATGATGATTGATGGCGAAGATCAATTAGATAAGTTTTGGAAACACATAAAATATTATGATAAACTGCGAGGCAACGATTTTAAAGTTGCTTTCCCAGAGTGGAGCAAGGTTCTTGAAAGCGTGTAACGCACCATTTAATAACATGTACATCACACTTCAAGGTAGGGTTTCTCCTTGTTGGAAGCTGCCTGGTTTTTGTGAAACCTGGAGCAAAGATAAAACTTTAATGGATATATGGCAAGGTGATGTATTCCAAAAATATAGAGATGCGTTAAGTCAAAATGTATTTTTAGACCGATGCATGGAATGTAAAAGAGATATTGATAACGATGTCTGGCCGTTGGCAAAAGCTTATGAAAAGTTTCCAGTAAATACCATGCCATCTCTTATGGAAATAGAGTTAAGTAACCAATGTAATCTTGAATGTATTATGTGCAATGGTAATTTAAGTTCTGGTATTAGAAAGAACAGAGATAATCTTCCACCATTACCGCAGATATTTGATGATTCGTTTTTAGAACAAATGCGAGAGTTTATTCCACACCTTACTGAATTAAGAGTAAATGGTGGCGAACCTTTTGCTCAAAAAATATTATTAGATTTACTTGACGTTGTAGCTGAAATTAAACCAGAACTTAAAATCAATATTGCAACTAATGGTACTGTTTATAATAAAAGAGTTCAAGGAATACTTGATAAATGTAATATCCATTTAAACATTAGTATTGATAGTTTAATTCCAGAACGATATGAAGAAATAAGAGTAAATGGTAACTTTGATACACTAATGAAATATTTTGATATATTTAAAGATTATTGCCATACAAACAAACGAATCTTATCTATCATGGTTAACCCTATGAATATGAACTGGGATGAAATGATAGAGTTCGTAAGGTTTACTGATAAACATCAATGTGAACTTTGGTACAATACTATATTATATCCAACCCATGTTACACTTAAACATTTACCTGGCGCAGAACTTGCCGCGATTATTGACGACATGAAAAAAGAGCTAAATACAATTATAGGTTTTAGAAACTATGACAAAGCAAAACATCTAATAAGCCAATTAGAAAATTGGTGCTTAGATTCTTTAGATGGAACTCAAATTGATTTATATACTGATGGAGGGAGTTTGATTAATGCAACCCGATAATATTATATTTGTAAAACATGGTGATAAGTACCATGCTGAACATGTAAATAGACTAAGAGATCAGCTTAAGGAATTCTATCCTATGGCACAATATCTATGTTATACCGATGATCGTATCGGTGTTGAGATTGAAACTATCCCGTGTTTTGAGAAACCAACTTTAAAATATTGGTGGAACAAGCTTGCAATGTTTAGTAAAGACTTTCCAGTTAAAGGTAAATGTTTATTCTTTGATTTAGATATGGATATACAATCTGATCCAACCGACTTTATTAAATGGGATGGGTTAACTATACTTAAAGACTACTGGAAAGACGACTTGTACATGGCTCCACATGCCTATGATGTGCATATAAATAGTTCTGTAATTACATGGACCGCAGGCGAACAAAATCATATATGGGAACACTTCTTATCTAATAAAGATTATTTTATGAGAAAGTACAAAGGTATCGATAGATTTTTAGTTCACGAAGGTTTAAAATTTAATACGTTTGAACATGGACTTGTAAACAGTGTGGCTAATCCTTCTGAATGGAAAGCGCCAATTGATATGTATAATGGAATGAAATATGATGTACAAAGAAGAAGTTTATAAAAACGCTTTAGAAATTATCCGACAAATATACGAAGAGTCAAAGTATAATCCAGATATGGATTTATACCGAAGCTTAGATATTATCACCGCAACTAATGACGCTCAATTAGCAAGTAAAGAATGGCTTGTTAATAATTTAATCCAATACTTAGGCAGCAAATATCTAACATTTCCGTTAAGAGATGTTTTAGTGATGGGTAGTTGGTATGGGTTGACCGGTGCTGCATTACGCCAACACATTTCCGACGATGTTAAAATTTGGAATGTAGATTCAGATCCTTTGTGCTCTTATATTGGATATAAATTAAATCAACACGAAAATACTATTCACGTAACTGATGATGCTATTGAATATTATTTTGATAGAGCGGATGCTTTCCAATTAATTATTAATACAAGTTGTGAACATATGGAGGAAGAAGATATTCGTATGATATTGAGTTTAAAACCTATTGATACTATAGCTTGTTTTCAAAGCAACAATTATCATAACGAAGCAGAACATATTAATACACACAACAGTTTAGACGAGTTTGTTGAATCATTACAACTAGCTAGCGTATATTATAAAGGAGAAATGAAGCCCTCTGAGGACTATACAAGGTATATGGTGATAGGAATATGAGCAGGGTAATATTTACAACATACGACGACATTGATCATGTGGATGATCGGTGGGGTGCGAACGTACACCAAATAGACCAAATTGAAGAATACAAAGATCGATTATTACTAAACAAAAGAATATATGCTGATGAAATTGGCGCCGACTTTAAGTTTTACTATAATACTATGAAAGACTTTGAGGTTGATGCTGGGTTTGATTTTGCAAAGGTAAATTTATATAAGCATTACTTAATGGCTCAACTGGCGAAAGAGTACGATGAAGTAATGTATGTTGATATGGATGTTTTATTTAATACCGAGCTTAATGTATTTGAAGAGCTTGATTTAGAAAAAGGTATTCATATCAAAGACCAAGATGATAAAATTGTAAATAAAAATATTAAAGAAATAGTATTTCAATCAGTTGGTCAGCGTAGTCCTACAATCAAATACCACATTACTAAAGACTTGTTAGATGGCCAAGATAACCATGTAATGAATACTGGTATTATGATAGGTAAATCTAAACACATAAAACAAATTCATTACTATGATCGTATGATGGAAGCAATAGAAAAGCTTAATGAAATTAAATCAAATAACCTCGAAAGAGAAGATGGATCTCATTTAAGAGTTTATTATTATCCAAACAACGAAAGCATATTCTCTTATATCATGGAAAAATATGATGTACCATATGTATTAATGGATAAGGAATGGCATTATATTATTGATGAACCAGAAGAAATTAATTTAGATGACATTAAAATAGCTCATTTTGTTAACAAAAAGTTTAATACATTTTTTGAAGATAAAACAAAACTTATCTATTCAATTTATATTGAGATACCTGACGAACGTTTAGATAATCCAAAAGGTCGATCCGACGATCCCGTTAATAAAAGTCTACGAACAAAACAACGTTTAAGTAATTATGAAAAACAATTAATTGAGAACCATAAAGCTTATGCTGAAAGTGTAGGTGCGACTTATATTAACTTTCGTAGAGACGATGAGTATGAAGAGTTTTTTAATAGGTTTCCAGATTTATCTGAGTATGATATTATTAACTTATACAAGGTTCACCTTTTAGATAAGCTTACCCACACTGCTGATTTGGTTTTGTATATAGATTATGATGTAGTGTTTAACAAAAATATTGATGCATTTAATTTCTTAAAGGCAGAGACATGTCTTTGTTGCGACATATCGTCAGCAGAAGATTCTGGGGTTACACCTGGAATACGTGGTTATTTTGAAAAATATGATAAAGACTTTCGTAATCCACAGGCTAAGTATTGGAATTGCCATGCGATGTTACAAGAGGAAGACCTTGATGGAGACAACAAAGTATTTAACACCGGTATTATGATGGCTAGCCGGAAAGTAATGGACCGTTTAAACTACTTTGACGGTATTGATGATACTCTTGAAACAATGAAAGAGCTCAAGGAATTTTCGATGTATCCTCCAGCAATACAAAAATCATTTGGTTATGACAACGAAACTATTATGTCTTATAAAGTTCAAATGAATAATGTCTCAGTATATCCATTGTCTCAAACGTGGCATTATAAACATGACACCAATAAGATTAAAACCTATGATAAAAATACTATTGAATTTGAACAAGAAAAAATAAGCTATAATAGTTTAGTAAAAGAACACGACGTAATTATGACACACTTTATTTCTAAGAACTTTGGTTTAATATTTCAAGGATAAATAGACATATGCACAATACAACAAAACTCATAATTAACCACGCGCTTTGCCACGTCTTACTTATTCCTGCATTTATGTATGGAGAAGCTTGGATGTTTTTTGCAGGGTTTTTGTGGTGGCAAATTATTGTCATTGTAGCTATATCTGGTGGCTACCATAGATATTATTCACATAAAAGTTACGAGTGTAGTAAACTACATCAAATCATTATAAATGTTCTTGGAATATTTTCAGGGGCAGGTCCTGCTCTTACTTGGGCTGCTGTACACAAGCAACATCACGCTACAAGCGATACATTAAACGACCCTCATTCATATCACCATAAAGGTAAGTTAGCTGTATATTTAAATACGTGGGGATATGATTCTAAAATTAAAAGAAAATATATTAAAACATTGTGGCGAGACCCTATACTTAAATGGTTTCTAAAGCATTATTTTAAATTAAATATAGCTATTGTATTGTTGCTTACTTTAATACATCCTTTACTTATGATATTTGGTTATGCTATTCCTGTTATACTTGCATTCCATGGTTATGGGATATTAAATATACTTGGCCACAAAGATGGGCCTACTAACTCTGCTATTGCTAATGTTTTAACCGCAGGAGAAGGATGGCATTTAAACCATCATAAAAAACCTAGCAGTTATAAAATAGGAAACAAGTGGTGGCAATTTGATCCTACCGCTTATTATATTGCTTTTATGTTTAGGGGGAAGTAAATGAAATTAAGATATAAAAATGAAGATCGTTTCGCCGAAACTATGGGATACGAAGGATTTGAATCCGATAAGGAAGAACTTAAAGCTATTTACAATAGAATTAAGCCTATATGGAATGACCATAATAAAATTGGTATGGATGATGATCAAATCATATATCATATTAGCTATGACGACAACATGGTACTATGGGATGAAATTTTCCAAGTTGTAAAAAGAATAGGCGAAAACTGTGGTGTAAAAATTATTTGGGAAGAAGTTAAACATGTAATGAAATTCACGTTTATGTATACTCAACCACGTGGTGTTCTTCATCCACATACTGCTCACAACTTAAGAGCTTTATCTGCTTTTAATATTCCTCTTATTGGCAGAACAGAGGTTATTTTATACGACAGAAAAAAAGGTAAAAACCTAATGTTTCCAGGTAGTGATACATATGAGTATGCACGACATGAATACTTTAACCCATGTTTTTTAAACGTAAACAAGTTGCATGGTGTTGTGAATAACCAAGATACTGAACGTGTGATTTTAAAATGTCATATGCTTATTACACCTATTGAAACCATGATTGAAGCAACAGAAGGCGAAGAAACAATTAAACAATTACCATACGCGCCATGGTTGGAAACTAAGTTCAAACAAAAGTTATGGTTTCCTAAGAGCTCTACATAATGGCTTACCCAGCTGAAATCAACGTGTTTAAAATGGATTCTACAAATGAATCTATTTTTGTTCATAAGTTAAAAGAGCTTGAACAAACAGACAAAAGCAAAAATAAAGATTGGTGGCCAAACCTTATTGTAAATTATAAAAATTACGATCAATGGTATTTAGCTTTCCATAAAGAAGAAATTATATCTTTTTCTTGCGTTCAATTGTTTGGTAAAAGTACTGCCCGGCTCGCGACTAGATTGTGGAATGGCGTAAAGAAAACTGGATTAGAAAGAGGAGTTATTTTAAATGAAGTATCTCCAGCTATGATTATGATTGAAATGCAATTAAAAGATTATAAAAATTATGATGCTTTCTTTTCAATGCAAATGTTAAATAGAAGAAAGCACCTTGAAAAATTAGCTGAGAAGTTAAATATTAAATTAGGTAGATCCTTTAAATTAAACGATGGCATGCATCAAACATGTCCGTATGATGATATTAATTGTTGGCAAAGTACAATATCTGAAAAAGAATTAAACTTGCCTGAAATGCCAATTGAAGAATGGAAAGAGAAGTATTGTGACTAAAAGCTTAATTCAAAAAACAAAAAGAGCGCGTGTAAATGGACCAGGTCCAAAGAGAAACGAAATGCTTACCTTTGCTAAAATTGGTGACGTTGATCCTGAATTGTTAGAACAACTTAAGTCTATATTATTAGAAAATCCACAAAACGATTTAGGTGGAGATGGATACAATATTTCTCAGCAATGTGATATTGAAAACGTATTTAATGCTGCTGATTCTTACAGGCAAGTTCTTATTCAAAAATCAATTCATGACGAAAATACTGCTTCAGAGTTTGACTATTCTGACTATGTATATGATGTAAAAGTTCCTTGGTTTAAATACATTTATAGACTAAGGTTATCTCATATGGGTCCTGGCCATACAATCAACTGGCATATTGATACTGATACCAGTGTTATGTGTAGAGCTCAAATTTGTTTAAATGAAAATGATTCTGTGTTTAAATTCAAAACAAAGTCTGGTGTTGAATCATTTACTATGAAGCCCGGTGAAATGTGGTTTATTAATACGGGTTGGCCGCATAGTGTTGAAGGTGGAAAAACAGAAAGGTCTGTAGCAATATTTGGATTTGAATATAGGGATTACAATGGAAATACTAACTTATTGCGCTCATAATATAGAAGTAAATCATAATAAAATAGAACAAGAGATTTTATCAATACCTCTTACTTCTTATCACTATGACAAATTTAGAAATACATATATACTTCCTTTGTTTAATCCTGCAGGCAAAACAGGTAAAGTAGATATTAATCTTGATGGAAATATGAAATGGACTATGGATTTACCAAATGTTCAAAAAGCGTTTAGTCCAATTTTAGATGAGCTACCAGGAAGGTTTACTATACTCTATACCCCACCTAATAAAGAAATGAATATACATTTAGATTGCAAAGAAGCAGAGGTTGGTACACGTCAATATAAGTGGCGTTACGTGGTTAAAGGTGATTTAAAAGGATTATATTTTTTAAATGAAAATATGGAAAAGGTTTATCCTAACCAAGGCGAAAGAAGTTATGTAATGGATGGAGGGCATCCACATTCTATTGATATCTCTGATAAACCAAAATGGACTTTATGTATAGGATCTCCTTGGCGAGATAATTTACCCAGCGATTTAGATACATCAAAGTCATATATAATTAGTAGACCTAAAATAAAGGACCAGTGGAGTGTATGAAAAAGTAATGAATGAATGCTTTTATCTCCAAGAAGATATAGATTTAGACGAACAAGCATTCATAAACATATCATCTCAATTTGGAAAGTTGTGGAATGAGGAAGACCATATTATAGCTAAAGAACCTTTGGGTGGTGAGGTTGTACACTGGACATCAAAAAACAAATTCGTTAGGATGAGTATTCCTTGGCATGCCGATAACTCAGCTAGTAAAGAATACAAATATCCACTTAGATCATTTTACGCAGTATCCATACCAGACTCAGAAGATTCTAAATTATTTTTCTTAGATACTACTACGGCCTTTGAAATGATGAGTAAAGACAGACAACAATACTTAAGAGATTGTTCTATAATAGTTGGTGATAATCCAACGTTTAAACAATCTGGAAAATGGACCTTTGAAGATCCTTGGGTAGAACCATTCACAAAAATACATCCTATTACTGGACGAGAAAATATTAATTATGGATGTTTAGCGTTAGCCAGTGATGTATTTGGATTAAGCCCAGACGAAGGTTACTCTGGAACTGAATCATATAACAAAGCTATATTACACCCTGATGGTTCTAAATGGTCTGATAAAGAAATCTCAAAACTGTTTGAAGAAATGATAAATAAAGTTGGGGTATATGAACACAAATGGAAAGAAAAGCAATTCTTAGTTATGAACAATTGGGTTGGATTGCATTATAAACAAACCACTAAAATCATAGACCAAGAACGGTTAATCTGGAGAAGGACAATATTTCAACAATGGCATATATAACAACAATGGTTTCCACGGCAGGCCCGGATGGAGACTCCGACTTTTTTAGCGACTATATAAACAATCCTAGTAAGCGCTATCAAGATTGGTCAGCACCTGTACTACCAGCAACCTTTTGGGAAAACTACGACTCCGTTTACTTGAGCTACAAAGATGCTAATAAAATTCTTTTTAGATCAAAATATGTCGACTCAAATAACGATATGTTTGTTACTCAGGTTTGGGAAAGCCAAGCTATTAGAGAACAATTTCTAATTGATGTTGACCATGCTCAATTTGAGTCAAACGTAAGCCATGGAATAACGCGTAACGATTACGAAGCTAACACATCAGTAATTGAAAGTGTTATTACAGACGTTTTAAACGCCGGTGATTATATCATTCAAATTTGTGCAGACGAGTATAGACGCCCAGGAATGGTTATTGGCGATCCCTTAAAGGGTGAAACAACATTTACTGTGGAATAACATTTCCAACTATGTGAGTACGGATAAACTGTTCTCGATTTGCGTTGAGGGCAGTATGATATAAAGTAGTATCTACTAAATAAACTGATCCATCAGCTGGAAGTTTATAGACTTCACCGTCAATAATAAACATGCATCGTTCATTTGACGTTAGTGGAATGTGAATCCTTGGCGTCAAGTCAATGTGATATGAATAACAGGTTCCTTTAATCATTTTCATAACACGGGTTCTATGCATCTTATATTTTGATAATAATGAATATGTGTATTGCATATCGTCGTATAATGGTACAATGTATTCTGACTCATCAGCTCTTAAGTCATAAGTCTTTCCACAAGCTCCATCATAATCTCCTTCAAAGGCTCCTTGTAATGGAAACTGAGCAGAAACTTTTTTATTCTCTAATTCTTGAATAATCCATTCAATATCGCATTCACCAACTTTTTGTATTACATCTTTCATATTGATATCGTTAGCTCCTTTACTCTATATTTTTGTTTAGTAACCCATAAAATCGTTTCAATAACATAATCTAAATCCATTTTTGGAGTATCAACGTGTGCACATCTTTCAGTATCAAAGTATCCAAAGTTCAAACAAGTAACATTATGGCCCATGTTATATAATTGTTCGTTAGCTGCTCTTAAAGCTTTTTTCTCAATAGCGTATTCAAATGCGTTTTCCCTACCAACACCATTATAGTCAGAAGCTCTTGAACCTAGACTAATTACTCTTTTACCGAGTTTGGCTGCCTTGAATAAGTTTTCAACTTGGGTATATCCATCATGTTTATTATTAATGAATATGTCGCACTCTTCTAAAGTATCAACAATTGGAAACAATTCAGCTAATTCTTTGCCAAGACCTCGTCTTGTACCATTTACGTAGTATTTCATAATTTATATCTCAAAGAAATTCCTGTTTTAATTCCTGACAAAACTCCTGTTGTATGAATATATTTATTGTTAAATATCATGGCTGATCCTGGTGTAAAAGAATAAGCTTCTCCGGTTAAACCAAACCACTGTTCTTTTG
>Ga0209666_1000508_pt1 | contig 29964 bp, 30 predicted proteins | sample SaaInlV_125m_DNA_FD_184679 | JGI IMG/M metagenome (GOLD analysis project Ga0209666, IMG submission 184679) | Marine microbial communities from expanding oxygen minimum zones in the Saanich Inlet - Saanich Inlet SI037_S3LV_10m_DNA (SPAdes)... | ecosystem: Environmental > Aquatic > Marine >...
GATTTAGTTTGTGTTAACATTCTGATGCGCCTTGGAGGACCATCAACCAACCATGCTAATAACTCTTTCTCGAAAGAGGAGATCGATTACGCACAAACTGCATATAATGGTTTCTCTGGATGGAGCAAGGCTAAAGTACCTGAAGGACTCGCACCTCTAGTTAAAAGAATTAGAGTTAAAAAATATACAGGCGATAAATTAGCATAAATATTACTAACCTATATAGATTTTATTAAAGGCTGCCTAGTGCAGCCTTTTCTATTAAACAAATCTAAATTTATTCGTATAACATCTATAAACGAATATAAAAATGCAAGATTACACATACATACTAGGTCCTTGTAGTATTGAGAACGAGGACAACTTCATGTTAGTTGCTGAAACACTTTATCCATTAATGAATGGAAAAGATTGGTATCTTAAAGGTAGTTTCGATAAAGCTAATAGAACTTCAATTCACTCTAATAGAGGTCCAGGTTTAGACGAAGGAATTAATATTATGAGAAATGTCAAAGATAGATTTCCTGATATTAAAATAGTTACTGACATTCATGAAACAAGTCAAGCATTACCATTATCTGATGTGGTAGATGTCATCCAAATTCCAGCATTCTTATGTAGACAAACTGATTTACTAGTAGAATGCGCAAAACACTTTAATATTATCAACGTTAAGAAAGGACAGTGGTTATCGGCAGATGCTATGAAACATGCTGTTACTAAAATTAAAGAAGTAAATCCTAATTGTGAAGTTTGGCTTACTGAAAGAGGTTCTAACTTTGGATATGATAGATTAATTGTAGATTTTAGAGGTGTTGATGTAATGAAAGAATTTGCAGACAAAGTTATCTTTGATTGTACACACTCTACTCAAATGGCAGGCGACGGTATTACAGGAGGAAGTCGTAAATTGGCAAAGCAATATTCTCAAGCAGCTCGTATATTTGAATATGATGGAGTGTTCGTTGAAACACACCCAGATCCTGAAAATGCCATCTCAGATTCAGGTAGTCAAGTAGAATTAGACTGGCTTGTAAATAATTTAAAAAATATTTAAAAAAATAGTATTATATTAAGAAACTATATTATAAAACGTGATATATAATATAAGAGAACGATAAAGTTCTTGTCTCTAAAAATAAAGTGTTTTATAATGGCTGAATTAATTCCAGGAGCTGCGTCGGTTCCTGAGAGTGATTCAACAACCGTAGAAGTTACAAGTGTTAAGAATGATCAAGTATTCGAAGTAAACGTAGAAGATCTTCAAAACACTGCGGATGATTACGCAAATTGGGTCCATTTCGGGGTCGGTGGTCCAGCTTAAACAAACTCAATGAAAAAGCAGCCAAAAGGCTGCTTTCTTCTTTTATGAAACAAAAGACGGATAAATAGTATAAGTAATAAGAATTTAATTAAATAAAAAAACAAAAATTATGAGCACAACATTAATTGTATTGGCAGTATTAGCGGTAGCCGCTGGAGCCTATTTCCTTTTGATCAAAAAGGGTAAAATCGAAGATAAAGACGGTGACTTTATTGCAGACGTAGTAGAAGACAAAGTAGATTCTATTAAGAAAGAAGTAAAGCGTAGAGCTAAAAACGTTAAAGCTGAAATTGGTGATGTTAAAAAAGCATCTAAAGAATTATTAGATCAAGCATCTGATGTCGCAGAAGCAGCAGCAGGTAAAACTAGAAAAGGTAGAAAACCAGCTGCTAAAAAGCAACCAGCTAAAAGAAAGGCTAAAACTGGAAAAAATGTATCTAGTGGATCAGGTTCTGGAGCAGGTGAAATTATAGGAGGATCAGGAAAGGGTAGTTCTAGTGGATCAGGTTCTGGAAAAGGAAAAGGAAAGAGTTCTGGAAAAGGAAAAGGTTCTGGAAAAGGTTCTGGAAAAGGAAAAGGCGGTTCTGGAAAGAAATAAGAATATATAAATAAAAATATACAATCAAAAATATGTCATCATTTATAAATTTCAATAATAAAAATGACTCTGCAATAAATTTATATTCTGCAGAAGTAATTAAAGAAGCTTTATTGATATCTGAAACTAAAAGTCCTATTAAAGCTACTAAAATTGTAGAGGATATTAAAGAACCTATTGCATTAAATGAGGCTTTAAATCTTTTTACAGATAAATTAACAGCGGTTAAATCACTATCTAGTGCTATAATTATAGTAAATGAAGGTAGAGTTAAGCAATTTGAAATGGATTTCAAAGATATGGTTAATGATATTAAAAAAGGTTATGGTTGGATAGATCCTGAATATGTTGCCCAAACTTGGGACAATTCTAGTGATTCTATTGACTTCAGTTTAGTAAGAGATGAAATATTTGATAGATTAATTGATGCTGGTTTATTAGCACATCCAGATTCTAGTAATCCTGAAAAAGCAGGTAAGAAACTTAAATCAGCCAAAGAATTATATGCATTCGAAAATAATGAAACTACATTAGAAGAAGGCAAATCAATTACTAAAATTCAAAAAGAGTATGGCCAAGTTGTAAAAGACATGGTAACTACTGTTGAAGAATGGAAAACCGCTGAAGGTGACAGAAAGGCTGAACTATTAGAAAAACTAAGAGCATTGACTGCACAGAAAAAAGATCTACTAGCTCAATTAGACGATGCTGTAGGTTTAAAAGATGTTCATGCAGAATTAGCTGAATCAGTAGTTACTGAAGCCCTTTCAAAAGAGCAGAAAATGGTTGAAACTTTTTTAAATAAAATCGCAAAAGAATTTGATTACTCTATTCAAGATGCTGTTAGATTTGTAAAAGAAACTATTAGCAAAATGGGATTAGATGAATCAATAGTTACTGAAAAGAAAGAAGAAAAAGACGAAGCTGCGGAGATAGAAGCTGAAATTGAAAAGTTAACAAAGGAAAACAAACATGGTTACGCTAAAGATATTAAAAGATTAAAGGTTAGATTATCTGCGGTTAATATGATGAAAAAGTTTAATAAGAACAATGAATCAGAAGTTACTGAACATCACAGCGAAAATCCAAATGACAAATATGAAGTAAGACATTGTGATAAACCAGAAACACCATATGGTGTTTGGGAAGGCGATACATTAGTTAAGTGTTTTGAACTTGAAGAAGATGCATTTGCTTTTGCTAAAGAACAAAATAAAGAACAAGGGTTAAGTGAAAATAGAGAATTAATGGCAATAGATTCTTATTTAAATACAAAAGACGAAGAAGTTTTAATTGATTTCTTAGACGATGCATATGGAAATTCTGATGATAGAAAAACTAGAAAAGAATGGGAAGACGCAAGAAAAGATGTTGGTTATAATGAATTAATTGACTTTGCAGTAGCTCACGCTGAGAACTTTGGTATGGACTTACAAGATATAGAAGATGCTATAGAAGTTTATGAAGCAAAAACAATCAATGAAAAAGATGATGCTGGAACACACTTAGACAACTTAGCTGATTTAGTAGGAAATGCTAAATCATTTATGAATGTTGGTAAAGAATTAAAAGCAGGTAATTACAAGTATGACTTTAGTACTGGTATGATGCCAATGTATATGATACATGCAGACGGTTTTAAATTCGCAATACTAAACAAGAAGTATGTTGATGGTGGTGATAGAGAAGTTGGAGATATTGCAATTGGTTTAATGGAATCAGTGAATGAAAGAAGCTATGGTCAGAATTCAGATGATGCTTTAATACTTATTCAACAAGCACTTAAAGGAATGAAAAACATGAAGGCTGAAATCAAAGGCGATACTGTAATTATTTCTAATAAAGCTAAAGATGAATTTACATACTCATTAAATGACGGTGGTGATGTTCAAGAATTTATTGACGAATTAGAAGAATCAGTAGTTGAAGTAACATTAGATTCACTAGTTGAAAAATTTGCATTAAACACTGAAGTAAATGAAGATATTAGAGGTGATGTAAAAAAATTCATTAGAGATAATAAAGAAGTATTAAATGATTTAGCAGATCAAGATTTATGGGATGAAATGTATCAAAAACTATATGATGAGTTTGGTGTAGATGCAGATTCTATTAAAGCTAAAGATCTATTAAAGACTTTTCAATTCGTATTTTAAATTGTTCGTAACTTTTTAAAAATAAAAAGCCAAATATTTTTTTATTTGGCTTTTTTTTGGTATATTAGTAGTATAATTAAAAAACAAATAGAGATGGACACAATTTTAACATTCGTACTAAGAAATTCACTAGGTGATTGTACAAACAATGGTTTAACTTCTAGAGAAGATAGCATTATTCTTCACTATGGACAAAATCTACAAACTGACTTAATTCCAGATGATGAGTTGATACTCGTTGAAAGAACAATATTTGGAAAGCAATCTAATTACGCAGTTCCTGCAGGATTATTTAAAAGTGGAAGACACTCTATGGCTGGTGGTAATTTTATCTACACATCAGATTCAAGATTCCCATCAGATGCTCCTATTTCAGTTCATGATAGAGTTGAAACTAGTAAATGGGAAAAACAAGAAGAGAAAGAATTTAATGATAGTTTAAATATACAGAGTTTTAGTTTATCTTAAAAAACATTATGCGTAGTAATTTAAGAAATGCAGTGTTAATTACATTTTTACCTTTTATGATATCGCCTAGTTATAGGGCAGATCATTCTAGAGAAATTATTGAACCTGTAGAGAGAATTGAACCTAAGCCTATAGAAGAAATAGTAATTGAGCCAAAAATTGATAAATTAATTATGGCATTAATTCAAGTAGAATCAATGGGCAATGATTCTGCAATAGGTGATACACATCTAAAAGAGCCTTCAGTTGGAGTTTTACAACTTAGGCCCATTATGGTAAGAGAAGTTAATAGAATTCTAAAAAAACAGAAAATCAAAAAGAAGTTTAAATTAAAGGACAGATTTAGTAAAGATAAATCTATAGAAATGTTTTTGATTTGGAAAAACTATCATCATCCAGAAGGAGGTTTTGAAACTATTGCAAGAAACTGGAATGGTGGACCAAGAGGATATAAAAATCCAAGAACAGAACACTATTGGGCTAAAGTACAATTAGAGTTAAATAAATAGGATATATAGATTATAAAAAATATATTTTATTATGAAACACACAAAAATGTTTGAAGACTTTATAAACGAATGTGAATGCGGAGGCAATTGCACATGTGGATCTTCTAAAAAACAACCTATTGTAGAAGCGAACGCTGATGGTACTATTTCAGATGACGAAGATGAGAGAAGAGAAGAACTAGAAATGGAAGTATATAATGAAGCAAAATCATTTGCAGAATCTGTAAAAGAAAGAGCTTATGAAATAGGTGGAAGCTTTAGAGGACCAGGTATTCAATCTGACGTAACTAAACAAATCAAAAAAGCATTTAAGGATGCTAAATTTAAATTATAATCATTATGAAACACGTAAAATTATTCGAAGACTTTTTAAACGAAGCTGGTGGGCTTGATCATTTACCGGCGAATCCAGCCGCTGCAACAGCTACTGGTGGGTTCTTAAAAACATTTATTGGAGATGTTGAATATGCCTACAGGGCAGAATATGCCAAAAAGTTTGCTAAAACTAGAAGTGAAAAAGAGTTATCTTTCATGGAATCGTTAGAATGTGCTAAAACTCCTAATAGAGCTTTTGAGAGTGCACTTAAGGAAGTAGAAAAAATGATTTCTTGGCATGAGCGCGAAATTAAAAAGCAAGGCGTTGAAATAAAAAAAGTCATCAAAGACTCTAAAGAGCTTAAAGACCCTAATACTAAAAAGGCAATGGCCATGGCCGAAGAACTAAGCCAAAACATAGGCATCGATGGAGCTGGTAAACCCAGCAAAATTAAATACAGATATACTTATGAATGGGCAGATTGGGATTTAACGCCATCAGATGAACTAGCATGTGATAAATTTATAGCGGATATATTTAAAGAATGGGAAGCAGAAGCTGCAAAAGCAAAAAAAATGCATGCCAAATTTTCGGAGTATGTAGACACCATAGAACTTGCTTCATATAATAAATAAAAGCAAATAAAAATTATGAAACACGTAAAACTATTCGAAGATTTTACTAATGAAACTTCTCATTTAACTAAAAAAAGCAGAGCTGGTCTTTCTAAAAAAGAAACTTTAAAGGTTGCACAGAAATTTGCAGATGCTCTTACAAAATTAGACGGTAAAGAATACACTGTTAGTGATGATTATGAAGAGGACTCATTCGACCTAGATATTGACGGAGACGAATATGCAGGCGGTTCATATAACATTAATTCTGATGGTACTGTAGTTAATATGGCAGTTTGGAATAGTTCTAATGAATCTCCAGTATATGGTGATAAAGATGATGATGTTAAAACCATTATTAAAAAAATTAAAAAATTAAACTTTTAATTATGAAAAAAGTAAAATTATTTGAAGAGTACATGAGCGAGTCAAGAGGTGATTTTCAAATATATCACAGAACATACTCTTCGACGATAGACGAAATTGAAAGATACGCAGCAGTAAAGGGTTATCATCTTGATAGTGAGGAATATGGTAATGCATATGTTGATGCATTCTTTAAACCAAAAGAAGGCGCAACTAAAAAAGATACATTAAGTTTATATAAAAACGACAAAGAACAAAAGAAAGCTTTACATGTTCAAATATATGGTAGAAGTGGAACAGCTGGATATGAATTAAATATGTACATTAATTAAATTATAATAACATGGCAAAAGTATACACAGTATGGGGATCTAACCCAGAAAAAGGTGACCGTTTTGATAAAGCTGAAGAATGGATAGCAGCTTTATTTGAATCTGAAGAAGAAGCAAACGACTTTAAAGAAGCTGAAAGCAAAAATTACAAATTTATAGAACAGACTATTTATGATACTAATAAGGGTATACGTGTAGCTAGTGGTTTTCATAGTGCTAGAATTTTTTGTGAAGATATGACTAAAAACAAGGCTAAAAAAGAATTACTAAATTTAAACACTAGGTGTTCAGCATACTTTAATAATCCTATAGAAGCCGGAAGCTACGTTAAATTCGATAAAAATGGATTTGTTGATGGTAAAGGATATGATTTTTATTCCAATGAGGATAATAAAATCCAAGAATCTAAAAGGACATTAAAATCCTTTGTAGAGGTAAAGTTATTTGAAGAGTTTATAAACGAAGCAAGACAAGCACCTGCTAAGAAACTATTTAAAATGATAGTTAATGGTAGTACTTCTGAAATTGAAGGAGTTAAAATATCTAAAGACATGGCTCAAGCGGCATTAGATTGGTTTGATAGATCTACTTACGCTAGAAAATATGAAAAGCAAGTTAAGACTGCTGGTATGGGCGCTGTAGCTCCACTAATCTTTGGAGATAATTGGGGTATTAAGAAAACTATTTCTTCTAAACTTAAAACTGAATTTAAAGAATTACAAACACAGTATAAAAGAGCGGTAACTGAAAGTGTTAATGAATCAGCAACTGATTTATTAGCCGATGAAATTGATGATGCAAAAGTATATGATGCTTTTTCAGACGGTCAATCAGTAGATGCTAGATCAACTGCTAAAACATGGGACGATGGAGTTCCTGTATTGAAGTATATTGCTAGAGCTTCTAAAAAAAGTGTTAAATTACCCAAAGAATTTAAAGTAGTAGATGATACTAAATATGGATGGTGGTATTTTTTTAGTGCAGGAAAATGGCATGGCATCCAACAAAAAGATTATGGAACACCTCCATTTGAATACTAATAATAGTAAATCGTATTTTAAAATAATGGAAGGAGACAGTAGTGGACATATCGAAAAACTTAACAAGCCGCCTAGCAAATTGGAGCATGATGATAGCTCTATTTTTCAACCCTCTTGGGTTCGACGTAATCCAATATTGGCTAACGACAATCACTGGAAGTCTTTGGTACGCCAATTTAGTTATGTATGTTATGGCGGGATTATTCTTTGGATTGGCTATCTTATTTCGGTGGCAGTCTCGTAAAAAGATTGAAACTTCTAATACTTCAGACGTATAAATAATAAACATCATGTTATTAATTTCTAATAGAGGTAATATTAATGGTCCTAATTCACTTTTAGAAAATACACCAGATTATATAGACTCAACAATAGATCAAGGGTATAACGTAAAAATAGATTTATGGTATATTCATGATAAATGTTTTTTAGGACAAGATGGTCCTAAAAATGAAGTTTCATGGGAATGGATTATTAAAAATGCAGATTATTTATGGGTAAATTGCATGAATACGTCAACATTTTCATTTCTACTAGAAAATGCCAAACCACTAAATTTTTTTTATAATAAATTAGATTCAATAGCAATGACTTCTCAAGGATTTGCATGGTCTAATAATAATGATTTTTCAAAGGGTACAATAGTCTATAATACAGATGCAATTGAAGATGTATTAGGTGTATGTTCAGATACTGTATCTAAATGGTCAAAACAGATAGCCATATGTTTTTATGGTGAAGCTGGTCTGCCTAACAAGAAAACCATAAAGAATCATAAGGATAATATGATAACTCCTCTAACAGAGTTAGGATATCATCTGGAATACTATGGCTCTAAACGATTAAATCACAAAGAGAATGATCTTAAATTTAATAAGATATATAATTTTAAAGGATTACGTTCTCATTTAGCTGATAACGAGAAAGAATCTGATGACTTGGATAAAACTCACATTGCTTCAATATATGAAATGATAGGTTCTCATCCATATGAAACAGCATTCTTTATACGTTGGGACCAAAAGTTAACAAGCACAGAGATAATTGATCATATAAAAACATACGATAAAAATGAAAATTAAAAAAACATTTAAAAGATTTAATTTAGAATCAATCAATGAAGGTCAATTCTCATGGATGACTTATGATACTGATGTACAAATTGGTTCAGAAAAACAAAATACTATTGATGTATACATGTTTGATAACGAAGGTAATCAATGGCATGAAAAGAAATATGACGGTTATGGTGTATTTGGTAACATGGATTATTATGAGTTATTAGCCAAAATGAATGGTTATACTGAAGAAGACTTGGAAGATAAAGCAGTACTTAAAGCTATTAGAGCAATGGGTAAAGCAGAAATGAGAGATATTGGTATTACTTTAGCTTTCGAACCTAAGAAATTAAAAACTAAAGCAAAAGGTAATAAAGTCCTATTCCCTGCATTAGTTGAAAATCCAAAGTTTCCATGGAAAAGACATGACTTTACTGAAGAAGCAGAATCTGATCCAAATCAATCATGGTATCAAGAACCTGACTATGATGATGATTATGAAGATGATGACGATTACGAACAAGGTTGGTATGAATCTAATAATTTATTTCCTACATTCGATGATTATACAAATATCAACGAAAATAAATTTAGTGGTATTGCAGATTTAGTAAAATCTTTACATTTCGAAATCGATCCTAAAACTGCTGAAGAGAAAAAGATTGAAATAGGTTACAGACAAGGAGAAGTTACAAAGCGTAAACAAATTGAAGGTGGTGAATATTCTTTAAGAAGATTTAGAAAAGAAGTTAAATATGGTGATGGAACTTATTTAGGTGTATTTATACCTGGTTCTTATGATGCTGCAGTCTCTTCATTAGGAGATGGACCACATGCAAAAAAGGTTAAGAAAGTAAATTGGAACCAAAGAAAATATGACAAATGGATTTCTGATTTAGCATATGATAATGACGGTGGTGGACAAGATTCAAGTTATGGTTTTGAAATGGCACAAAATGCTAAATTTGAGCCAGGACTTATTGATTTTGTTAAAAGAAGTAATAGAGGTGAAGATCCATTACAAAGAATTCAATGGGACATTGAAGCTGCAATGGAATCAGTAGTCATTAATGTTAATGAAGCTAAAGTAAGTTTAGAAAAACTAAAAGAATTTGTATCTAAGCATTTGAGATTCGTAAGTACTTCAGATGAATTTGATGGAACAGAAGGCGGATTATGGGCTTCTGCTGAAGATGCTGATATGTATAAAGGAAGAAGAATTTACGATTATTACTCTGAAGATCACAAAAATTACACATTCGGTGTACTCAATTCATGGGAAAAAGAACTAAACAAAAGAGGATATTATAGTGAATATTATGACGCAGGTACAGTGATGATCTGGGAAGAATAATATTTTATTAAAATTATTTAATCTAAAAAGAGGTACTTTTAAAGGTACCTCTTTTTTTTATGATATATAGATTATAAATCACAGTTAACTATTATGAAGAAAATAAAATTATTTGAACAATTTATTGATGAAGGTGTTCATGATCAAGGAATTCTTAAGGCATTCTTTATGGCAGGCGGACCAGGTTCTGGTAAATCATATGTTGCTACAGAACTTTTTAATTTTCCAAAAGGAGTAGTAAGTTCGGTGTCATATGCAACAGGATTGAAACTAGTCAATAATGATAATGCGTTTGAAGCAGGATTAAAAAAAGCAGGTTATAGCCCTGCTGATTTATCTAAATTAGCCAAAGATCCAGAAGAATGGGAAAAAGTAATGGTAATCAGAGATAAAGCTAAAGGACTTACTAAAAGAATGCAAAATAATTACTTAGGCGGAAAATTAGGTCAAGTAATTGACGGCACTGGTAAAAACTTTGATAAAATAAAAGGACATAGAAAGTTATATCTAGATATGGGATATGATACTTATATGGTATTTGTTAATACGTCATTAGATATTGCATTAGAGAGAAACAGAATGAGAGAACGTAAACTTGAAGACAAGATGGTTGAAAAGATGTGGAAAGAGGTTCAAGATAACTTAGGTAAATTTCAAAAATTATTCGGAGCAGGTAATATGTTAATTGTAGATAATTCTGAATATGGAGGTGATATTTTAGCTCAAATAGAAAAACAAATTGCTAAACAAATTTCTAAACCAGTTAAAAATCCACTAGGAAAACTTTGGATTAAAGGACAATTAGAAAATAAAGATAAAAATAAACCATTCTAATATGGCAAACGATAAATCAAATAGCGAATTAGTAAGAGAATTATTAGAAGCATTTACAAGTCTTAAAGCTAAAATGGAAGATCCTAATTATGTTCAATTGGAAGCTTCAATCAAACAAGTGATTGATAACCAAAGCGACATGAAAGAGGATGTATCAGAACTTAAGAAAAGGCTCCTTAATCCATATGACGGTGCAATTGTTGAAATTTCTAAAAATACACAATGGAGAAAACAACAAGAAAGGGACGAAAGAGATTACGAAAGATTAGTTGATCAACACAAAGATCTAGTAAAATGGAAGTCTACTTTTACAAAAGTATTTTGGACACTATTTACCACAACAGTTGGTGTAATAGCTTATATGATAACAAATTTAACTAGCCAATAATGATATTTGACAGAATTTCTTTAGTTAGTGCATATAGAGCACTTAGATTCGTAAATGATAATGACGGAACAGTTTCTGACATATTATTTAACAGAGATGCTTTTTATGGCACTAAAACTAATTTAAGATATAAAACTTTAGCAGATCTTAAGAGACATATAGATGAAGATCTTGCATATTATCATTTTAATCCAGAATGTGATTGTGGAACTAATCAAGAAAGCATTCAAAGATTATTGTCTTTTCAAATTAGAAAAAAAGATTTAAAAACACAGAAAGAAGCTAAATATGCTATATTTGTAAATAATATGCGTAAGATATTTGAATCTGGCCAAAAAGCTGAATTAAATCAACTAAGTATTAAAAAAATTCAAGAAGTATTTACAGGAAATAAAAGATTAGAATTTCTTAAAGAAAACTATGAGTGTGAAGCATATATTCAAAAACAAGGTAATTATGTTAACCCATGTGACTATATAGAGATAGTTTCTAATGATTTTTACACAGAATTAATAACTAAACATTACTATCTAACTCAAAACTACGATATTTAATTCGAGAAGATTAAAAAATTGAATATATAAAAAAAAGAAAAGTGTTAACATGCATAACGGCAACATAGAAAATTACAATTTTATACACGGTCTTCATAGAAATTTAATTAATGGGAAATGGTTTCCATTACATCCACATACATTAGGTAGAGCACTCACGCATGATGAGATGGATTATAATTTACTTTATAATCAACAAACAGTTGCAGGGTGGAGAATCTTTGGACTTAACGAAGATCTTTCATTAAGTGATGATGAGATAGGAAAATCATTAATTTTTCACAAGATTAAAATTACAGATACTGATTATGACAGATATGTAGCTGCAGGTTATAGTGAAGGTCATTATATATGGATAACTCCTATATATGATTGTTCAGAGTTTTATGTAAGTGGTACAAGTAATACAAACTCTACAGTAAGAGACTGTAGTGCATTTATAATTACTTTATCAGAAACTAGCCCTAGTATTGATAGTTGTGATATATTTGGTGTAAATAGTACAGGAACATCGAATTCAAACACTGATGCGCCAAGTTCAGGTTCAGGTGGAGGTTCAGGACCATCTCCAACTACACCACCAAATAGTGGCTCAGGTTCAGGTGGAGGTTCAGGACCATCTCCAACGCCACCACCAAATAGTGGCTCAGGTTCAGGTTCAGGTGGAGGTTCAGGACCATCTCCAACTACACCACCAAATAGTAGCTCAGGCTCAGGTTCAGGTTCAGGTGGAGGTTCAGGACTATCTTCAATACCAATACCAACACCAGGTGGAGAATACTAAATAAATGAATATATAAATAAATAAAACAAAGATAAATAATGGCAAACATTACAAATGGAACAGTATCAGTAACAGTATCTGGAGGAGTCGGACCTTACCAGTATACTTTATTGAACGCAGGGACTAATTTACCTGTACCACAAAACGCATATCCGACGTTTCAAAATCCTGTAAATTCAGTTGTATCAAACTCATTTACTTTTGGAAACGCTACAGATTATTCAGGTAACAGTGGAGTTGTTGCAGGTGATTATAAAATAAAAATAGTCGACGGAAATGGTTGTGAAACTTTTACTAATGTTTTAACTGTTAATGCCAATATTCCTTCGCCAACTGCGACACCGGCTCCGACTGCAGTTCCAACTGCAACGCCAGTGCCAGATCCAACTGCAACGCCAGTGCCAGATCCAACTGCAACGCCAGTTCCAGATCCTACAGCAACAGCTATACCAGATCCAACTGCAACGCCAGTTCCAGATCCTACAGCAACAGCTATACCGGATCCAACTGCAACGCCAGTTCCGACTGCAATACCAACTGCAACGCCAGTTCCGACTGCTGAACCATTATTATTACAACCACAGAGAAAGGTTATTTCTGGATGGAATCTAATGGCAGGTGAACCTGAAGAATTCATAAATGGATTACTTAATAAGAATGAAGAAGAACATCGTGATTTCTTCTGTAATGCACCATATATTGGCAGTGTATCTCACCAATCAGGAGACGAAGCTAGACCATATGTATTATGGACCGATGAAGATGACGCGTTAACTATGCCTGAAGTTGGAAACGTATTTTACGCAGATCAACAAGGAACACAATACTTTACAAATAGTGGATTCCTTTGGTGGAATTCTGGATCACCATCATCAGAACCTAAAAATTACTTCTGGGTTACTATAGGATCTGAAGGTGTAGCTACTAAAGTTGAACGATGGACAGAATGTCCACCAGATCCTACTGCAACGCCAGTTCCAACTGCAACGCCAGTTCCTGAGCCAACTGCAACGCCAGTACCAGATCCTACAGCAACAGCTATACCAGATCCAACTGCAACGCCAGTTCCGACTGCAACGCCAGTTCCAGATCCTACAGCAACAGCTATACCAGATCCAACTGCAACGCCAGTGCCGACTGCAACGCCAGATCCGACTGCAACACCAGTGCCAGATCCAACTGCAACACCAGTGCCAGATCCGACTGCAACGCCAGTGCCGACTGCAACGCCAGATCCAACTGCAACACCAGTTCCAGATCCAACTGCAACGCCAGTTCCGACTGCTGACGCATACTACTTCCACTTAGGATCAGGAGGATATCCTTACGCACAAGATCTAATTGGAGGAACTTTATATAAAGCTGATAATAGTGTAGCTGCTAATTATGATGAATCATTTGCAGATATGTTAGCTAACCCTGGATCATATGAACAAGTAAACTCACTATCTGAAATAGTTAATGGTACTAGTTTTACAATTCCGGCAAGTAGTTCAGCTAACTTCTATTGGCTAGCAATTCCAGTAGATATGATAGGTGATGACTTAACAGTTCATAAAAGATTTGAAATCGATGGAGCACCAGCAGATAATTGTTCAGCTTCATTAGCATTTGTTGGACCAAATGGAACTAATTATAATTTGTATAAACTAAACACTGTTCCAATGACTATTGAATTACCTATAGTTTACGTTGTAAATAGCTAAAATAAATAATAAAAATAAATAATAAAAAATGGCACTACCACAAGGAATACAAAGAGTTAACTTTTTATCAGCATCCGCTCCAAGTGATGGAATAATACATTCTATTGCACAAAAGGGTGGATATCAAGAAATCTATCATCAGAATGATTTCCCTACAATTACATGTTTTGAAAACAGTGATTCAGCATATACTGGTTTCACTTTATCAGATGACATATGGTCTTCAGGTAGAAGAAGAGCCGGTATGTTGGTTTTTGTAATGAAAACAAAACAATTTTTTAATTTAATTCCAGTAGGTTTTGTTGGAAACGGAGGAGATTTACTTGAAGCTGATTGGATTAATATGCCTGAGTGGGAAAGAGCATTGAGAATTGATCCTGCAGGAACTTATTGTTCTGAAGGAGCAACTCCAGCAAATGGTTTTACTCCTGTACAAAAAACAGCTGCAGATATAGGAATATCTGCAGATCCAATGGGATGTTGGATAGAAACAAGTATCGGAACTAATGGAGTTGATGGAGCTGATGGAGCAGACGGAGCTGATGGAGCACCAGGTGCAGATGGAGCACAAGGACCAACCGGTCCACAAGGACCAACCGGACCAGAAGGAGTTATGGGAGTTGCGGGTGTTGATGGTCAAGATTATGAAAAAGTATTAGATTTCTGGTCTGAAGGAGCAGAATTCTATAAAGTAGGTCAAGATTCAGAATATGAAAATAGTGTTAACAATAGAAATCCTAACTTATATGTATGTAAAGGTGAAACTTATACATTTAGAAGATCTACTGGAGGGCATCCATTAAATATTTTTAGTCAAAACGGTAATATCGCTGCAGGAATTGTTAGTGGTAGTTTACCAGTTGTTGAAAATGCAGATTTAGTGTGGAAAGTACCACAAGATGCGTTTGGAACATATACATATGTGTGTACTGCACATGCAGGTATGACAGGAACAATAACAGTATGTTGTGCTGACGGAACTCCGGCTCCAGATCCAACTGCAACACCAGTTCCACAACCAGATCCGACTGCAACACCAGTTCCTCAACCGGATCCAACTGCAACACCAGTTCCTGAGCCAACTGCAACACCAGAAGAACCTAAAGATGTGTATACGTTTGGAGTTAATGTAGTTGACGGTTTAGGAGATATTGAAAATAAAGAAGCATGTGAAGATTTAAAACATCCAATATATACTTCAGATAAAGCAGATCCAATACAATTAACTATAGGTGATCGTTTATGGCAAGACGTTGAAACAAGTGTGCCATTTGATGGTGCCGACAGATGGTATGATATAGGAAATGATGGAATTCCAAAATTAAAAGTTAAAGTTAGAAGCGGTGCAATAGTATCAGTTGCTGATTGTCCAGGAGATGCTCCGGAACCAACACCACAACCAGATCCAACTGCAACGCCAGTGCCAAATCCGACTGCAACGCCAGTTCCACAACCAGATCCGACTGAAATACCAGAACCTGAGCCAACTGCAACGCCACGAGCGGATGAAGGTGATGGGAAATACACAACTACATGGAACTTTGAAGAAGCTTCAGAAAATCCACATTATAAAATAGTTTCAGGTGGAGGCGGTAGTCGAAATGAGGAAGATGAGATAACATCTTTTAGCACAAATGCTGCAAGTAAAGATACTGCTACTAATTATTTCGTATGGATTGTTAGAAGAGACGGACAACCTATTATAGATCAACTTGAAGCACGTCTTGAATTACAAGGCACACCTCAACAACATGTTGTTAATCAAAATGCTATAAGAGTACAAATACCAATTACTCAAGCAGATGGAGATAGAACATATACTGGAACTTTAACTACTAATTTTCCAGAATAATTAATTAATTAAATTATTTTTTATTAAAAGAGAGGCTTTTTGCCTCTCTTTTTTTGTTTCCACGTTTTTAATTTAGATATATAAAAAAAGAAAAATAATTTAATTTATAATGGCATTACCACAAGGAATACAAAGAGTTAACTTTTTATCTCATTCAGCACCATCTGAAGGTTTAATACATTCTATTGCACAAAAGGGTGGTTATCAAGAAATGATAACCGTTGGAGAAAGAAATAGTATACCTCTTTTTGAAAATGGAGTTTCAGCATATACGGGTTTTACAATATCGGATGACATTTGGTCATCAGGTAGAAGAAGAGTTGGTATGATGATTCATGTTGTAGAAGATAAAAAAATATTTAATTTAATTCCTATTGGTTTCTTTGGAAACGGTGGTGATTTAGGAGAAGCTGAATGGTTAGCTTTACCAGAATGGGAAAGAGCATTAAGAATAGATCCTGCAGGAACTTACTGTGCTGCGGGTGCAACTCCAGCAAATGGTTTTACTGCCGAACAAAAAACAGCCGCAGATATAGGAATATCTAATGATCCTAACGGATGTTGGGTAGAAGTATCATTATCTGGAGAAGACGGAACATCAGGAGTCGATGGAGCACCAGGTGCAGATGGAGCACCAGGAGCTGATGGAGCACCAGGAGCTGATGGAACTTCTGGAAATGATGGAACTTCAGGTAGTAATGGAACTTCAGGTATTAATGGACTCGCTGGAACTTCAGGAGTTGATGGAATTGTTGGAACATCAGGAGTTGATGGAACATCAGGAAAAGATGGTTCTGATGGAGAAGATGGTGATGATGGTGTCAATGGAACTTCTGGTATTAATGGAACTTCTGGTATAAACGGAACGTCAGGTATCGATGGAGTTAGTGGAACTTCTGGTATAGACGGAACTTCTGGTATAAACGGAACTTCTGGTATTAATGGAACTTCAGGAGTTGATGGAAACGCTGGAACCTCTGGTGTAGATGGAACTTCTGGAACAGATGGAGATTCAATAGAATTTGCAACTTCATTTGATGGTCCACATAGTCTCGGTGATGACAGAAATCCAGGTAACCAAGATTTAGGTTCGGTAACAGTAGATACTGGTTTATCATATCAAGGTGGTGAATACGTTATAGTATCTTTAGATGCCAGTCCGGATAATTTTGATATAGTGCAAGTAACTTCATATGATAGTTCTACTGGTGTAATGATGTGGAATAACGTTTATCAAAGTACACAAGATTCATTTAGTTCTAATTGGAGTATCAACTTAACTGGTATACCAGGTATTAAAGGTGATGATGGAGCTACAGGTGCCGATGGTGAAGATGGTAGAGGAATCTCTTCTATTACGATAGACGACGATGGTAACATGATAATTGTTTATACGAACGGTGATGGTGCTACTCTACCAAATGTTGGCGGTGAAGATGGAACATCTGGAGTAGACGGAACTTCAGGTGCAGATGGAACTTCAGGAGTTGATGGAACTTCAGGTATTAAAGGAGAAGATGGAACTTCAGGAATTAATGGTATAGATGGAACTTCAGGTGTAACACCAATAAAAGGTGAAGATTACACTGATGGAACTTCTGGAAAAGATGGAACTTCTGGAGTTGATGGAAACAACGGAACTTCAGGTGCAGATGGAACTTCAGGAGTTGATGGAACTTCAGGTATTAAAGGAGAAGATGGAACTTCAGGAGTTGATGGTCCACAAGGTGGAGTAGGACCGGGTGTTAATTTTAAAGGAGAAGTTGCAACAGAAGCAAATTTACCGGAAGAAGGCAATCAACAAGGTGACGCATATATTGTACAAGAACATGATGAGTTCTGGATGTGGAACGGAACAAATTGGATTAATGGTGGATCAATACAAGGTGCATCAGGAACTTCAGGTAAAGATGGAACTTCAGGAGTTGATGGAAACGATGGAACTTCAGGAGTAGATGGAACTTCAGGAAAAGACGGTGAAGATGGAACTTCAGGTAGAGATGGTACATCTGGAGTTGATGGTGTCAATGGTGATCATGGAACATCAGGTATAAGCGGAACTTCAGGTATAACTCCAATAAAAGGTGAAGATTATGTAGATGGAACTTCAGGAAAAGACGGTGAAGATGGAACTTCAGGAGTAAGCGGAACTTCAGGAGTTGATGGAACTTCAGGAGTTAATGGAACTTCAGGAGTTAATGGAACATCTGGAATTAACGGTACATCAGGTGTAACACCAATAAAAGGTGAAGATTATAACGATGGAACTTCAGGAATTAATGGAACATCAGGTGTAACACCAATAAAAGGTGAAGATTATGTAGATGGAACTTCAGGAAAAGACGGTGAAGATGGAACTTCAGGTAGAGATGGAACATCTGGAATTAACGGTACATCTGGAATTAACGGTACATCTGGAATTAACGGTGTAAACGGAACTTCAGGTGTAAACGGAACATCTGGAATTAATGGAACATCAGGTATAAGTGGAACTTCAGGTGTAACTCCAATAAAAGGTGAAGATTATAACGATGGAACTTCAGGAAAAGACGGTGTAAACGGAACTTCAGGTACTAACGGATCAAGTGGATCTTCAGGAGTAACTGGTAATCCAGGAACATCCGGTTTAAGTGGAACTTCAGGAAATTCAGGATCAAGCGGAACTTCAGGAAATGATGGTACAAGCGGTAGAGATGGTGTAGATGGAACTTCAGGTATAACTCCAATAAAAGGTGAAGATTACACTGATGGAACTTCTGGTAAAGATGGTGTAAACGGAACTTCTGGTATAGACGGAACATCTGGAACTAATGGTTCTTCTGGATCTTCAGGTATAGATGGTGTTAGAGGAAATGATGGAAGTTCAGGAACTGATGGAACTTCAGGAACTAATGGATCAAGTGGAACTAATGGATCAAGTGGTTCTTCAGGAACGAATGGTACAAGTGGAACTAATGGTACATCAGGTATAACACCAATAAAAGGTGAAGATTATGTAGATGGAACTTCAGGAAAAGACGGTGAAGATGGAACTTCAGGTAGAGATGGTGAAAATGGAACATCAGGATCAAGTGGAACTAACGGAACTTCTGGTACAGATGGTAGTTCAGGTTCGAGTGGAAGCTCAGGAACTAATGGAAGTTCAGGAACTAATGGTACAAGTGGAACTAATGGAACTAGCGGAAGCTCAGGTTCATCAGGAACTAACGGAACTTCAGGTATAACACCAATAAAAGGTGAAGATTATGTAGATGGAACTTCTGGAAAAGATGGAACTTCTGGAACTTCAGGAACTAACGGAACTTCTGGTACAGATGGTAGTTCAGGTTCGAGTGGAAGCTCAGGAACTAATGGAAGTTCAGGAACTAATGGAACTTCTGGTTTAGCCGGAACTTCAGGTAAAGATGGAACTTCAGGTATAACACCAATAAAAGGTGAAGATTATACTGATGGAACTTCAGGTAAAGATGGAACTTCAGGTACAAATGGTACTTCTGGAACAAATGGTACAAGTGGAACTGATGGTTCTTCTGGAACAAATGGTACAAGTGGAACTGACGGAACAAGTGGAACTAACGGAACTTCTGGTACTAATGGTAGTTCAGGTATAACACCAATAAAAGATGAAGATTATACTGATGGAACTTCAGGTAAAGATGGAACTTCAGGAACTAATGGAAGTTCAGGAACTAATGGTACAAGTGGAACTGATGGAACAAGTGGAACTGACGGGACTTCAGGAACTAATGGAACTTCTGGAACTAATGGAACTTCTGGAACTGATGGAACTTCAGGTGTAACACCAATAAAAGGTGAAGATTATACTGATGGAACTTCAGGTAAAGATGGAACAAGCGGAACTGATGGAACTTCTGGAACAAGAGGTAATGACGGAACTTCAGGTACAGATGGAACTTCAGGTAAAGACGGTAGTTCAGGTACAGACGGAACAAGTGGAACTGATGGAACTTCTGGTACAGATGGTACATCTGGAACTAATGGAACTTCTGGAACAAATGGTACATCTGGAACTAATGGAACTTCAGGTACAACTCCAATAAAAGGTGAAGATTATACAGATGGTTCTTCTGGAACTTCGGGTAGAACTGTCACTGGACCACGAGGAACAGGAACATGTTTTGAACATATAGCTATTAATCCGGTTGCAAGAGATATAACAATCACAAATATAGGATTACAAAAAGCATTTGTAATGGTTCCATGGACATTAAAACATGAAGGATTTTATTTAAAATATATAGAATCATCATATGGTGTTACTAATAACTCAGCTTCTGTAACATTTACTTTACATGGTGTAAACAGTAGTGGTGGTGTTACTAACATTGCACAATGGGCACATAACGCTAATACTAAATTTAGTAGCGCTTTGATAAACACAGAAATAGATACAGACTCTAAATACTTGTATATTTCAGCCGATAAAGAATCATACACGGGATCAGGATTTACTGCAACGTTAGAATTCTTAAATAGTAGTAGTGAATGTAACATGGAAGTATAATAAAAATAGAATATATAATTAACATGGTAAAATTATTTGAAGATTTTTTAAATGAGAAGAATTTACAAGTCCAAGTTAGAGATCACGTTATTAGATATAGGTTAACATATCAATATGGTAAAGGCGGATTTATAACAATGGCAAGTAATAGCAAAGAATTAGATAAACAAATAGAGATTGACAATCCAATGGAAATAGGCAAGGCTATTGAAAATTCTATTAATGCGGAGCTTAAAAAACTTAGACAATTATTTACTGTAGAAGAAGATCATGGTTATCAAGGAGCTGGATATGCTTTTTATATTGTATTTGATGATCTATTAAAATTACTAAATAAATAAAACATGGCATTATCTGTATTTTCACATGAAGAAGAATGTATACCACCTTTAAATCTAATTAACTTAGTTTATAATGCATCGTCGTATAATGGCTTAAACGCTACGCCTACATCGAGTGCTGTAAATCCATATCATATTAATGGAACACCTGTTGTTGGGGATCAATTGACAGTACCAACTACATGTTCAAGTGGATTTGATATTGCATTTCTAGTAGATTATACTGGATCAATGGGTAATTCTATAGATGGTGTAAAAGCAGGTATTTCTAATATAATAAATACAATTGATGCTGAATCAAATGGAAATTTTAGAGTAAGTCTTACTTTATTTGATGAAGTTAATGGAAGTAATGCATCAGCACCGTTAAGTTATAATAATACAATATATCAAAATTTACCATCTACACAAAAAGTAAAGATAACAACCGGTGCAAATGACACACAATTTATTACATGTATGTGCCCGTTTTTTGGCGTAGGTCAAACAAGCGATTTTTTATTACAACTAAATGTATTAAATACATCTAACTTTCCTTTAGGTAGTGGTGGTGGTACACCGGAGCCAGGTGGATTAGCAGTAAATGAAATAGTTAGTAATGGAATAGCTGGAGGATTTAGAGCCGAAGCTATTAAAATAATAATATTAATCACTGATGCTGTACCAGGTGGAGATGATGATAGAAATAATTCACTTGATCAGACATATTTTAACAATACACTTATTGGAATAGTTGATTCACTAGACGTTCAAGTTATGGTACAGAGTACTAAAGCAGCATCATCTACTGGAAACTATTATAATAATTTAGCAACCGGAACAACACCAGTTGGTAGATATGATCAAGTTGTATTTGATAATGCTGGAACTTGGGTAAATACTGGATTAATTTCAGGAATAGAATCATTATGTGGTGAAAGTAATATACCAACATGTGATGACGCACCTGCAGGATGGTATCATGAATATGGTACTACTTTTGCATTTTATTACAACGGTTCTGCTGTAACAAATATTTATTATTATCCGCCAGAATATACATTAGAATCACCAACTTCTAGTGCAAGTGAAGGTGGAAGTTTTACATTTGATGCATTAACAAGATATGTTACTTTAGGCACAACATTATATTGGACTGTTGATACTGGAAGTTCTACTAATATGTCCAACGATTTCACAAACGCTGCAAATCAAGGGCAAGTTGTAATATATCAAAATACTGGAACATCTACACCTCAGAGTGGTAAAAGAAGTTTTGGATTTACAGTACGACAGGATAATTTAACTGAAGGTCAAGAAAGATTTAAATTACATCTTAGGACTGGTAGTTATACAGGTACTATAGTTGCATCTACGGATTGGTTGTATATTAATGATACTTCTTTAACTCCAACTGCAACTCCACTTCCACCAACTGCAACGCCAATTCCAGTAGGTAATTGCCAACATTCATGGTTTGCAAATGGAGTGGATTCAAGTAGATATGGTTTACGTTATAAATCAATAGAAAATGGACAGTATGTAACTAGACGTCTTAATCAGATGATCAGTACTTGTTGTGTATGGCGCTATGGACAAGAAGGTTATGTTGTTTCTGTATGTTCACAAGAAGTAGTAAATGTATATGATTTTAATAATAACGCAATTGTCAGTGGTATTGATGGTTTTGAAAGATTAGCTTCAGGAGATTCATGTACAATAGGTGATGTATGTTCTTATGATGCTCCTAGTCCAACTGCAACACCAGTTCCAACTGCAACACCAGTTCCAACTGCAACACCAGTTCCAACTGCAACACCAGTTCCAACACTAACACCAACGCCAACTGCGACTGCAACACCAGCGTGTGCATATTATACTTTAGTACCTAGTTATGGTGAAACAACTGCAACTTATGCTTGGATATCATGTGGAGGAGGAAGTCAATTTAGTACTTGGACAGGTTTATCTGGAGATCAAAGAATTGTTTGTGCTAAATATGGTACAGTAACAAAAACTCGCGGAAACGGAGCTATATTTATTGGTAGCGAATGTGAATTACCACCACCTGCTCCAACACCAACTGCAACACCATATCCAACTGCAACACCATATCCAACACACGTTCCAACACTAACACCAACACCGTTTCCGACTGCAACACCAGTTCCAACACCAGTTCCAACATACAAAGACTCGGGTGGAGGTTCAGGACCTGTAGAACCAACACCGTTGCCAACACCAGTTCCACCAACTGCAACACCATCATATTATGTATATGAAATGAGTTCATGTAATAGTGAACAATCAAATGTTAGAGCTAGATCTAATACTGAACGATTATCTAATTTAAAATATGATCTTACTGGTTCTAGTTACGCAAGTGGATCACCATGGACTATTTTAAGAACAAGAACTGGTTTTTACGACACATGGATTGCTTCAGTTACGAGAGAGACATGTGACAGTGGAGGTGAATGTTTATTAGAAGGAACACAAATTAAATTATCTAGTGGAACATCTGCACAAATAGAAACATTAAAAGTAGGTGATACTTTAGCTTCTAATAACATAGGTAATATGCCGAATACTGATAATGTACTTGAATTATTAACATGGGAAGAAACTGATCCATTAGTTTCAAGTACAACTACAACTATTGTAGGTATAGAATTAAATACTGTCAACAGAGTCTTGAGGTTTAATCAAGGATTATTAACATCGACTGTAGCACATTTACATGTTATTAAAAGAGATAATTTATGGATGATTACTCAAGCAATAAATATCAAAGAGGGTGATATCTTTATAAATGATAGCGGTGCAGAACATATTATCAATTCAATCGAAGATATGTCTGGAACTTTCAATACTTATAAAATAGATGTTGAAGAGAATGATACCTATATCGCTAATAATATTATTACACATAATAGAAAATTAGAGGATCCAGTCTAATCTCATTGGACATGTAAACAAAACGTTGATATATAATATAATTACTAATTAACGTTATAATCACATGGAAGAAACCATTTTTATTCAGATAGCTAGCTATAGAGATCCTGAATTATTAAATACACTAAAAGACTGTATCGCAAACGCTGAATATCCAGATCGACTTAGGTTTGGTATATGTTGGCAACATTCAGAAGAGGATGAGTGGGATACAATGGATCTATATAAAGATGATTCAAGATTTAGAATTTTAGATGTAAATTACAAAGACTCTACCGGAGCATGTTGGGCTAGAAATAGCATACAACAGGTATATCAGGGAGAAACATACACCCTTCAATTAGATTCACATCATCGATTTATTAAAAACTGGGATACAGAACTAATTACTATGTTGAAAGACTTACAAGCTAAGGGTTATGAAAAACCATTACTTACAAGTTATATTTCTTCATATCAACCTGATAATGATCCTGAAGGCAGACAAAAGCAACCATGGTTAATGAATTTTGATAGATTTACACCAGAAGGTGTCATATTCTTTTTGCCTGCAAGTATACCTAATTGGAGAAATTTAAAAGAACCAGTATCATCTAGATTTTACTCTGCTCATTTTGCATTTACTTTAGGTAAGTTTGCAGTTGAGGTTCAACATGACCCAGAATTCTATTTTCATGGTGAAGAAATAACTATTGCTATCAGAGCATTTACACATGGATATGATTTATTTCACCCACATAAGATAATTGCTTGGCATGAATATACTCGTAAAGGTAGAACTAAACAATGGGACGATGATCCAGAATGGTATAAAAGAAATCATAGAACTCATGAGAAAACTCGCAAATTATTAGGTATCGATGGAGAATCCTTTGATTCAGAAGAGGAAACATTTAATAAATATGGTTTAGGAAGAGTTAGAACTATTGCAGATTGGGAAAAACACTCTGGTATTAGATTAAAAGACAGACGAGTACAACAACATACATTAGATAATTTACTATCACCTAATCCAATACCATTAGATTACGACAATAGTTTTCTACCAAAGTTTAAAACATTTATAGATATACCAAAATCCAAATTAACAGAAAAAGATTATGAATTCGTCGCTGTTATATGTGAAAAGGAAGATGGAACATCTGTATATAGAAATGATTTAAATGCTGGTGAAATTAAAAGTAAACTTGATTCTGGAGATGAATGGGTCAATGTTACTGTAGATTATCAAGGTGAAAAACCATATAAATGGGTATTTTGGCCATATAGTACATCTAAAGGTTGGTGTGAAAAAATAGAAAGAGTTATATAATGAGGAAGGCACTCACTGGCGTTAGTAATAATGTTGCTAAGAATATTGATAAAATAAAAGTTTGGGCTCATAGTTTTGAAGAGCAGACTGATGGAGATGCGGTTCTTATAGCAGCAGATATGTCTGAAGATGACAAATTGGCATTAAAAACTAATAATATTAAGTATTTTGAGGTAAAAACTGATCAAAACTTAACAATTAACGATAGTAGACTAAATCATACAGCAAATTGGATAGAAAATAGTGATTATGATGTTTTTATGGTCACTGATGTTTTTGATGTTTGCTTTCAAGGTGATCCATTTGAATTAATGGATTTTAATTCTTATGATTTCTTTGCAGCATCTGAAGGTATATTCCATGGAGAAGAGCCATGGAATATGGATGTTATGAATAAAGCATTTCCGGAATATCATGAATTTATAAAACCATTTGAAGTTGTATGTAGTGGAGTAATGGGAGGTAAAAAAGATTCTCTAGTAAAAACACTAAGAATGCAACAAAAATTAGTTGATGGAGCATTACATGGTCATGATATTAGAGATCAAGCTGCATTTAATATTTTAATTTACAAGAATCAAATAGAAAAATGTAAGATTTTTAAACCAAATGATGGTTGGGTAATACATTGTTCATTATCAGGTCCAACATTTCAACACATAGAATGGGGATTAGGTAAATTAATTGAAAGTAGATATGGATTGCCTGTTCTTAAAGGTAATCATTTAGTAGATTCTAATGATAGATTATACAAAATAGCTCACCAATATAATAGAATTCCTGAATGGGATGTAAAAATTATAGAAAAATATGTCTAAAAAGATAGTTTGTACATGTGATAACACTTTTAGGTCTTATGATTCTTATTGGAAAACAGTAGATTTTGATTTTGAATTCTTATCTGACAGATATCCTGTTGGAATTGAGTATGATGAGCAAAAAGTAAGAGATGTTTTTAATTTTAAAGGTGATGTTAGTAAAAAACACTTTTGGAACTCACAGGGAAATAGAAATATCATTTGGTTTTATGCACATCTTAGAATGGCATATTATTTTATACTAAATCCAAATGAAGAGTGGTATTGGTTTATGGATGATGATGTAGTTTGTGATAATTGGTCAGAATTCTTTAAAGCATTTGAAAATAATGATGCGGATTTTATTTCTTATTATCTTTTTAAGAATAAAGATGTGAAAAATCAACCAAATATACCTGAAATTGATAAAAATACACATAGTAGTACTGCATGGTTTAGTAGATTTCCAGGTGATGGTGATAATATTGATAAAAGCGATGAATTATTTGGATCATTCTTTCCAATAGTTAGATTTTCAAATAAAAGTCTAAGACATTTAACTAATTTATTGATAAATAAAGAACATGGTTACTCAGAAGGATTTGTACCTACTATATTGAACAGGGATGGATTTAAATTAGATACAATTTTTAATAATCAGAGCAAGTCAGACCACTTCGATGTGAATAAGATACATATACTACACAAAAATATTAAAGTAGATTGGTCATGGATATAAAAAAAGTCTTTTTAGATTTAGGAACTCATAATTGCGAAGGTTTAAGACATTTTAAAGAAGAATTAAATATTGATTCTTCATGGAAAGTACATGCATTTGAACCTAATACTAATTTAGACAACATATGTTGGGATACATTAGGATTAGATGTAACTTTACACAAAAAAGGAGTGTGGACCGAAACAGGTACTTTCGAATTCTTAATGTTTGGTGAGAATGGATTAAGTCAAGGTGCATACATTACACCAGTTGGCGACAAAAAATACAGAGATTATCATTCTAAAATGTCAGTAGAATGTATAAACCTTATAGAATTTTTAAAACAATTCGAAACCTTTGAGGTTTATATTAAAATGGACATTGAGTGGGCAGAATATGCAATAATCACTAAAATGTTAGATGAAGGATGGAATAATAATATTAAGAAAATGTGGGTAGAGTGGCATGGCCAACATTCCGATAAATATATTCAAGAAGCATCTGAATTAAAAACTAGAATTAAAAACGAGACAAACACAGAAATGTTTGATTGGATATGAAAAAACCACTTATAATTACAGCACTTTACGATATTGGTCGTTCTGATTGGAAGGATTACTCAATGTCATATAATACATATTTAGCATGGATGGAAAATACATTAAAGCTAAATTGTGAAATGATAGTTTTTATACAACCTGAATTTGAAGATAGAGTTAGGGAAATGAGATCTCAGATAGATCCTATTGGAAAAATGACTAAGTATGTTGTAAATGAAATAGAGGATTTAGAAGCATATAAAAAATGGAATACACCATTAACAGAATTAATGAACAGTGAATCATTTAAAGAGAAAAGACACTGGGATCATGTACCTGAAATGAACTATCCATTATACAATATTATAATGTTCAATAAAGTATTCTTTTTAAAAGAAGCTTTGAATTTATGTCCAGATGCAACACACTTAATATGGTTAGACGCAGGTGGTATAAGAGAAAATGTAGATATCAATGATAATTGGCCAAATACAGATAAGCTAGAAGAAGATACAATAATTAAGTTTAGTCATAATGTGCCCTTTGAAGTTACTGATCCTCAATGGCATAGTTTTTCACAAGTTAGGAATATACAAGGTACTGCATTTGTTTGCCCATCTAAAATAATGGATTGGTATATAAGTGAGATTGAAAAAACAGTAGCATTTTGCTTAGAATCAGGATTTATGGGTAGTGATGAAAAAATATTTGATTTAACCTACGTAAAAAATCCAAACAAATTCACCTTGATTAAACAAGGATGGAGGGAATATTACGAGTGGTTGTCATAACATGTATACATTAGTAACTGGAGGTGCAGGGTTTGTAGGAACACATTTAATTAAAAGTATTTTAAATAATACACCACATGCAAAAATCGTTTCATTAGACGATTATTCTACTGGTCAAAAATCAAATCATATAGAAGGAGTACAGTATGTTGAAGGACAAACTCAACGTGCTATGCGTACATTATCAAGATTTAAATTTGATGTTATCTACCATTTTGGAGAGTATTCTCGAGTGTACCAATCTTATGAAGATTTTGACAAAGTACAGTCATCATGTATGGAAGGTACAAGTCAGATAATAAGATTGGCGATTAAAAACAAGGCAGTACTAATATACTCAGCATCGTCATCTCACTTAGGACAAAAAGATCATGATCTCTCACCATATAGTTGGCTTAAGAAACAAAATGTAGAACTGATCAAAAAACACCAAACTTGGAATGATCTAAAAACACACATATTTTATTTCTTTAATGCATATGGACCAGGACAAATAACTGATGGACCATACGCAACAGTTTTAGGTATATGGGAAAGACAAATCAAGAATGAAGAAGCAATTACAGTTGTAGAACCAGGAACTCAAGCAAGAATATTTACAAGAGTAGAAGCCATTGCATTAGCATGCGCTCGCCACGAATTACTACCAATTAATCTGGAATGGGCACTATATTCAGAAGATAAAACAACACTATTAAATGTGGTTCAAAAACTAAAAAGGAAAACAAAATGGGTAGAAGCCAGAGACGGTGATAGATTAAGAGTACCAAGAATTAGAATACCTCAACCTCCACATTGGGAACATCCATATAGATTAGAAGATTGGGTTGGAGATCTTAGAAGATGGACAAAACCCACAACACCAGAAGATTATAATATCCAGTAAGATGTTACTCTTTAAATCAATTTCTATTTTAATTTTAGGCTATCTAATTATGAATAGAATTCTTAAAAGAATGGATGATGGAGTATGGTGGGATTGGCGATCAGAATTCTGGAAAAAGAACAAGAAACGACCTAAATAAAATAAGATCTATATATAAAATATGGAGCACTTGATTAGAGTAATAACAGTTTGTATTGGCATATGGTTTAGTCAACCAAAACTGCCTCTTGAACCTCAACCTTTCGCGCTCCACCCAACACATATTCAATACATACAAGACAGTATACAAAGACCAATTCCAAGGAGACAAGTTAAGATCTTATTTCATTTTGGATTCTCACACCCAAATCTAAAAGGACTCACATATCAAGTAGATCAAGACAGGTATATAATTCACCTAAATAGATTCCATAAACGAGACTGGTGGAAGGTTACACATCATGAATTGGTACATGTAAAACAGTTGGTTAGTCAACATCTTCAAACGCACGCAACACACTGGCAATGGCATCAAACCCAATACTCTTTTGAAACACCATATCTGAAAAGACCATGGGAACTAGAGGCATTTAAACAAGCCAATCAAATTGAAACTCGCACGCTCCATGGACAATAACTTCTACCCAATAATAATAATCCTAGTAATGATAGTAATACACCTATATAAGGACTATAAGGATAATAAATCAAACCTATAACATGGAACCAGTATACCTCATCCCTACAGTCCTATACCTCATATACTCTATAAGGGCAAGACAGAAATCAAGACACAATTGGTAAACCACCAATCAGGCGCTCCAAGGGCATCCGACTCTCAAGGGTGGTAGGAAGTGGTAAAAAGTGGTAAAAAGTGGTACCTTTT
>Ga0209666_1000510_pt1 | contig 29854 bp, 14 predicted proteins | sample SaaInlV_125m_DNA_FD_184679 | JGI IMG/M metagenome (GOLD analysis project Ga0209666, IMG submission 184679) | Marine microbial communities from expanding oxygen minimum zones in the Saanich Inlet - Saanich Inlet SI037_S3LV_10m_DNA (SPAdes)... | ecosystem: Environmental > Aquatic > Marine >...
ACGCCCTGGACTGGACGTTCCGCCGCGACAACGGCGGCGCCGGCCGCGCGTACGACTTGCCTCCGCCGCGCGCGGGGAACTACGGACCGCCCCCGTTTGGGTTTTCCGTGGGAGAAGGAAGCCGCGGGTCGTCGTACCAAAACGTCACTTCGCGCGACCACCACGGTTACCACCACGCCGGCGACGGTGCGGATCTCTCGCGCGTCGGGCAGAAGCGGCGACCTTCCTCCCCCGTCGCCGCGTACGATCGCGCGCCCGAAGGCGCGCCTTCGGCGCGTCGGCGCGTGGAAGGCGACGTCGTGAACCGGGACCGGGACCCGCAGAGCGTCGGGCACCACTATTCTCTTTCGTCGGCGCCGCGTCTCGGCGCCGCCGCCTCGGCGCCGCTGGACCGCGACCCGAACGAGTCCACGTGGATCATGGACACGCGCGGGAACAACGGCTTGGTGGTTGGCGTGCGCGGCGAGAACGTCAAGAAGGTGGAGCGCGAGACGGGCGCGCGCGTGCACTGCGAGAAAGACAAAGCCACGGTCGTGCTCTCCGGCGCGCCCGCCGCCGTCGCGCACGCGCGGCGATTGGTCGAGGCGACGCTGCGTCAGGCGGGGATCGATTTCGGCGGGTCGTTCGGCGGCGGCGCGCCCATCCCCGGGGACGACCGCGCGCGCGACGACGAGAGGAGGCCCGGGACGTCCCCGGGGATGGATCACGGGATTTCGCGAGACGGGGATGATCTTCGCGCGCGTTTGACAAAAAACGCGGGCGCCGAGAAGCGCGACGGCGACGGCGACGCCGCGAAGACGACGACGCGAGCGGACCCGCGCGACGCCGAGGCAAAGGCGACGATCGTCGCCGAACCGTCGCTCGTCGAATCGTCGAAAGATGGAACCGCCGAACCGTCGTCCTCCGCGTTTGTCGCGGTGGTGGATTGCGGCGGGCCGAAGGGTCTGTCGTTGGTCGTCGACGGCAAGAAAGGCTCGGAAGGCGCCGTCGCTCTGTTCCGCGAGAGCGCTTCGAAGTGCGCGTTCGAGATCGACGACCTGTCGCGCCGCGTCACGATTCGCGCGCCGGACTCGGCGTCGTGCGCGGTGGCGGCGGAGATCGTCGCCGAGATCGCCAACCGCGAGTTCACCGGGATGGTCACGCAGAGGAACCTCTCGAACCGGTTCGAGGCTGGCCTGAAAGCCGCCGAGCTGCTGCGCGCCGTCGAGGCGGAGGGCGGCGGCGACGACGACAAAAAGAAGGGGTGCGACGTCTTGATCGACGTCGGGAAGGATCTGGGCGCGGTGATCGGCGCCAAGGGAGCCACCATCGTGCGCCTGCAGAAGGCGTCGGCGTGCGTGATGACCACGGACAACAAGGCCAAGACGGTGCGCGTCGTCGGCGCGACGCCCGAGATTGCGAAAAAAGGAGAGGAGATGATCCGCGAAGCCATCGCCAAGGCGGCGGCGTCGGCGGCGACGCGCGGGCCCGGGCGCGGGCGCGGGCGCGGCGCGGGCGGCGGGCGCGGACGCGGAAGGGGGAGAGGATGACGAACCTAACGGTTTTTCGTTGACGCGTTGTCAAACACGTAAGGTTACGTCTATTCGTTTTTTCGACGCGTCCGATGGATCGAGCGCGCGTCAAAAGCCTTTTGTTCGCTTTTCTCTAAACGACTCGAATTTGAATCAGAACGTCATTTCTCACGCTCGTCCTACTTCAGATCGCGAGAGTGTAGTCGTACTCGATGGTGGGCACGACGGACGCGATGAACTTGAGGAACACCAGCAGGTAGTGTTCGACGTTGGGTTCCTTCCCAGTCGCCGCGCTCGCGGCGTCGACGAGTTTCTTCATCACCGGGCCGTGTTTGCACGGGTGGATGGACGCGCTCGGCGCGCCCGTGTGCGGGTGCGGGTCGATCGTGACCGTCTTCTTCGCGTGTTCCGCGCTGATATCTTCGAAAGCTTTCTTCGGGTCCAACGCGTTCCTCCGCTCGTCGTAGCCGTGCAACCACACGCGCGGCGTCTGGTAATACTTGTCGTACGAGATGCTCAGGTCGTAGGTTCGGGTTTTTAAGATGTGCGCGTCGTCGCTCTTCGGCGGCGTAGCCGCGAGCGACGCTTCGTCCTCCTCGGCGGCGACGTCCACGAAGTCGTCCATGTCGGGGATGTCGGATGAGGCGTCGGACTCGGCGTCGGACGATTTATGCGCGGCGTCGGACAAGGACACGCCGGCGACGCCGGCGTCGATGTCGGGGATGTCGTCGGCGTCGCCGGCGTCGCCGGCGCCGTCGCCACCCGCCTCGACCCAGCCCTCGTCGTCGCCGCTCAGGTGCACTTCTTTGCCCGCGAACTGCTCCATCGCCGCGGCGCGCTCGCGGCAGGGCACGTTCCTGGTGACCAGGAACTGCTTGTCCTTCGGCAAGTACGGCTTGGCGTGCTTGGGGTCGCCCGCCTGCCACGCCCACGTCGGGCACTGCTGCACGAGAAAGTCACCGGCCACGACGAACTCCTCGGGGGTCACGACGCCCTTCTCCACGAACGCGCTGGTCGTGCGCGTCGTCATCACGGACTCCGCCGCGCCCTTGAACGCCGTGTGCACGGAGTGCTTCACTTTGTCCACGAGGGACATGGTCGGGGATGGGGAGACGCGCGCGAAAGGCGAGGCGAGGCTGATGTCGCGTGTGCCGGACGAGGCGTGCCTCCTCGGACGTGGAGACCGCGGTGAAGTGCGGAGGACGGGTGCCTCGGGGCGTCACGCCTGGCCGGAACCTGCGCGGACGCGGTGATGGGGACGCCCGGCTCGCCGAACAGACGCCGCCGTCCGCGGCGCGCTGTGACGAGCGCGCGACCCTTGGAGGGACGCAAAGACGCGACGAGTCAGATGGGCGAGCTCGAAAGTCGAAAGCTCGAAACCGAGCGGGCGTGCGGTAGTGCCTCCCAGCACGCCTGACTAGAAAAATTCAAACCGCGCGGTGGGTGCCTGAGGTTATAAACCCCGGTTCTTGGTTCCTCGCGCCCGATTCCGCCACCGGCGGAAAAAAAGCGGCGGCCGACCTGTCAAATATCACGGGTCCTCCTCGACGCGCGACCGCCTCGGCCGTCTCCGCCGCGGCCGCCCGCCCGCGCGGCACAACTCCTGGCGCCGCACACGCGTCAGCCCGGTCGCTCGAGCCCCGCTCGTTCCGCACCGACACGTCTCCTTCCTCCCGAGGACGGATCCGCGAAACTCAGTCGGCCCGTCGCGCTTTTTGACTGGCGTCCGAGCACACACCCACCGCCGCGCGTCATCATGTCGGCCCCCCTCGCGCAGCGCGCCAGCGCCGCCGCGCTCGGCCGCGCACTGGCCTCGAAAGGTACGTCGTGGCGTGTCATTCCGCGCATCGAGACGGGTCTCATGGACGCTCAAGGCTCGACCCGCGTCCGCGCGTTCGGCGCCGACCCGCAGGGCTCGCGGGCCCGCCGCGCCGCGATCGCGACGCCAAACATCTGGCTTTTTCTCGTTTTCCTCCTCGAGAGCCTTCGAGGAGCCACCGCGTGACGGAGCCGCGCGACCCGCGAACGACCGCGTCGCGGTTCCCGTCTCGCCGTCGACACGCCAGGCTTCCCGCGCTCGACGGGCACGCGCGGAACCCCGCTGACCGACCCCGCTGACCGACCCTCTCTCCCGTCCCCCGTTCAAACGACCGTCCATCGCGAACAATAACGACCTCGCGCGCTCGATGTCTCGCGCGTCTCCGCGACGGAACGAAAACACTTTTGCGAAAAAAACAAACTTCCTTTAAACGTCGCAGACGGCTCGCGCCGCGTCCGCGTCCGACCGGCGCGCCGTTCCGCGACCCCGGCTTTCGCCGTGGCCACCGGCCCCGCCTCCTCCTCCAGCAAGAGCGGCGAGCGTACCGTGCTCCAGCTGTTCCGCAGGCCGTTCCTCTCGGAGGAGGCGGCGGCGACGACGACGCGCAAAGCCAATTTAAAGCCCGGCGTGGACGGCGCCATCGCGAGCGTGACCACGGAGCAGTGCTTCAACGTCGAGACCACCGAACCGTTGACCTCTGAGGAGATGACCACGCTCCAGTGGCTGTTGCGGGAGACGTTCGAGCCCGAGCTGTTCACGGAGGCGTCCGCGTTCGCGGACGCGTCGAGCGTCGTCGAAGTCGGCCCGCGCCTGGCGTTTCAATCCGCGTGGTCCACCAACGCCGTCGGCGTCTGTAAGAACTGCGGCCTCGAGAAAGTCACGCGGCTCGAACGAAGCCGCCGTTTTCTCGTCACCATGAAGGACGGCAAGGCCTTGACCGATTCCGTGAAACTCGCGTTCGCGTCCATCGTGCACGACCGCATGACCGAGTGCGTGTACGACGAGCCGTTAGCGACGTTCGCCACGGACGCGTCTCCCGAGGAGGTGTACACCGTGCCGGTCTTAGCGGAGGGCCGCGCCGCGCTCGAGCGCGTGGACAAAGAGATGGGCCTCGCGTTCGACGAGGAGGACTTCGACTATTACCTGACTCTGTTCCGGGACGACATCGGGCGCGACCCCACGAACGTGGAGCTGTTCGACATGGGGCAGAGCAACTCGGAACACTCGCGGCACTGGTTCTTCGGCGGGAACCTCATCGTGGACGGCGTCCCGCAGCCCGAGTCGCTGTTCAAGATGGTGAAGGACACCATCGCCGGCGAGCGCGGACACAACTCCGTGATCGCGTTCAAGGATAACTCGAGCGCGATTCGAGGGTACGTCAACACGCCGTTACGGCCCGTGAACCCGGGTGGCCCGAGCGCGCTGGAACCGCGCGCGGTGGATCTCGATCTGCTCCTCACCGCGGAGACGCACAACTTCCCGTCGGGAGTCGCGCCGTATCCGGGCGCCGAGACGGGCGCCGGCGGACGCATGAGGGACACGCACGCTACTGGCATCGGGTCTTTGTTGACCGCCGGAACCGCGGGGTACTGCGTCGGGAACTTGCGCATGGAGGGAAACGCGATGCCGTTCGAGTCCGAGACCGAGGTGAAGGACTTCAAGTACCCGAGCAACCTGGCGGACCCGCTTCGCATTCTCGTCGACGCGTCCAACGGCGCGTCGGATTACGGGAACAAGTTCGGCGAGCCCCTCATCGCGGGGTACTGCCGGTCTTTCGGGCAGCGGTTAAAGAACGGCGAACGGAGGGAGTGGATCAAGCCCATCATGTTCAGCGGCGGGTTCGGGCAGATCGACCACACTAACTTGGAGAAGACGGAGGGCGACGTCGGCATGCTGGTGGTGAAGATCGGCGGGCCCGCGTACCGCATCGGCATGGGCGGCGGCGCCGCCAGCAGCAAGGCGGGGGGCGAGGACGAGGCCAACGCTGATCTCGACTTCAACGCCGTGCAGAGAGGCGACGCGGAGATGTCCAACAAGCTCAACCGCGTCGTCAAGGCGTGCGTCGAGCTCGAGGGGAAGAACCCTATCCTGTCCATCCACGACCAGGGCGCGGGCGGCAACTGCAACGTGTGCAAGGAGCTCATCTACCCCAAGGGCGGCGAACTGAACATCCGCGAGGTGAAGCTCGGAGACGCCACGCTTTCGGTTCTGGAGATTTGGGGCGCGGAGTACCAGGAGAACAGCGCGATGCTCATCGCGCCGGAATCGTTGCCGCTGATCGAGAAGATCTGCGCGCGCGAGCGGTGCCCCTTCTCCGTGCTCGGCGCCATCGACGGCTCCGGCAGAGTCAAGCTGATCGACCCCAACGCGCCTCCCGGGTCGCCCACACCGGAGGACCTCGACCTCGAGAAGGTTCTCGGCGACATGCCCCGTAAGACGTACGACTTGACAAGAATGGCCTTCCCCAACGACGCGGTAAGTTTGCCCACAGACGCCACCGCGCCGTCCGCGCTGGACCGCGTTTTGCGGCTCCCCTCGGTGTGCTCGAAGCGGTTCTTAACCACCAAGGTGGACCGCTCCGTGACCGGCCTCGTCGCGCAGCAGCAGTGCGTGGGCCCGCTGCAGGTCCCGGTCGCGGACGTCGCGGTGATCGCGCAGACGCACTACGGCATCACCGGCGGCGCGACGTGCATCGGCGAGCAGCCTATTAAGGGGATGGTGGACCCCGCCGCGATGGCGCGCATGTCACTGGGCGAGTCGCTCACCAATTTGGTGTTCGCGAACACCACCGGTTTAAGAGACGTGAAGTACTCGGGGAACTGGATGTACGCCGCGAAGCTTCCCGGCGACGGCGCGCACATGTTCGACGCGTGCAAAGCGCTGTGCGAGGCGATGGGTGCGTTGGATGTCGCCATCGACGGAGGCAAGGACTCGCTGTCTATGGCGGCGCGCGCGGACGGAGAAGTGGTCAAGGCGCCCGGCTCGGTGGTTATGTCCGGGTACGTCACCGTCCCGGACGTCACCAAGACGGTGACTCCCGATTTCAAAACGCCCGGCGCGTCGCACATTTTGCTCGTCGAGTTCGGCTCGAAAGAAGGCAAAAGACGTCTCGGGGGCTCGGCTTTAGCGCAGGCGTACGGCCAGATGGGCGACGTCGCGCCGGATATGGACGACGTCGCGTACTTCAAGGCTGCGTGGGAGGCGACGCAGACTTTGGTCGAAAAGCGTTTGATCGCCGCGGGGCACGACGTGTCCGATGGCGGATTCGTCACCTCCGTTTTGGAGATGGCGTTCCCGCACCCGACCGCGGGTATCGACGTGACGTTGCCTGTCGGTGACGACGGTGACTGGACCTCCGCGCTCTTCGCGGAGGAGCTCGCTCTTTTCCTGGAGGTGTCCCAAGAGAACCTCGATCATGTGCTTAAAACGTACGCCGCCGCGGGGGTCACCGTTTCCGACGTCGGATCGTCCACGAGCGACGGTCGCGCCGTCGTGCGCGCGGGCGACGTCGTCGTCGTCGACGCCGCCGTCGCCGACCTGCGCGATACATGGGAGGCGACGTCGTTCGCGCTCGAGCGCCTGCAGAGCTCTGAGGCGACGGTGGCGGCGGAGGAGGCGTCTCTGAGGCACCGCGAGGCGCCCGCGTGGCACCTGACGTACGCCCCGGAGCGCACCTCCGACGCCGTCATGTCGAAGACGGACAAGGTGCGCGTCGCGATTCTTCGCGAGGAGGGGAGCAACGGCGACCGCGAGATGGCCGCCGCGATCCACAGCGCCGGCATGGAGCCTTGGGACGTCACGATGTCCGACCTCCTGAACGGCGCCGTGAAGTTGGAGGATTTCCGCGGGCTCGTGTTCGTGGGCGGCTTCTCCTACGCAGACGTGCTCGACTCCGCCAAGGGCTGGGCGGGATCCATCAAGTTCAACGAAACGCTGTGGAGCCAGTTTCGTGCGTTTTACGACCGCAAAGATACCTTTTCGCTCGGCGTGTGCAACGGGTGCCAGCTGATGGCGCTGCTCGGTTTCGTCCCCGCCGAGGACGGCCTCGAGTCGCTTCCGGACGCCGAGCAGCCGCGTTTCATCCACAACGACTCCGGTAGGTTCGAGAGCCGCTGGGTCACCGTGGGCATCGACGAAAACACCCCCGCGGTGATGCTCCAAGGCATGCAGGGCTCTAGATTGGGCGTCTGGATCGCGCACGGAGAGGGCAAGGTGAAATTCCCGGACGCCTCTCGAATGGCGCCGGTGATCGAGAGCGGATGCGCGCCCATCAAGTACGTGGACTCCAACGGCGACGCCACCGAAGCGTACCCCCTGAACCCCAACGGCTCGCCGATGGGCGTCGCGGGGCTGTGCTCGAAGGACGGGCGACACCTCGCGATGATGCCGCACCCCGAACGCGCGTTTTTAGGGTGGCAGATGCCTTGGTTCCCGGCGGATTCCGGTTTAACAGCGGAGGGGGCGGGGCCGTGGTTGCGCATGTTCCAAAACGCGCGCGTCTGGGCGGAGAAGCAGTGAGAAAAAAAGCGCCCGCGTTTTTTCTTTCGCGCGGAGGTTGGAGGAGCTCTGGAGCGCGGACGTCGCAAGTCGTGAAGCGAAGCGAACGTAACCGCGCGCGAGTGATAACCGCGCGAGAGTGCCTTTTTTTTTCATCCAACAAAGCATCCATCTTTTCACGGACCGAAAGTCTCTCGTATTTACTACCGTAGACTACGTAGCGACCGACGTATCGTCTCCTGTTATGTAGCTACCTACGCGCGCGACCCGAAAAGAAAACGTCACCGTATCCTCGGGAGCGCGTTGGAAAACGAAACCGCGCCGGCTTTCGCGTCCACCTCGGCGTCCTCCTCCTCCTCGTTCGTCAGCGACGAATCGCGTACAAACTCCGTTCGCCGCCGCGGCGAGAGCTTTTGCCGCGTCGCGCCGTAGTCCTGACCGTAGCCCTGACCCCGGGGACCGGGACCGAGCAGACGCGTCATCGCCGCCTCGTGCTCCGCCGCGATCCCAAAGTCAAACTCCGGCTCCGAATCCGACGCGTCCTCCGACGAACCCGGAAGACGAGAGTCCATCTCTCGCCGCACCGTCTCAGATCCGGCGGCGCGCCGTTTCTTATTCTCCGGCGCGTCGTCGTCGTCGTCGCTGTCCGAGACGGTCGCCGCCGACGCGCGGCTCGCGACGCGCGTCATCCCGCCCGCCTCGTCCGCGTTCGTTCGACTCGAAACCGCGGGGCGACCGCCGATCCAGCCGTCCTCCAACGCGGCGTTCTCGTCGACGACGATTTCCTTCGCGCGCGCGTTTTTCGCGCCGTGGGTCCCGCGCTCGGCGGCGCGCAGGAACACCTCCTCGGGGACGACCGCGTCGCCTCCCGCGTCGTCGTCGGGAAGCGCCACGGGAACGGGGTCCATGTCGACCCGCCGCCGCGCGTTGGACGCCGCCGTCGCCATCGAGGACCGGAACGAGACGTGCTCTTTCGCGCGACTCGGCGACGACAAAAAAGTCGTCACGTTCTCCGCGGCGAGACCCGCGTTCACACCCGGCGGTTCCGAGGGCAGGGGCGCGTACGCCGCGTGGGAGTAAGACCCTGACTCCGCGTGCCCCGGGGACGGCGGCGCGCCTGAGGCTTCTTGTCTTGACTTCTTGGACGAGTACGAGCGCGCCTGCGCGCGGCTCCATTCCGCGGAGGCGCGACGCGCGTCCGCGACGGCGTCGGCGGCGGCGCGATCCTCGCGGAACTTGCCCTTGGCGGGAGACGCGCCCCACGCCGGCGCTTTATTGGGGGCGGTGCCCCTCGAGGGCGACGAGTTGGTGCGGCTCGGCGACGCGAAGGGCGAGCCCGAAACCGGAGATGTCGGATGCTTCGCCTTCGTTTTGGGTGACGGTGACCTGTTCTCGCCGGCGTTCGCTTCGCGCGCGGAGAACGGAATGAGTCGTTTCGGGTCGCGCGCCGGGCTGAGGTTCGCCTTCGCCTCCGCCGCGCCGTACACGTTCCCGTGGCGCGAGTTGGCCACCAGCGGGGCGGCGGTCGTGCTCATGCCCGCGCGCGCGCGCGCGGGCGGCTCGCCTTTCTCCAAACGCGAACCCGGAGGCTTCGCGGGCGACCGCCTCGTGGGCGACTTTTTCGGCGCGGGTGCCTTTTTGTCAGCCGGCTTCTTCTCCGGGGAAAACGCAAACTCCGAAGCTCGGTACTCCTCCAGCGCCGCGGCGACGCTCTGTGCCACCGGCGCGCGCGCGGGCACGCCCGCCATGCGCATGGCCTCCTCCGTGGCTCGCGCCAGCGTTTCCGGCGAGATGGGCATGGGCGTGTCGAGCCCGAAGTCGTTCGCAGAAGGCAGAGGGGATAACGCCGAGTGGTTGACGCCGCCGTTCTTCTCAAACGGGCCGGGCCGCCCGGCCAAACGCGGCGTGCCGAGCGTCGTAGCGTTTTGACTCGCGTCGTCGACGATACGTCCTTCGTCGATCGCGGGGGCCTCCAGCCCGGCTCTTTCGAACGCCGCGCGCATCTCTAGCATCCGCCACTCCGCGTCGTTCTTGAGCCGCATCACCCCAGCGTTGATTTGCTGCTGCGTCGCCAACGCGACGACCGACGTTCGCGCCTTTTCCACTAAACCCTCCGACACGCGCTTCTGGTCCTCAAGCGCCGCCGCCATAAGCGCCATGCGCTGCTTTAAAACGCCCATCTCTTCGCGCGCGGCGGTCATCGCCGCCGTAGCGGCTTTCTGTGCGTTCAAGGCGTCGAATTCGCGCCTACGCGAATCGCGAAGCGCCAAATCGTTCAGTCTGCCAGCCTCGGCGGCTTCGTCCAGCGCGCACGTCGCGCGCGCCGTCGTCTCCGCGAGCGACTCGTTCTGCGCCGCCACCGCACGTAAACGCGCGTTCTCCTCCGCCCACTCTTTCGCCCTTTTCTCGTTCTGAGCAATCTCTTGTTCCAGCGCGGCGTCCGCGCTCTCCGCGCGGCGCATGGCGTTCTGCACGACGCGCTCGACGTCACGTCTTGCTTTGTCGAACCACGCGCCGCGGCTCTCCTCCAATTCGAGACGCATCGAATCCGCCTCGGCGCGCGCGTCTCTCAGTTCCGTCTCGCTCTCCTTTAAACGCATCAAAAACACCATGTTGTCCGCGGTGAGCTTCGCGACAGCCTCTTTGTGACGCACGTTCGCGGACTCGGCTTTGTCGACGCGCTCCAGCGCCGTCAAAGCTCGCTCGCGGATCGCGCGCGCCTCAAAAACCTCCGAAGCCTGCGCCTCCGCCGACCGCAACTTCGCCGATAAGTCGGCGATGTGCGCGTTCGCCGCGTCCAAAGCTTCGCCGAGTTGCTTGGCGGTCATCTGCGCCTGCTTGTGCGCCTGAGACGTGCGCTTTAAGCGCGCGGTGGTCTCCTCGGCGTAGCCGGCGGTGGATCGCAGATCGTTCTCCGTCCGCCTCGCGCGAAACAACGCGGCTTGCGTCGCCGTCGCGAAATCGCGAAGTTCGTCGAAAGCCGACTGTAACCCGCGTAACTCGTTTCGTGCCATTCGGATCTTAGACGCCGCGCGCGTCACGCGCTTCTTGCGCGTCGCGTTCGAGACGTTCGAAACGGCGGATCCCGCGCCGTACGCGGCGTTGGAGGTGCGCCCAAACCCGGGCGTGCCCGCGGCGGGATCGGGACGCGCATCCGACTCCGTCGCCGCCGCCGCGTCATCCAGCGCCACCGAGCACGACTCCACCGCTGTCTCCACGCGGTCCCACAGCGAAGACGCCGCGCGCGTGTCCGTGAGACGCGCGTCCGCGCGGCGATTCTCTTCGTCGGCTCTGAACGGACGGTCCTCGACGATCGATTCCATCATGTTCTTGTGTTCTTGCGTCTCGAGGCTCCGCTTCGGCTCGGCCGATCTCCCCGAGCTCGGGATCTTGGATGGACCGGCGCGTTTGGAGACGGCGGCGTTTTCGGCGTCGCCGGCGCCCCCCCGCGGCCTCTTCCCCGGGCTCTTGTTGCCGCTGAGGCGGGGGGGGACGGGCTGCGGCGCGGGGTCCGGGAACGTGTGGAACGGAGGCGGCCTTCGGGGCGGGTGCGTTTTCGACTTGGCGGGGGACACGCGCGCGGTCGCGCCGAAACGTCCCCCATCGTCGGGATGACGCGCGGCGGTGCCCTGTTCCAGGTCAGCCACCCACGACGCCATGGTCTTCTTCGGAGACCGCGCGGTGTTCATCGCCGCTGCGGTCGGCGACGGTCAGGCTGCGCGGCGCCCAGTGGCGGCTCGAGGCGCGCGACGACGAGTGTGCCATCGCGCCTTCTCGGACTTTTCGCGCGAAAAACAAACGGCTACAACGGTCGATCCGAGAAGCGCGGAGGAGTCTTCGGTGCCCTCTTTCTCGGTCTCAGAGAGACGCGCGCGGCGTTTGTGGGTTCCGTCGGCATCGTCCGGCGGTTCCCCTCCGATCGCGAGGAGGACGACGCGTGATGTCGACGTCTTCCTTCCGCGCGCGCGAGCTCGAGGCGCTCCGCATGGAGCTCCGGCGCGAGCTCCGGATGGAGGCGAACGTTTTCGCCGAGGATGACGATTTCGACGCGACCGACGACGACGACGGCGACGACGCGGTCGTGGGCACGCCCGCTCGGTCGCGCGCGGCGCGAAGGCTGACCTCGGCCTCGAAACGCACGTCGAGGCCGTCCTCGCGCGCGTTCGAGAGTCCCTCGCGAAGCCTCCGGGTGGACGATTTCAAGGACGCGCTCTCCCCGATGCGCGGGCTCGGAAGCGAGCTCGGAGCCGTCGCCGAAAAAGAAAAAAAAGGGCGGAGCCGGCGACACCGCGACGTCGACGTCGTCGCCACCCCGACGCGCAGCGAGGCGCCTCCCGCGCGCTCGGCTTTGCTCTCGGACCGACTCGTCCTCGCTCCGCCCTCGGCGACGCGAGACAGGGACCGCGCGCGACCCGAGGTCTCCGAACGCCTCGAGCGCCTTCGGTCGCCCTCGCTCGAGCGGCTGGCGGGGACGTACCGGAGCCTCGGCGCGCTCGCGACGGCGGCGACTTATTTGACACCCGCGAAAAAAATAGGCTCCGCAAAAGTCTCCGCGCGCGGTTCCGTCTCCGTCTCTTCGTCCGCCGCGAAGAAGAGCTCTTCTCGCGCGAGCATTCACGGACGGGCGCGCGATGTTCCCGCAAAGACGAGCCCGGCTCATCGTGGAGGGCGCGACGTTACAGACAGGAGGCCCGTCTCGCGATCGCGTTTCTTGGAAGCCGAGCGCGCGCCGAGCCGGTACGCTCGGCGCGGGAAGGATACGGCGGAGAAGGACGCGACGCGGAAAGACGCGCAAAGACGCGGAAAGACGTGTTCGGCGTCGGTTTCGAGAAACAAACCTCTTCCGGGTACAAAGCTCGACGCGAAAAAACCCGTGACCGGCCCGGCGGACCACGAGGCTCGACCCGAAAGGCGTCGTGAGCCTCACGGGAACCCGACGCGGTGGCGCACCGTGGTGGAGTACGACCTGAACGGCCGCCGAGTCGAGCGCAAGACGCTGGCGCCTCCCCCCTCGGCGCGAGGCAGGCCGGCGTGGTCCTCCGCGACGCGGCCGGGAACGAGTTCCGGCCCGGCGGCGAGCCGTAGCGAACACAACGCGAAACACAAAAACGAAACCGCGTCAAAAGCTCTTCGTCCGGCGACGAGCTCCGGCGTGTCTCGTCCGGCGTCGCGGCCGGCGTTCGATCCCGGGCCGGGTGGGCTCGGGATCGACCACAGAGCGACCACGGAGAAGTTTTCGCGCGCGTCAAAAAATGCCTTTCTCACGCCGCGACGGGAAAGGCGCGCGGACGCGTCGCAAAGGGTTCGTTCTCCCGAGATGCGGTCCCCGGTTCGGTACCGGCGGGCGACGCCGTCCCCGGCGCCGCCGCGCCGGAGACGCGAGACCCGCGAGACCCGCGAGACTTGTTTTTCGTCGGACGACGACGAACGGAACGAAGAGAAGCCGAGACGGCGACGCGTCGACGAGACGTCCGAACCGTCGCGTCGCGCGTCGACGGATTCCGAATCCGAGCTCGATTCCGAGTTGGACTCGGAACGCGACGTCGACGAAGGAGGAAGAAAACGGGCGGAAGAGCAAAGAGCGACGCGCGACGGCGACGGCGACGGCGGTGTGTTCGGTCGGAACCCGAAACACCCGAAACACCCGAAACACCCGAAACACCCGAAACACCCGAACCCGTTCGTGGACGTCCGTGACGCCGCCGGCGACGACTCGGACTCGGAAGCGGTTTTCTTCTCCTCCACCGGTCTCGGAACCGGCGGCGCGATTCGGGAACGCTTTGCTGGCGATTCGGGTCGGCCGGCGACGGCGCGATCACGCGTTCGGACGCCGTCCACGAGCGGGCGGCGAGCCGCGTTGGGCGGCTTCGAAGGGTACGGGTCCGCGTTCGGATACAGGAGCCACGCGCGACGTTCGCATTCGTCGAGTCTCGACGCGCGTCGGCCGTACACCGCCGACACGGCCGTGCCGCGACGCGACGAAAACGAGGCGAGAGGTTTTCTCGACTCGAACGACTCGAACGGCGAGTCGTCCTCCTTCGACGATATCATAAACCGCGCGTTCGGGATGGCGCACGCGCCGTCGCCGTCGCGGTTCGCCGAGCGACGACGCGGAGTGACGACGGAAGCTTTTCCCGCGTACGGCGGCGACTACTCCGGGAATCGCGCGGGAATCGCGGACCAGCGGCCACACTACGAGCAGAATTCGGCGTACTACGAGCAGCAGGCGGACTACGAGCAGCAGCCGCATCCATCCGTGTTTTACCCCCACCACGACGCCTACGCGTACGGGCAGCGCGCGCCGGCTTCGTATGCGGCGGCTCCGAATGCGGGCGCGCCGGCGTATCACCCGCCGCATCCGTCCGGTGACGCGTACTCTTCGCGCGACGCCTGGTACCGCGCCGCGCCGCCGCCGACGGGCGCGGCGGCTTCGTTCCAGAGGTGGTCGCACTCCACCGGGGTTAGTAGCGGTTGGGGGTACTATTAGCGAGCTCCTTCGCGGACTACCTTAAGATAGATATCAGTCGACGCACTTCCGCGCGAAAGGAGTCTAGCTAGATGTCTAGTACCGAAGGTAGCTTTCAGTCATCGTGACAAGCTTTAGTCGTCGTCAAACTGGTCTTCCCCCGCGAAGAAGACGCGCCTGGCGTTTGCGCGACACGCCTCGGCGACGTCGCGCGGGTCCTCCCCCCTCGCCGCCGCGAGCACCTCCGCCACCTGCGCGATGTGGCACGGCTCGCACCGGTCCTTCACGGTCACGCTCCGAAGTAGAGCCTCCTCCGCCGCAACCGCCGCCGCGTCGCCGTCGGTCTCCGCTTCCTCCAGCGCCTTAAAGAGCTTCTTCTTGTCGCGCGTCTCCCACGCCGAAGTGACGAACGGCTTCCCGGGGTGCGTGTTTTTGATCCCGCACCACGGCGCGTCCGTCTCCAGCATCAAACGGTCGAGAGGGATTTCCTTCACGATCTCCAGGCTGTCGCTCGAGCGCAACGAACACCCGTTGAGCCCGATGTACACCCCAGGCAGGCTGAGTAAGTCCGCCGCCTCCGCGGCGGTGCCGTCGAACGAGTGCACCACGCACGGCGGCGCGGCTCTGGCGTCGTTTTCGGGTCCCGTCTCAAGCCTTGCCGCCTTGAGGATGCGGAAAAAGTCGACGTGCGCGGCTCTTGAGTGCAGGAACATGGGCAAATTCGTTCGGCGAGACACCTCGAAGTGCCTCGCGAACCACTTCTGCTGCGTCTCCTTCTCGCAAAACTGTAGCCGGTCGTAATCCAAGCCGCACTCGCCGACGGCGACGACGCGTCCGCCGCCGCCAAGAGCTCCGCGCTTGTTCTTTGTCGCGAAGTCCACGAGCTTTTCGAAGTACCCCTCGGGGTCACCCGAGTCCTCGAACGCGTCGCACCTGGTGGGGTGGACGCCCACGGTGGTGAACAGCGCGGGCGCCGAGGCGGTCATAGAGGCGGCCACGGACATGTCCCCCGCGGCGCGCGGGTCGTTTCTCTCCGCGAGTCGAACCGCCTCCTCCGCCTCCTCGAGCGTCCCCGCGGTGACCAGCACGGTCTCCACCCCCGCGTCGCGCGCGCGCGTCAGCACGCGCGCGAGGTCCTCGCGGTGATACTTCTTGCCGTGGTACTCGCCCCGGAACATCCCGTCCGTGAGGTTCGCGCCGATGTCCACGTACCGCCGGGGGGGGGGCGCATCCGCCGGGTTCGCCGAGGCATCGCGGCCGGGTTCCGACATGGCCGCGAGCGCGCTTCGCGAAGCCGGACGCACGAGGCGCGCGCGGCGAGAAGGGGGCGCGGACGACGAGGTGGAAGGCGCGCGCGTGCCCGCCAGTCGAGCGAGTGACGAGCGAGTGCGCGACACGCCCGCGCGCATAGTCCTGATGGACGGCACGGCGGTGGCGACTGCCGCGTTTCGAGTCGATGTCACAGGTGGCCGAGAAATTTTTCGTCAGCGCAGTCGCGAAAAACAGACGTTTCGGCGCGCATCATCATCATCATGCCAACTGGCACACTTCGTCGCGCGGCGCGCGCGCCATGCTTCGACCCGACCGGCCGTGGGTCGTGTCGGCGGGCGCGCCGAGCTCGGTGTCGCTCCGACGCGGCTTCCGCGGGGCCTTTCCCGCGCTTCGCGTAAGCCGTGCGTCAGCCTGTCGTTCGCGTCGTGTCGCGTGCACGAAAGCGGCTCTGACGTCGGACCCGTACGAGGTGCTCGGTGTCTCGTCGGATGCGTCCATCGAGGAGATCAAGCTCGCGTACCGCAAGCGCACGAAGGCTTTGCACCCCGACGTCAACCCGTCCCCGAACGCCGCGGAGTCGTTCCGGCGCGTGAACCGCGCGTACGCGGTGGTGAGCGACGCGTCGAGGCGGTCGCTCTTCGCTCTCGGCCGCGACCTCGAGGCGCGAGACGAAGGCTTCGCGCCCGACGGCGAAACCAGGCGACGCGCGGCGAGAGAGAGGTACGGGTCCGCGTCGCAAACAAACGCGGGCCCTGACGACGGGTACTGGGACGACGTACGGCAAGGGTCACGATACGACGGTGTGGGTGTGGGAAGGAACGCGAAAACACAAAGTTCGAAGTCGAACCCGTTCGGAGTGGTCCCCGACGACGCCGCGCTTCGCGAACGAAACAAACGACGACAGATGTTTCGCGCGGCGCGCGACGCGTGGACAAAGTGGTGCTCGGCGTGGTTCGTCGCGCTCACAGTCGCCGTGCCGTTAGGAGCCGCGTACTTCGCAGCGTACGGAATCGCCGCGGGACTCAACGGGGGAGGAGTGCCGATGCTAGAGAGGTAGCGATGGTGAAAAGCAAGCGCGCGCGTTTCTCCGTTGTAGGCGCACGCTTGTTTTTTTTTCATCAACATGTTTCGGCGCTGAAAACACGTTTCTCATCAAATGCCGAAAAGCGCTCCTCGTCATCACATCGGTGACGCGTCCACCCACGCATGGCGCACCGAGCCCTGGCGTCGGCGTGGCGCGTCGCGGAGGCGTGCTCGTCTCCGCGTCGGTACCCGGGGTCGCGCCGCTCGCCGAGCCTCGCGCGCGCACGGCTGCCGGCCCGGTGCCGTTCCGCCGAAACCGCCGCGACCGCAGAAACCCTCCCTTCAGGTTGGGTCGAGGAAAACGCCGACGCCGCGTCGCTGCGCGAGCACTACGAGCGCGAGGGCTGGGTGGTGGTCCGCGGGGTCGCGGACGCGGCGCTCGTGGATGCCCTGCACGCCGCGACGGACGCGCTGGAGGAGGAGGCGAAGACGTTCACGCGCTCGCGGAGACACAGAGGGGTTTTTTTCGAGACGCAGAGCGCGTCCGGTCGGAAGTCGGACGACGCCATCCGCGCGGGCGCGCTCCGTAAGATCGGCTCGCCCTCCAAGCGGGGCGGCGCGTTCGCGGCGCTCGTCCGCTCGGAGCGCATCAGGGACATCGCGCGTACGGTGTGCTTATCGGAAACGAATTCGACACTGCGTTGCGCGGTGGACCAGGTGAACACCAAGGCGCCGTTTTCGGAAGGCAGCGGCTTCGCCTGGCACCAAGACGCGTCTTTTCTGAAACCGCTCGCGCGCGCAGAGTTCGATTTATTCGGAGGCGTGAACGTCGTGGTGGCGATGGATGCGAGCGACTCCCAAAACGGGGGCTTCGAGGTTCTCGGTCGGACGCACCGCGAGGGCGAGGCGCCCAAGTCTTTACGCGACGCGTACGACGGCGCGGTGGAATCGGTTTCAGCGTTACAAAACGTCGCGGGCACAAAAAAAAAAGCGCTCTTCGACGAGTCGTTTCGCGTCTGCCCCGCTTTACTACCCGGAGACGCGGTTTTTTTCCACCCCATGCTCGCGCACGGGAGCGGACGCAACGCGAGCGCGCGGAGGCGCAGGATCGCCACGCTCTGGTACGTCGCGCATAGAGAGGGGTAAAGACGCGGCGACGCGCGTGACGAAAGGAGTATCGAAAGGAGTACCGAAACACCGAAGTTTTACCTCATTTCAAAACCGGAGACGTCGTCGGCGTCTGGATGATCATCGTCTCGCGCGCGATAACAACGCGCGACGACCGAAAAGCCATCACGCGCTTTTCGTTTACGCGGAGATCCCGAGCCCGGCGTTGGCCCAGCCGTTGAACCCGCCCTCCACGACGTACACCTTCCCGAACCCCTGGCCGCCGAGCGCCTTGGCCACCTTGGGCGCGTCGCCGCGTCCGTTGGAGTCGAGCACGAGCACCTTGGTGGATCGCTTGACGCCCTTCAGAGACGCGATCTTCGTGGCGGTGAGCGTCGCCTCGACGTCACCCATGTTCTTGAAGTTCCCGGAGAGCTTCTCGCGCGGGACGGAGACCACCTTGTTCGCGGCGCGGCGCGGGAACTCCAGCGCGCCGCGCGCCGCGTCCGCCTCGGAGCGCACGTCCACCACGACGATGTTCCCGCCGGAGAGCACCTCGTCGTACGCCTCCACCGGGCGGATCGAACCGGCGTAGCCGCGCGCCACCGACGCCGCGGCGCCGAGCACGGCGGGCGCGAGCAGGTACAGCGCGCCGGCGGCGCCGGCGGTCTGCACCAGCTCCACGGGCGTCGCGGTCTGCAGGAAGTCGCCGAAAGAAGCGACGGTGGGCGCGAGCTCCGTGGCCTTGTCGGCGGCGAAGCCGGCGGCGGTCTTCGCCGCGCCCGCCGCCGGGTCCAAATCGATGCCCTTCGCCTTGATGGCGCCCGAAACCTGGCTCGCCGCGCCGGAGGCGGCGCCCGTCGCCTTGCCGACGAGCTCGCTCGCGACGGGGCCGGCGGTGCGCTCGACGTACTTGATGCCCGCGTCCGCCACCGGGCGCGCCGCATCGACGGCGCGGCTCACGACGGGCGACGCGACTTCCGCGGCTTTTCCCGCGACCTCAGCGGCTTTGCCAACCGCGTCGGCGGCGACGTTGATCGCGTTCTCAACCTTGTCCGCCGCCTTGTCGATGGAGTCGAAGATGGAGAAGAGCTCCTGTGATGGGTCGTATTCGTGGTATTCGCGGTGTGCGGGAAAAAAAGGTCAGAGGGCGAACGCGTGACGCAGATAACGCGGACGCGGGGGAAGAGCTCTTTTCCCCCAGACGAAAAAAGTTTCGTCCGGTTGATCCATCCACTCTCGGATGCTCTGGTCGCGCGACGGTCTAAGCGCCGTTCCCCCGTGCCAAGTGGCGAAAAAGGTGATGGATCGTACCTCGCCGAGCTCGGAGGCGCGCGCGGCGGGGGTCACCGCGAGGGTGGTGGCGGCGGCGACGCCGGCGGCCTTGTTGACTGCGATGCGCGAGGGGTGGGGATTCGGGTCAGCGTCGTCGCGCGCTCGAGACGGGCGGGGGGGGGCGACGCGGAAGCGCGGGAAGGATGCTGATGCTCGTTTTCGCGGCGTCGAAACGTCGTCCGAAAGACGGCGGGCGCGCACCCTTGGAGATCTGGGCCTTGGCGGTGGTGTTCACAGCCTTGGGCGCGGCGGTGCGCTTGCCGGAGACTTTGGCGCCGCGGACGGCCTGCTTGGCGCCGAGCGCGAGGGAGGTGGTGACGGAGGCCATGGTGACGTGGGGACGCGAGTGCGACAGTGGCCGCGGCGCGACCAGACGGCGGGCCTTCTCCCAAACGCCAGCTTGTCATTGGCGATTTTCAGCCATTTACAGGAAATCTGCGCGTCGAGCGCGATTGCTTCCAGACCGTCGCTCGCGACGCGTTTTCACCGGACGCGTCGATTTTTGAAACCCACGTCCCATCGGGACGAGTGACGCGCTGACCGAGAAACTGAAACCGGGACGCGGTCCGTGAAAAAAAGGTTGCCGAGCTGACGTCTGTATCTTTCCACCGCCGCCCGAACATTGCCGAAGGTGAAGGGAATCGGAATCAATCAATCGGGGGAGTAATTGGCGCAGAGCGTGCCGCACGCCTTCCGCGGCGCGATGCCGCGCGCTCCGGCACCGGATCTGGAGGAGCTTTCGCTCATCGACGACGATGAGGAAGAGCAAGGGGCCGTCGGCGCGGTCGCCAGCATCCAGGCGGCGGCGAGGAAAGGTACGCGCCCGCGCATTGTGAAATTTGTATTCGTCACCTCCACGCGACACGACCTAGAATCGGGCGCGACGGACGTGGGGAAAGGCGTCGCGTCGCACCCGCGCGATACCTCTCGGACGAACGCGTCGCGCGGCTGGACGCCGCGCGACGCGACGGGGGCTCTGTCCGCGCGCGAGCGCCTCGTGAAGCCGCGCGTCTCGCCTCGAACCCCGTCTGAGTCACGCGCTTTCTCGGTGAATGCCCTCGACCGTCGACTGACGGTTTCTTTCGTTTCCCTTGACTCATCATTCGCGTCTCGCGGCTCCGTTCGCGCGCGCAGAGCTCGAGTCGTTCGACGACGAGTTCGACGAGACGGTCATCGAGCTCGAGAATCGCGTCCGCGAGCTCTCCGGCAAGAAAGAGCTGGCGCAGCGCCAGCTGACGGAGCTGAAGATCCTCAAGGCCACTTCGCTCAGGCAGGAGATCGAAAAAGTTACGAACGGCGTCGACCGCGATTCTATAATCGACCACGACGCGGCGTCGCGGACGATGAGCGACGAAGACGCCATGGACGCGTACGAGAAATTCGAGGCGCGACGGTTGTTGCTGAGCAAAGGCAACGTCGGGGAGAAAGCCACGGATCCGTTACCGCCGAAAGAGATTTACGAGGAGTGCTTGCACGCGGGCATGAGCCCTCGGCAATCCGCCGCGCTCGTGTTGGTGCACAACAATTGGTTCAACGGGCTGATCAGCGTCACCATCGTGCTCGCGTCCATCGCGGTCGGGCTCGAGACGGACAACCCCGGGTGGTCGACGTGGCTCAGCCCGATCAACACGATGTGCTTGCTGATTTTCACCGTCGAGCTGTGCGCGAAACTGATCGGTCTCGGGAACTTCTTCTGGTCCGACCCCGACGGCGCGACTTGGAACAAGTTCGATTTCGTCATCGTCGGTTTAAGCTTGATCGACTGGATCGTGGAACTGGCGGGCGCGGGCTTGCGCAGCGGAGGCATCGTGGTGGTGCTGCGCGTGCTGCGTCTTTTGCGCGTGCTGCGGTCGCTCCGCACGCTGAAAACCTCGTCGTCGCTGATGGTCCTGATGGAGTCCATCGGCGAGGCGCTCATGCCCACCACCTCGGTGCTCATCATCATCTTGATTTTGTTTTACATCTTCGCCATCCTCTTCACCGAGCTCATCGGCAAAGCGTCGCACTTTGTGGACGACGAGTACGTGCACGAGCACTTCGGCACTGTCGGGAACTCGCTCGGATCGCTGCTGCAGATATTGACGCTCGACTCGTGGAGCGCGACCGTTCGCTACGTGCAGGTGAACTCCGACGACATGGGGTACATCCTGCTCGTCTGGGCGCTTTACGCGGTGTTCATCGTGTTAGCGCCGCTGATGATGCTCAACTGCCTCAACGCGATTTTCGTGGAGGGCGTCATCACGAAGATCACGCACAAGAAGCTGGAGAAGGTGAAGGCTGACCTGAACGCCAAGCACGAGCTCGCGGAGCGTCTGAAGCAGATCTTTCAAGATCTGGACAAGAGCGGCGACGGGTTCGTGACCACGAACGAGCTGGACGACGCTATCGAAACAACGGACGTGCTTCCGCAGATCAAACGGCTGGGGTTGAAGCGCCACCACCTGGAGGCGATGTTCGTCACCGCGGATGACAACGGCGACGGGCAAATCGACTGCGTCGAGTTTCTGCGTGGCTTCTCCGACCTGCTGAACATCCCATTAAGCAGGAAGGACATCGTGAAGATGGCGGCGGAGCAGTCCTCCGCGCTCGCGCAGAAGACAAGAGCGGACATGACCGCGCGGCTGGACGTGATGGACCGGAAGATCAACGCGCTGCTGAAGAAGATGGGCGTTTCCGACCCGACGCGAGATGACTAGAACGCGCGATTATTACGATAGCGCGCGCACATATGTAGATAGCGCGTACGTTTCACGTTTCGAACACAAACGACGACGAGCGCCCGCCTCAAGCCTCACGCCCACGACAAAAAGGCGGTCGAATGCGCGTCACGGTTTGGTGGAGGGCGTTCTCGTCGCGCGCCGCTTCGTCGTCGTGCGCTTCTTTCTTCTCGCGCGTTTCTGAAGGTGACAGATTCGCCTTCGATCGCAGTGCAGTGACGCGAAAGTTTTATCCGTGGTGACGAGGATGGTTGGTTGGATCTCGATCCGGCCACTCCAGGAGACACGCACAGGAGACCGACGCGTTCGTCGCGCATCCACCATGGTCGTCGCGTCCGTCGCGGCGCGCCCCTCGATCGACGCTCGCGCGCTGGGGAGCGTCGCGCGCATCAAGGGCGGGAGACTCGCCACCGCCCGTCGCGGCGTCTTCGTTCCCACGAAAACGCGCGCCTCGCCCGGCGTCTTCGCCGGTGACGCCGGCGGGATGAAGGTGGCGGTCGCCGGTGCGGGCGGCCGCACCGGCTCGCTGGTGGTCAAGCGCCTCGCCGAGAGCGCCTCCTTCGCCCCCCCCAAGGGCCTGGTGCGCTCGAGCAAGTCCGCGGACAAGCTCCGGAAGGCCCTGGGCGATCTGCCCGTGGAGTTGGTCCAGGGCGACATCTCGGACGAAAAGGCTCTGGCGGATCTGTGCGCCGGGCGCGACGCGCTCGTGATCCTCACCTCGGCGGTGCCCAAGCCCCGGCTCGCCTCGATCGCGCTCGCGCTGGTCTCCAAGCTGTTGCCGTTCATGGAGAACCGCCGACCGCAGTTTTTCTTCCCCGAGGGTGGCTCGCCGGAGGCGGTGGACTGGCTCGGGCAGAAGGCGCAGATCGACGCCGCGGCCGAGGCGGGAGTCGAGAAAGTCGTGCTGGTGTCCTCCATGGGCGGCACGCAGATCGACAACTTCCTCAACACCATGGGCGCGGGCGGATCCGTCGGCGAGGCTAACATCCTGCTCTGGAAACGAAAAGCTGAGATGTATCTCATTCAAACGTGTTCGGAGACGAACATCTCGTACGTCATCGTCCACCCCGGCGGGCTGTTGGACAAGCCCGGGGGCGAAAGAGAGTTGCTCGTGGGGGTGGACGACTCTTTGCTCGCCGGCGACCGCCGATCGGTTCCTAGAGCCGACGTCGCCGAGTTTGTGGTAAGGGCGCTGGAGAGCGACGCCATTAAAAACGTATCGTTCGACCTGGCGAGCCGCGAGCCCGGAGAGGGAGAAGAAGCCCCCCCGAAAAGCAAGGCGGATTTTGAAAAGCTGGTCGAGTCCCTCCGCGGCGCCACCGCGGATTACTCGAAACCGAAGGAATCGCCCGTGCCGCTGCCGTGACGTTGTTCAGACGCGACGCGACGGTGGCTACGTTTCTTATTTTACGACGTTTCCGTTGGAGAGTAAAAACACGTTGTTTTCGTCTTCGATACACGAACGCTCCCGAGCTCCCATTTCCGAGCTCAGACGTCAAAAGGCTAGCTATCATAATAGTTTTCGTTTCCGGTACATCACCAAGACTCCGCGTACGTTACGCGAAAACACGTCCGTCGCGCGGCGAAACGAGGTCAGTCCTCGTCGTGTGACTCGTCCCCGTTTGAATCGTCCCCGCTCGTCGGGTTTCCCGGCGACGCGGGCGCCTGCTCCCGCAAAAGGCTCTGCCCCTCCGCCTTCCTCCTGCGCATGCTGCGTTTCTTCTTCTTGAGCTTGCGCAGCTCCGCCTGCCGCCGCGCGAGCTTGCCCTTCCACATCGTCTGCACGTGGATCGCCGCGAAGTGGTGGCACACCAGTGGCGGCGCGAGGTCCTTCGCGTCGTCGTCCAAGTCGTCGTCGTCGAAGGACCTCGACTTCTTCGACGAGCGCCACACGAACGACCCGCTCATCTGGCGCAGCAACGACGGCTTTCCTTTTCGTACACGACCGTCGGGCGTGTCGGTGGCTGCAATTCCGTCACCGTAACGCGGAAGGGGGTGCACGGCGTTGCGCTTCCCGGATCCCGAAACGCCGTCCGCGCCGTCTAAACGCGATCCGTCGCTGTTAACGCGGCTGTTCGCGCTCCGCGAACTCATGCTCATACTCAGTCGCTCGCTTCTTGATCGCGCCCTCTCCTCCGCCTCGGGGTCCTCGACGCCGTCCACGCGCGACGCGAGGTGCTTGAGCACGTCCACGAAGTGCACCTTGTTTCCGTCCCGCACCTCGACGTCGAACGTGAACATGGTTCGTCTCAGCGCGTCGCGTTGCAGACCTTTCGGCACACTCTTGATACCGAGAGGCGCGCGTATGCGTCGGAGCAACTCAGGCAGCTTTTCGTACTTCACGTAGTACGACGCGCGGCGGTCGATTTTACTCCACTCCTCGGCGAACTCACCGAAGTCCTCTTCCGAGACGGGTAACGCGAAGCTCTGCGAGTAGCTCTCGAAGTTGTCCAAGATGACGGCGATCACCAGGTTGAGCATCACGAACCCGCACAGTAATATGAAGGAGACGAAGTAAAACACGGTGACGCCGACGTTGGGCGTGCACCGGTCGACGTAATCCGTATCGGCGACGAAGTTTGTGGGCGACGCCTTCAAGTCGTCCACCTCGTCTAAATCGACGTACGTCCCGGCGACGTACACACCTTTAGTGGTGAGAATCTCGACGCACTCCGACGTGGTCATGCAGTCGTGCATGATGCCGTTCCAGCGCTCGCCCGTGGCGCTGCGGAACAGAGTCGCCATGGCGTCGGGGAAGTTCTGGAAATGCGCGTGCCGGCCGAGCACCTCGCCGGCGCGCACCATCCCGAAGAGGTTCATGCCCATCACCGCGTAGATGAAGAAGAAGAGGAACAGCACGGACGCGACGTTGAACAGCGCGGGCAACGAGAACACCAGCGTCTGTAACAGCGTCTGCAGTCCTTTCGCGCGCTTCACCAGCCGTAACACCCGCACCACGCGGAACACCCTTAAAATCGCCAGGTAACTCGCTTTCGTGTTTGTGAACGTCTCCAGCGCGAACCCCGCGATGGACAGGCTCACGACGAACGCGTCGAATTTGTTCCACGCGTCGTGGAAATACTGACCCACCCCGAACCCGATGAGTTTCATACACGCTTCGATGAGGAACACGAACGCGAACGCGGCGTTCGCCCAGAACAAAGCGTTGGACCAATTAGTTGACTCACCAGCGTGTGTCATGCACATCACGCCGACGTTCAGCGTGATGAGGATCCCGATGAACGCGTCAAACTCGTTTGAGTTGGTGAGCCGGTAAAACGGCGTCCGCCACCCCTTGGGAGGCGGGTCGAGCATCCGCCGCGGCTTACACTGCATCAGCATCTTCTCCACCTGCTGCCACCGCCTTTGCTCTTCCGTCACGAACACCGCACCGACCGCGGCGATGGTCGCGGCGGATTTCCCGGGACCCCGCATTTCGAGGCGTTTCGAAGACACGTCCCGTGAACCCGAGTACCCCCGCGCCAACACGGGCGCCGCTACCTTTTCTTGGTACGCCTTTCCGTGTTGCAGCGCGCCCGTGCTGGTGAACCCGATCTTGCCCCTCATGCGGTTCAGCTCCGCCTCGTACTCCGCCGCGGACTCTTCTTTCATCTCGTTGAACTTGTCGATGGTGACGCCCACGAACAGGTTCATGATGAAGAAGGAGCCGACGATGATGAACACGACGAAAAATACGCACGCCGCGGGATTAGCGTCGCGCCAGGGGTGCACGTTCGTCTCCGTGGCGTCCACGCCGTGGTACATCACCTCCAGCCACATCTCCAGCGTCGCCGTCTCGAACAGCACCAACATCGCCGTGCCGATGTGGTCGAAATCGTAGTTCCGCGGGAGTTTCCAATCCAGATAAAACAAAGTGGGTTCGCAGGAAGATTCAAGCACGCCCGTCGTCGTCGCCGTCGCGACCGCCGCCGCGACCAAGGCGTTCGCCGCAACCGCCGCCGACCCGAAGGTGGACCCGACGTCGATTCCGTTCGTCCCGTCCAGCACGGCGCGCGTCGCGTCCGACGCGGTGCAGGTCCAACCCCCGCCGTACGAGCTGTATGTCCAGTCCGTGTCTGCGAAACTCGGCACGAGACTCGACACGCACTGCCACCCGAAACCGTTTTCCGCGTTTTGATCGAAATCGTCGCCGCCCGCGAACACCGCGACGCGTCGGTCGTCCACGCACGAAATTAATCTCGGTCCGGATTTGCACCACGTCTTAGTGAGCTCGCCCTTTGAAAGACCCCACGAATTTGGGTCCACCGGTTCGTTCGTGTACGCATCGACGCACCGGTGCATTCTACCCATGAACAGGTTTAATCCGAGAATCCCGAAGATGAGGTAGAACAAGATGCACACGAGCGCGACGTTGGATATCGCGGGAACGGCGCTGAACAGCGCGCTCATCACGACTTTCATCCCCGCCGATCGCGACGCGATGCGCAACGGGCGAAGCGCGCGGAACGCTCGGAGGATCTTCGCCGCGAAGGCGGCGTTTTCGTCCGACGCGTCCGCCAGCGCGGTGATCGCCGCGGACGCCACGCCGAGCGAGACGATGCAGAAATCCAGGACGTTCCAGCCGTTTTTAAAGTACCGCTTCCCCAGCGCGACGATCTTCAAAGCCGCCTCCAACACGAAGAGGCCCACGAAAAACACGTCCGAGACGTCCAGCCAGTACTTCAAGCGCGAGTCTTTGTCAACCTCCACGGGCGAATCCACCGCCAACAAGCACGACGACAACACGATCATGAACAGCATCGACTTCTCGAACCACCTGTGCGTCACGAATAACTCAAGGCTTTTGCGCATCGCGCTGAGTCGTAACCGCCGAGTCGCCGCCTTGGCGCGTCGCTCGTCGCCGCCGACGTTCGCCGCGTCCTTCTCGAGCTCGCGCAGTTTTTCCGTCTTCTTTCGCTGTTCCCGTCGCCGCTCCTTCTCCTCCTGCTGCTTCTCCGCCTGCTTCAGCTCCACCAGCGCCTCGTGCCTCGCGTCCTGGTCGCCGTCGCCGCCGCCGGTGTCGAGGCCGGAGAAGTTATCCAGGAGAATCGCGAGGAACAGGTTCAATACCACGTAGTTGCCGATGACCACGATGGCGATGAAGTACAGACACGCCCAGCTGCCCACCGTCCGCATCGCGTCGTACATCACCGCGTTCCAGTCCTCGCCGGTGAGCACCTGGAAGATGGTGATGAACGCCCAGAAGAAGTCGTCGAAGTGGTGCCTCGGGCGGTCTGCGACGCCCAGCCTGGCGTAGTACACCGCTTCGCCATCCTCGGAATCGGCGTACGCCTTACACAATCCCCCCGCGCCGGTGTCGGCGTCGAACGTCACCCAAAAATCCGCCATCGCCGCGGGACACGGCGCGTAACAGTCCTCGCGCGTAGGGCAGTCGTCCGCGCCGGGTGGGCACAGCGGCTCCGCGCTCTCGACGCCGTACGAGTCGCAGAAGATGAACTGGTACCCGAAGAGCTGCATCCCGAGCAAGTCGAAGATGAAGATGAACAGCAAGAGCATCCCCGCGAGCGAAGACATCGAGGGAATCGTGGCCAGGATGGTGGTGATGATGTTCCGCAGCTGCGGCCACGACCGCGCCAGCTTGAAGACGCGTAATAATCGGCCGGTTCGCAGCGCGCTGAGCATCCCGCCCCCGTCGCCCGTGGTGCTGGTGATGATCAGTTCCACCACGGACACGATCACCACCACGCCGTCGAAGATGTTGAACTTGTCGGCGACGTACCCGCGCGGGGTGAGACCGACCAGTTTCACCGCCATCTCCAGCGCGAAGTACGAGGTGATTGCGTAATTCACGATCTCGTAAGCCACCGCCATGGCGGATGGCATGCCGTAAAACTCCGACGCCATCAGGGCCGTGTTCGCGATGATCAGGAACATCGTCAGCGACGCGATCCTCTGGCTGGTCGCCAGACGACGGCACGTCCGCTGCGCCTTCGTGAACACGGAAGGCGCGGAGATGTACACCACGCCGTCGTCGCGCACGTGCACGTCCTCCACCTCCGCCCCCTTCGACAAAACCCAGCTCGTGATGTCCTCGAAGCCCTCGTCGAGCCACGGCGTGCGCCCGCCGGAGGGCGAGCTGGGCGTGCTCGGTGCGTCCGCGTTATTCGAAGAACTGCGAAAAGAAGAACGCGTCTGCGTCTTCGCAATGGGAAGAGGCGTCACGCGGTTCGAGCCGAAAGACGCGCCGATCCCCGAGGGCGTCGCCACCGAAGCGGGCGACGTAGGAGGGGACCCGTACGTCGAGTCCTCCGCCGACTCGACCACCGCCGTCGCCTCTGGGTTTTTGTCGACTTTTTCTTCCCGCGGCGCACGCTTCTTCCCGCTCCCGTGGTTGTACGTGCCCACGAGCTCGAGCCTGCCGGTGAGGTTCGCCAGCTGTATCTCCTGGTACGACTCCTCGGTCTGGTCCTCTCCCGCCAGCAGCGCGCTCATAGCGCGCTCGCCGCCGCGCGCGCTCTGCTCGCGCTCCGCCTCCGCCGCCTGCCTCCCGTCCACGAAGGAGACGAACAACACCGCGAGCGCCAGGTTGACGGCGAAGAAGGCGCCCATGATGATCATGGACGTGAAGTACACCCACGACCACGGGCTCACCGCGTCCTTCGCGTAGTACATGACGTCCGTCCACCCCTCCAGCGAGATGCACTGAAAAATCGTAAGCCACGCGTCCGCCACGTTGTCGAAACTCGTGATGCCGTAGTTCGGGTTCTCGAACCCGTCGTGGCAAAACGCACCGTCGGTGCCGGCGGGACACTTGTACCCCGCGGGCGAGTGATTGTCCACGAAAGGCCACTTCGAGCTGGAAGCGCCGCCGCACGTCTCGTCCGCGTCCGTCGCGATCCACCGCGGGGTCCATTCGTCGTTTTCGACATTCGCGAAACACGCGTCGACGTCGCAGCCGGTGTCCGCGTCCACGGCGCCGTCGAAGCCGCACAGCGAGCAGTCGGCGGGCGCGTTGGCGAGCGTCGAGCATCGAGACGTGAACGCCCCCGAGTAGAGCTGCACGCCCACCAACCCGAAGGTGAAGAACAGAAACGACACCAACACGGCGACGTCGAAGAGGAGAGGCATCGAGCGCAGGAGCGTCACGACCAGCCTTCGCATCCCCGCGAACCCCTGTAACGTTCGCAGCGGCCGTAACACGCGCACGATGCGGATCGCCGAGAAGTTCCCCAGGTCCAGCGCGGCGAGCACGCCGAGTATGACCACGAAGAAGTCCATCCGGTTCCAGTTATCGGCGAGGTAAGCGTTGGGGTGGCCCCGGAACCCGGTGGCGGTGATCTTCATCAGCATCTCCACGCAAAACAAAGCCAGAAACACGGGCTCGGAAGCCTCCACTGCTTTCCCCCGCGCCGTGTCCGCGAACCCCGGCGCTTTGCTGTCCATCGCGAGGAACACGCAGTTCAGCGCGATGACGCCCATGACCACGCGGTCGAAGTGCCGATGGAAACACACTTTAATCGCGATTTTGCGAATCGGGTTATCCGCCGTCAACACGAACAACGACTTCTCGATCAACACGGTCTGCGTCGCACGAACGCGTCGGGTGGGATTCATCGGGGGATCGAGCGCGGAGACGTTCGGAGTCGTTCGGTGCGTTCGTCGTCGCGGCGCGAAAAACCGAAAACGTAAAACGGAAGCATCGGTTGTTATTTTTGCCGGGCGAGAGCGGGAGGGAAACGGGTGAGTTTTATGTCCAGCCCTACGGCCTCACGCGTAGACGCCGCGCGTCGATCGCGAGCGCGGGGCGGGGCATCGAGCGCGGCTCGTTTTCGGCCGCGAACGAGCGGGGATCTCGGATGACGACGGCGGCATGGGCCGAGCCTCCCGCCGCGTCGACCGCCTCTTCCCCGCCGTGGCTCGAGCCCGCGCGGGCGTGTAGAACGCGCCGCGCGTGAAATTGCGACCGCGGGCGGTCAAAGAACCCGACGCGCGAGCGGGCCTTCTCGAGCGAGGGGTTAGGGGATGGGCGACGGCGGGAAAGATCTCGCGCGGCAATCGCGGTGGGTTCTGCGCGCACGTACCCGGACGCTGTTCAACCCCCCCTCTTGCATAAGCATCAAGGACTTCTTCCGCGTACTGGATGCAC
>Ga0209666_1000511_pt1 | contig 29806 bp, 18 predicted proteins | sample SaaInlV_125m_DNA_FD_184679 | JGI IMG/M metagenome (GOLD analysis project Ga0209666, IMG submission 184679) | Marine microbial communities from expanding oxygen minimum zones in the Saanich Inlet - Saanich Inlet SI037_S3LV_10m_DNA (SPAdes)... | ecosystem: Environmental > Aquatic > Marine >...
GTCCAGCAGACGCGCGATCTGGTCGTTTAGTTTCCGGTACTTGGGACGCATGCGGTCGTGCAGCTCGCCCGCCAAAGTCTCGTGGTCGGGGATCAAGTACGGCTCCAGCTTCGATTTGTCGTCGAGCAGGTCCACCTTGCTCATGACGTTGACGTGCGGGAGCTCCAGGTTCATCATCGCGGCCTGGCACTGCATGCACCCCGCGATGAGCTTCGCGCCGTCCGTGATGAACTGGCTGTCCAGCATGTACACCGCCACCAGGCGCCAGCCCCACTGCTGCATCTGGTCCACGAACGAGCGGAACGCGGAGTGGTGCGAGTAGAGCTCGATCTGGCCGGGGCAATCGAAGATCACGCAGTCGTCGTCGCCGAACCCCTCAAGCGCCTCCGCGAGCCAGTCGTCCAGGCTGTCCTCTAGGTATTCCATGCAGTACAGCAACGCGCCGTTGGGCCCGAGGTTCATCTCCTCCATGACGTCCGCGAGCGAGATGAGCTCCCGGATGTCCGCGGCGACGGGGTAGGCGAATTCGTCGGCGGCGGGGTCGAGATTGATGATGTGCACCGTGCGCCCGATGCTCTGGCAGTGCGAGTGGATGTTGTAGCAGTACGTGGACTTACCGCTCCCCGCGGGCCCGATCACGAGCTGCGCGCATGGCGCCATCGCGCACGCACGCGCTAAACTCGAACGCGGTGCCCGTCGCAGTGCGCCCCCGTGGGCAGCGGCGGGCGCGAAAAGCGCCCTCCTTCGAGATGCGCGTCCGAAAACGAATGCGACCGCGAATTTGGCCGCGTCGCGGACGCAACATCAGGCGAGTCGCGGAGTGCGCGTCGCGCGAACGAGAACGTCTAACAGACACACGACACTCGTGATGCGTATACAGAATCGAAACCTCTTCAGATGCGTTCCTTCCTCTTCCGCCCCGTGTACTTGCTGTCGCGCGCGGTGTCCTTCCCGCGGTTCCGCGCCTGCTCCTTCTTCTTCTTGATCCACGCCACGCCCTTGCCCTCGGGGTGCCGCTTCGACCCGACGAACACCGTGCGCGCGTGTTTCCCGTTGCCCTTCTTCAGCCTTTTGTTCGAGCCCCCGCTCCGCCCGTCCACGCGCACTTCGCCCTTATCGTAATCGGCATCAATCTCGGTCCCGTCGCCGCTCCGGGGCGTCGGCAGCGTCTCGGGCGGGCCCGCGGCGAGCACGAGGAAATACTTCTTCGCGCGCGTCGAGTTTGGGTAGTCCACCACTAATCCGCCGCTGAATCCCACGCGCAACGCGGCGGTGGTGATCATCTCCGCCTGCTTCGCGCCGTCAGGGTAGAACTGGAGCACCGCCTTGGCACCGCGCCTGAGACACCGGTACAGCTGCGTGAAGAACGCCTTCAGTCGGCGTCTCGGCTCGTGCGCGGAGTTGTCGGCGTTGCACAGCCACTGCACGGCGGAGATGGAGATGGCGCCGTCGAAGACGCCCGGGCGGAAAGGGCAGCCGTGCCCCATGTCGTAGTGGATGAGACCGCCCTCCACCTCGCGCTCCTGCGCGACTTCAAGCATGCTCTTGGAGATGTCCGTGCCGATCCACTCGTGGCCGAGCTCGGTGAGCCGGTCGCCGGACAAACCGGAGCCGCACCCGACGTCCAGCAGCAGACGCGGGACGCCGTCGCGAGGAAAGTTCAGGAGCTCCACCGCGCGTTCCGTGAGCCGGTCCTGAATCTCGATGACACGCGAAGACGCGGTGTACTTGCGAGCCTCGGTGTCATTGTAGAACTCCTGGGGAGGGGCCGTGAGCTCGGGGCGGCTCATGGCGGGGGTTGCGGCGCGACACGAGCTCGCGTGGAGGCGGGGGAGCGCGCGCCGAGGTGAAGTGGGCGGCGGCGGCGGCGTTCCGAAACCAATGCCCTTTTTCTCCTTGGAAGTCAAATTTCCGCTGTGCTCCTGTGCACACCCTGAAGTCAAATTTCGCCCGACACTCGAGTGCGACGCGCGCCCGGGGCTGACGCGCACGAACGCGCGCGGGTTCTGATCGTTTCTTTGGTGTCGTCTGGTGTCCTCGTCGTCGTCACGCGCGGCGCGGCAGGATGGCGCTCGACGTCGAGGCCTCCGACGTGGTTCGCATCGTGCTGCAGTTCTGCAAGGAAAACAACCTGACGCAGACGTACGCGGCGCTGGCGGAGGAGACGCAGTGCACGCTGAACACCGTGGACAGCGTCGAGGGGTTCTTGGGCGACATCCGCAACGGGCGATGGGATCTTGTGCTCCCACAGGTGGCGACCATGCGTCTGCCCAAGCGCAAGCTCGAGGACCTGTACGAGCAGGTGGCGGTGGAGACGATGGAATCGAACGAGGTGGATGCCGCGCGAGCGCTGCTTCGCGAATCGGTCACCATGACGACCATGCGTTTGGAACAGCCCGAGCGCCACGCGCGTCTGGAACGCGCGCTGGAACGCGCTGAAGCCCAGCGCCTGGACAAAGCGAGTGCTTACCCCGACGGCTCATCCCGGGAAAAGAGACGGAACGCGGTGGCGCGCGCGCTGGAAACAGAGGTTTCGGCGGTGCCGCCGTCAAGACTGCTGGCGCTCATGGGCCAGGCGCTCAAGTGGCAGAAGCATCGCGGTTCGTTGAAGCCCGGTGAGGCGTTCGACGTGTTCCGGGGCGAGGCGCGTTTGGTGGTGGACGAGGAGGAGCGCTACCCGACGGACCTGAGCGTAATCATCGAGCTGGGCAAGAAGAACCACGCGGAGGCGGTGGCGGCGTCTCCGGATGGCAAAAGCGTCGCGGTGGGCTCTTCGGACGGCTTCGTGGAGCTGTACGACTGGGACACCGGTAAGCTCCGGATGGATCTTTCGTACCAAGCCGAATCGTTGCTCATGATGCACGACGACGCCGTCCTCGCGGTGGCCTTCTCGCTGGACGGCGACATGCTCGCATCGGGCTCGCGCGACGGCAAGATAAAGGTGTGGCGCGTCTCCACGGGCGCGTGCCTGCGCAAGTTTGACCGCGCGCACGCCGAGGGCGTGACGTGCGTTTCGTTTTCGCGCGACGGGAGCAAAGTGCTCTCGGGGTCCTTCGACGGCGTCGTCAAGATCCACGGCTTGAAGTCCGGCAAGACTTTGAAGGAGATGCGCGGGCACACCAGCTTCGTCAACGACGCGATCTTCACAGACGACGACGCCCTGGTCGTCAGCGGAGGCTCCGACGGGGACGTGCGCGTCTGGGACGCGCGAACCGCCGAATCGCGCCGCGCGTTTACGCCGCCGCAACCGGCGTCGGCGCGCGCGTCGGGCGCCGCCGCGCCCGTCGCGCGCGTCGTCGCATTCTCCGACGCGCGCGTGTTGGTCGTGCCGAGGCACGGCGACGCCGCGCACGTCGTGGACGTCACGGACGGAAGCGTCCAGCGCGCGTTTGCGGTGGAGGAGCTGGGAGCCGGAGCCGGAGACGAAGCTTTGCGCGCGAAACGGCTGGTGAGCGGCGCGGTTTCGCCCAAGGGCGATTTCGTGTATCTGCTGGGCGGCGACGGGACGGTGCACTGCTTCGCCGCCGTCTCCGGCAAGCGCGAGCACGCGCTGGACACGCGCGCGCCGGACGCGCTCGGGCTGTGCCACCACCCGAAGCAGAACGTGCTCGCGACGTTCGCCGCCGCGGGGGGGGTCAAGTTGTGGAGAGCGTGAGGGCGGAGCGTGTGACTCACTGAACCATGAACGCCGTCGCTTTTTATAGACATCCACCGACGTGAAAGTCACGATTCGAGAAAAGAGCTACGTGATGCGCGGCACGCATCAGTAAAGCGCGACGCGTCGGCGATGCCGCGCAGTCGCAAGCACCAGGCCCCTCGGGGGGGTCTGAACGGATACGTGGCGTGGAACAGGAGCCACCTGGTCCGCTCGTTCCTCGGCCTTCCCGTCCCACCCAAGGAGTTTAGACATCCCGATTTCGCCGAGGCATTCGCGAAGGTCGACGCCCGAAATAACAACGCCGAGGTTTCGGGCAAGGTCAAGGTCAACGTCGAGTCGAGCGATGCGGGCGACGACGGAGACAAGCTGCGAAGTCGAGAGGTCTTTGATCCGGTCGTCTATCACAACTCCGACGTCTTTACCCCGCAAGTCGTGGCCATCGAGGGTGACAATTCCATCTTCAGTTTCGGGACCCTTGAGGATTGGTGGTTCCAGCTGGTGCACGAGGCGTCGTGGCCGACACTCATCGGAGGAGAGATAATGCTCGAGTGCATGGTGATCTTCACGTGCGGCTGCCTGCTCACCATCGCGAAGACGCTCGAAGGGGCCGACGTAACGACGGGGGACTTCAAGGACAACCTCCTTCTGGCGCTGACTACGGTCCGCCTGTCAACAGACAAAATCTTTGGTTGGCAGCCGTCGACTGCGAGTTCCCCGCTGGAGGTGTGCGTGCTGGCACTGTACGGCTGGACGCACTGGCTTCTGCTGAGCATAGCCTCAGCACTCATCGTGGCGCGGGCGCTTCGACCCGCTCGGTCCGGATTGTTCTCGCCGGATTGCGTGGTCAACGACGACTCCGTGCAGGTCAGGTTCATGGTCCTTCGCAACCAGATGCAAACCGGAATGGGATTCCTGTACAACATGGAGTTCACCATGCAGGGCATGACCGTCGGCGGGCAGACGGTGGACATGCCCTTGCTTCGCGACAAGTACGCCCTGTGGCGAAACGGCAATAACATCATCACCTTGCGACACAGCGTGAAGGATGAAAAATCGCCGTTCAACGAGGGATACCCCGGCGGTAAACAGAAGGTGAGGGACATTTTCGTGACACTCAGCGCGCAGGACATGGACGGAAACTCGGTGCTGATGTCGGCCATATTCCTGGATCCGGAGTTGATGGACCCGATCGTGGAAAAGAGGCTGCGGCCGTTCAGCCGGATCCTGCACAACCACAAGTTTGTCGACATGTACCGAGTCGCGAGGCATCCAGAGACGGGTCAGATGGCGACGGCGGACCCAAAGTTCGTCTGCAACCTGGACAACTTCATCAAGACGGCGCCCATCAAGGAGGGTGAACCGGGGTACATCATGTCGGCACCGGATAACGCCGACAAATGAAGGCACTCTGCGCAGTGTCGAGTTAGCTTCTGCTTCTGTTATTGATAACGGACCATACAATGTAGCCTTGGTGAGCTCGGCGATCTTCTCGTCGATGAGCTCCACCACCCTGCCCGACGACGTGTACGCGTACATGTGCAAAAAATACAACTGTCGCCTCGAATGCGGTCGATCTCCCGACTGTTCTCTCGGGCGGACCGCGGCCTCGATTCGCCGAAACCGTGTCCTGAGCGCCACACCTCGTGGCGCACCGCGGCGTCAGCACCTCGGCGACTCGAGCGTTCGACTCGTGCGCATCGCCGCACTCGAGCGCGGTCCCTCGTCGGCTCGTCCTCGGCCTCCGTCGCGTCCTCGGGGCGGGCGTCTTCGCGCCTTCCCGAATCTGGCGGTCGAGTCATCGTCACCATGGGATCCTTCGAAGAGGCGAGCCGGCGCGCGCGCCTGAACAAGGCGCAGCAGTGGATCAAGAAGCGGTCGCAGCACGAGAAGACCGCGATGGTGGTCGGCCTGTGCGTGTTCGTGCTGCTCACCCTGAAGCTCGTGATCGAGGACCACGACTCGCTGTTCCTCATGGCCGAGGCTGTGCATTTCCTGGGGATCGGCGTGCTCGGGTACAAGCTGGTGCTCACGAAAAACTGCTCCGGACTGTCCTTGCGGTCGCAGGACCTCACCGCGATCTTCCTCGGGATCCGCCTTTACTGCAGCGCGATGATGGAAGGGGACTGGCACACGCTGCTCGACGCGCTGACGCTCGCGGCGACGCTGTGGATCTGCTACGCCATGCGCTTCACCGAGTTAAAGCACTCGTACACAAAGGGACTGGACACGCTTCCGGTTTCGTGGGTGCTCGGTCCGTGCGCCGTCGCGGCGCTCATCGCGCATCCCACGACCGCACACATGTTCGTGAACCGGTTCCTGTGGGCGACGTGCGTGTACGTAGAGGCGGTGTCCGTGCTCCCGCAGCTCAGGATGATGCAGCGCGCCAAGGTGGTGGAACGCTTCACCGCAAACTACGTCTTCGCGCTCGGCGTCGCGCGTTTCCTCTCCTGCGCGCACTGGGTGCTTCAGATGTTCGACGGGCAGTCGTACCTCGCCACCGCCATCGGGAGCGGCCTGTGGCCCGTCATGGTGCTGCTCAGCGAGGTGGTGCAGACGTTCATCCTCGCGGACTTCTGCTACTACTACGTGCTCTCCACGGCGGAGGGGGGGTCGGTCGTCAGGCTGCCCGCGGACGTCGTCTGAGAGACGAAAAAAAAAAGCGCGCGGAGGAGGGACGGAGCGGAAACACGCGCGCAGCGCGCCCTCTTTTTTCGCTGAAAGAAACCAACGCGAAGGGCGACGTCCGCGAACGAGGAGACGCGTTCTCGTAGCCACCGCGATACAAACACGATAATAGTCGGTCCACGTGCGTCGTCTACTACGAGCGCATACGCACACCGCCTACGCATAACTCTACACCACCTTCTCGCACGCGATCACGTTCAACTTTGCCCGCGGCGCGATGGTCGAAAGGATCAGCGCCACCGTGCCCGCGTACTGCACGGGCGCGCCGTTTATCTCGACGAGCGTCGCCGACTCGATCCGCCGCCACTCGCCGCCGTTCGCGTCGCCCATGCCGGCGCTGCCGACCGCCGCCACCAGCGCCGCGTGCAGCGGCGACATCGTGGGGTTGTACGCTGCGGACTCCACAGAGCGCCCGGTGTGCACGATGCCGTCGCTGTCCACCAGCGCCAAGCCGGCGGGCGAATCGCTGTACGGAGCGTACGCCGCGTTTGCCTCTGCCAGCGCGAGCGCCGCGGCGGCGCCGTCGAGCTCCGTCGCGCCGCTCGCTTCGGGAATCGAACCCGGCGCGAACCGGAGTTTGTTATGCCTCTCTTCCAGCATCAGAGGCAGGGAGTCGTCGTGCGTCAGGTCCAGCGGCCCGAACGAGTGCGGCAGCAGGTCGCACAGCGGTAACACGAGGTGTCTTCTTTGTCGTTCTTTGTCGTTTGGATCGGGGATGATGACGTTTATCGACGCGGCGCCTCTTAACTCGTTCATGAACTGCCGGCAGTGTCCGCACGGCGCGGCGGTGGTGGCGATCGCCTCCAGCGCGCGTTCGCCGGCGCGCATCGCGGTGACCACCGCGAACTGCTCCGCGTGTATGCTCGCGTTTAAAGGGAGCCCGGGGAGCTCCACGTTCACACCCAGGTACACCGCGCCCGAGGCGCCCAGCGCCGCCGCGCCGACGTGGAACTTGGACGTCGGGGGAATCGCCAGCTTCTGCGCCTCGCGCACGAACTCGGGGAGGAGGTCCTGCGCGTCCAGGCCCCGCTGCGCCGCGAGCGCGAGGACGCGCTCGGCGGAAATCACGAAGTGGTCCGTCGCGGTGGCGCGCGCGACGGCCTCGAGGACGAACGCGCACGGGTCCGCGGGGGGGGCGGGGTCCGCGAGGTCCGCGGCGGAGGCTCTCGGTCGAGACGAACAGCCCGATTTCGAAACCCGGGACGACCACCGGCGGTGCCTCGCGAGGGGCGGCGACGGTGTCCGAGCGACCGACGCCATCGACATCGGAGATGGGCGTCCACGCGCCGCCTTCGCGGGAACTCCACCTGAACCGCCTCGTGCGCGGCAGCGTCGAATGCGCGCCTCGTGAAGGACTCGCGAAACATCGTGTATTTTTTTTGTTTCAAACTTGGGCACCCCGCAGACGGCAGCCGAGAATATTGTCTCGGACTTCGAGCCGGCCTCACACCGCGCACGCGCAGCCCCGGAGTGGTTCTGTCGTGGGCGAGGAGGCACGAGGGTGTGTTCTTGGCGTCCGCGCGAAACGGGGAGAGGGTCGTCGGCGCTTTCGTCTCGAGATGGGCGCGCCTCGCGCGGGTGCCTCGCGCGACAGACCCGCGATGGGCGTGTTCCGTCGCGCGGCGCCCATGGTCGGCGCGCTGTTCTTCCTCGCCACGCTGGCGCTGGTCGCGGTGTTCGACTCCGAGGTGCGCCTGGACACGCGGTGCCAGACCGCGTCGTGGCGCCTGCGCTCGGCGGCCACCAAGGGCCAGCTCCGGGGCGGACGCCGCGCCGTCGACGCGGCCCTCGCGGAGATGGGGTGCCTTCCCGATGCGCGCGCCGCGGTGGTGCTCGAGATCGCCGCCGGCCGCGACGCGGCGGCGGCGGCGCGCGACGGCACGCGGACCGCGGCGCCGTCCGTGCTGGTGGACCCCCACGCGAGGGCGGCGGGCACCAAGTCGAGCGCGAACGTCCCGCGCGAGATCGCGCGCGCGGCGGCGGAGAAGCACGAGGAGAACGTGCGGCGCTCGGGCGAAGCGACGCGCGCCGACGTGGAAAAAAAAAAAGTGGAGAAGAAACGTATAGCGGACGCGCTTCGCGAGTCCACGGCGCGCGCCTGGGAGGATTTCCGGACGCTCGTGGGGAACGCCTCGGACGCGGAGGCGGTGGCGTACCCGGAAACGCCGCTTTTGTCGCCGTTCCCAACGAAAACCGGACCGCCGGACAAACAAGTGGGCACGTGGGACGAGTGCGGGTCCTGCGACGCGTGCGTCGTCGGAGAAGAGATTGTCGTCCCTCCCTCCTCGACGCCGTCGCTGTCTTCGCGCGGCGACGGCGGCGGAAGACGCTCGACGCTGAGCGACGACCGACCTTCTGACCTTCTCGCCACTTCTTCGTCTGACGCGAACGCGAGCGTGAATGCGTCGGTCACGAACGACGGCGGTCCCCGATGCGGGACGTGCACGGGCTGCTCGACGGTTCTGCGCCCGCTGCGCCGCGCGACGCGGTTCGGTCCGTTCCGGTACACGAACGAGCCGGGCGCGACGGCGGCATCGGTGTTCGAGGCGGAGTCGCCGCGCGCCGCGGGAGGCGCGGGCGTCGCCAAGACGCCCTGCTTCGCGAAGCGGTACGCGGACGGCCGGTCGTACAAGCAGGGAACGTGCGTCGTGAACCGCGACGACGAGCGATCGAACTCGGAAGAATCGGAATTCGCGTCGGAGGTTGAGCGGGACCTGGCGCGGAACCTGGCGGTTTCGCGGCTCGCCGAGCGGTGCGGCGTCGAGGACGTCTCCGTGCGTCAGTGGCGCGAGCGCGTGAAAACGGCGCACCCGCTGAGCGGCGAGAAGTTCGAGGGCGACGTCCTGTTCATGGACCTCGCTCCCGGCGTTTCGCTGGAGAAGCTGACGCGTTCGAACCCGGACGAGATTCATCTCGTCTCCGGAACGACGACGGCTCCGCCGGCGTCCGCGAGACTGGTGCACGACGCGTTGGCGGCGGTGGACGGCGGAAAGATTCTCCGCGCGGCGCTTCACGATTTCCTCTTCGGGCAGTGCGACAGGCACGCGCAGAACGCGTTCGTCACCGTCGAGGGCGACTTTCTGTTCATCGACAACGACCAGAGCCTCGGCCGCGGGTGGAGACGGTGCGTGGCGAACTCGTTCCTCATCCCGGGAAGCGAGAAGTTCACCATCGCGCGCTTCGGCAACACGCACGTCAACGGCGACGAGCCGCCGAACAAACTCGCGAACAATCAAGTCACGCTCGATTACCGGTGCCACGCCGAGAACGGCGAGATTGGGTATAACTTCCCCGCCAAGTTCGCGGCGTGCGTGGAGTGGCTCGCGGAGGAAGCGGAGGTGGCGCAGGTGGAAGAGGAAATAGGCTTCCCCACCCGCGCGGACGCCGAGTTCGTCGTCGAGCGCGCGCGGAGTCTGAGGAAGCGCGGGTTCGAAGGCGCGCTGCGGCGCGCGCAATACGACGCGTCGCGCGAAAACGCCTCTGGCGCCGCGAAAAAAAAACAAACACACCGCGTGTTCGGGTGGCCCGAGCCCTGCTGCGCGCTTGTGGAGATGCGGGAGAGGGATACTGTGGTGGGGTACGAGTGCGCGAAGCAGACGACGCCCGCGTGCAACGGGGGGTACGACGCGTGCCAGGGTGCGCGCGACGCCGCGTTTTTCGAGGAGTCCGCGCAAATAGAGTAGACAAGATAGACTAGCTCTAGGTAGAGCTCGCGAACGCCGGGCCATCTCAAACGAAAAGCCGCGACAGACGCGAGACGCGACGTAGCGCTACGATCGCCGCGGGAGCGTCTTTCTTCCGTATTACATTCGGGTCTCTGCGGCGCGCGGCTCCCCGCGCGTTTTCCGTCTCGCCGGCCGCGCCTCGAAGCGTCCGCCGCCAGCGCGCGCGATATCGGCGGCGTACACCGGGATTGCTTCCCGTTTGAAGTACGCCGCGTCACGGCGCGCGCGGCGGGCGGCTGGGCGCTTCGGGCTCGGACGCGGCGACAAAAAAATTGTCGGCTCGCGAAACTCCGAAAACTCTCAGAGGAGTCTCTTGATGTCTCCCTCGATGGCGAGCGGGTTCACGGTGGGCGCGTACCTGTTCACCACCTTGCCCTGCTTGTCCACGAGGAACTTCCCGAAGTTCCACTTGACGTCGTTCCCGAGGAACGCCTCCGGCCCGGAGACCTTCTTCGCCTCCTTCAGGTACTTGAACAGATCGGCGGCGCCGTCGCCGTTAATCTCCACCTTGTCCATCATCGGGAACGTCACGCCGTAGTTCTTGACGAACGCCTTGATCTGCTCGTTCGAGCCGCTCTCCTGCGCGCCGAACTGGTTGCAAGGAAACGCCAGAATCTCGAAGCCCTTCGACTTGTACTTACCGTACAACTCGACGAGCTCCTTGTAATTCTGGTCCGTCAAGCCTCACGCGGACGCGACGTTGACGATGAGGACAGCCTTGCCCGCGAAAGTGCTCAGATCGACCGGCTTCTTGTCGATGTCCATCACCGTGAAGTCGTGGACGGTGCCCGCGGCGACGGCGGGCTTGGCGCCGCCGAAGAAGGCGCGGGGGGTGGTGTTGATCGCGCGACCGCGAGGCGCGCGGCGGACGACGCTCGCGCGGAACGCCGCCGTGGAGGCGGACATGGCCGAGGCGACCATGGTTGTGGCGCACGCGCGGAGTTGGATAGGACACGTCACACCTTTTGATCGATCCGAAGTTTCGTCAGTGTTCACATGACAAATCTAACGAACTCGCCCAAAACCCGGTCACGCCTTTCTCGGCGCAAACGGTCGCGCGCTCTGCGCGGCTATCCTCCGCGCCTGCGGCGTCTCCCCCTTGCGCGCGCCCCGCGCGCGACTGCTGCTCTGCGCGCTGTAGTACGCCGCGGAGGAGGCCTCCGAGTCGTACGGCGCCGAGGTCTCGGGCGCGTTCGTCGCCGTCCTCGCCGCCGCGGGCCGCACGAGGGCGTTTTCGCGAAACGGCGACCCGAGACTGTACACAGTCTCGAGTCGCTCGCTCTTCTCGTCGCTCTCGAGCGTCTTCGCCGGACTCGACGGGACGCTCTCGAGACTGTCTAATAACACGCCTCGAATTCCGCGTCCCGGTGATGCGTGTCCACCTTCGTCGAGAAACGGCGAGAGGCCGCCGATCGATCCCCCGTACTCGCGTTTGTACCACGACTCGAATTCCAGCACGAGCGTCGTTTTGCACTGCTCGATGAGCCGTTCCGTGTACGCCGCTTCGCTCCGAGCGGCTTTCATCTCCTGGAACAGATCCCTGTACTCGCGCTTCAGGTTTTTAACCTGAAGCATGCACGCGTACTCCTCCTCGCTGAGCACCTCCGCGATCTCCTCCCGTCCGGACGAACGCATTTGCACGTCGGGGGGGGGCACGGGCGGCCGGTCAAGCGCCAGCGCCTCGCGTCGCGCCGAGGCGGCGTCGAGGTCTTTTTTTATGGCGTTGATTTGTAAGCCGAGACGTTTCGCGCGCACGCGCCGATCGCGCAGGGCGGCTTTGTTCTCGGCCAGCGCCACGCTCGTCGTCGCGCCCTCGCTGTTTTTGTACTCCTCGAACGCGGCGTTGCGATCGGGGGGCGAAGACGACGAAGCCGCGGCGGTTTCTGATTCCGATTCCGCAGTCGTCCCGGAAGGTTCCGTCTTCGTCTCCAAACGTCTCTCCGGTGAGCCGCGAGGCGACAAACGCTCTTCGCGGTCCTCCCCAACCGGGACGCTCTCGTGCTGATCGCCGTCGCTCAAGAACGAGTCGTCCATGGAAATCTCGTCCCGAGGCGGCCGCGCGTCCGCGGGGGCGATCCCCGCGACACGAGTCGCGTCGTCGTCCGCGACGCCGCCTTCCAGCTCGCCCACCATGGACGCCGCCTCGGGTTCGGGTTCGGGTTCGCTCGTTCGAGTCGTTCGAGTCGTCTCCAACGCGCCGGCGCGCGCCTTGTCCTCCCGCTCGTACGCGTCGAGCATGCCTTGCGCCACGCGGCGCACCGCCAGCAACGCGCGCCTCGCCTGTTCCGGGGTGGCTGCGAACGCGTCCAGCGGGTCGCACGAGTCGGGAGACGCGCGCGCGAGACGCAAAAAGTCGACGGCGAGCTCGTCGATTTCTTTGTCCGAGTCCGCGAATCCGCGATCCGTCGCGACGCGTTCGCGCCTGGCGTGTCGCAGCTGCCGGGACAACGCCGCCACCTCGGCTTCCAGACGCCGCGCTTTCGTCGCGGGGTCCTCCACGACGTTCACGTTGGGCTCGATCTCGACCCGCATCATGCGCCGCGCGAACTCACACGTGCCGGCGGTTTCCTCGACGTGCGCGGATTCGCCCCAGACGTTGGCGACGAGCGCGGTGCGGCAGTTCCCGCCGAGGCTGTCCTTGAGCACGTGCGTCAGCTTGCTGCTGCGGTACGGCACGTGCTCGCGACGCTTGTCCCCGAGCGCGATGATCACCTGCTCCAGAAACGAAAGAGACTTGTTGATGTGCTGCGCCTCTTTAGCCACCGACCCCGAGCTGAGCGTCTTGTCCAGGCGCTCCGAGCCAGCGAGGTCCACCAAGTTGAGCTTCGAGCGGAGCAACCGATGAGACGCGGAAGAGAGCCCTTCGTTCGGCGCCGTGCGCGTTCCGCCGCCGGAGGAGACGCTCGTTCCGCGGCGCAGCTCCAGGGAGACGGTGAACACCGTGTGCGACCGCGAGGACGCGCGGTTCAGCTTGTGCTCCGCGACGGCCCGGTTGGCCTCGCCCTCGAACAGAAGGCGCATCGCCTCCTCCTCCGACGTCACGGAGTGAAGAGTCAGGTTCTTCACCACCACGCCGCGCTCGGGGTCGTCCGTCACGACCAGGTCGGAGCTCGGGGTTTCCGGCCTCAGCAAGTCCACGACGAGCTCGTTATAAATCTCGGCGTACGACACCTTGCACGACGCCAGGACGCCCGTCTCGCGCGAGAGGCGCTTGAACAGGTCCGCGAGCGCGCGCGGGACCATGCCTCGGTGCCGGTACGACCCGTGGCCTCCGGTCATGGTGAACGTCTTACCCGCGCCGGTCTGCCCGTAGCACATCACCGTGGCGTTGACGCCCTGCAGCACCGAGCTCACCATCCCCGCGCCGACGGTCGCGTACACCTGCTCCTGCGTCGCGTCGTGCAGGATGCCTCCGCTGAACTTGAACGTGCGCTCCTCGCGCTGATGCACCACAGCCCCGAAATCCTCCCTGATTTTGCCCAGCAACGTCACCGCGCCCCGCGCCACGTCGAGCGCCATGCCCCCGTCATCCGCGACGTCCGCGGTGGGGCGCGTGCGCAGGTAGACCTTGATGGCCTCCTTCGACGGCATGGCGGCACGACCGAGACGCCACTCACGCGGCCATGCCGTCGGAGATGTGGCGAGGACTCGTGCGAGCGTTGCGTTGACATTTACTGAAAAGTACCTTTAGACCGCAGTGGACCTTCTTCTCCTCGGACGCGAGTCGTGTCGTTCGTTCGACGCCCGAAAAAAAAAGCGCCGATCTCTCAAGCGCCCGTCTCGCGCGTCGCCGCGAATCTCTATCATCGCTCTATCATACGGTCCCGACGCACTTCCGCGACGCGACGCCACATGGCTCATACTCCATCACATCACCACATCACCCCACTACTACGTACGCACACTACTTCTTCTTCTTGCCGCTCGGCCGCCGCGCGACGCGGAACGCATCCGTGCGCTTGTTGTTCCTCGTGCGATGGCCCTTTGTTTGCACGCCCCACGGCGTGCACGAGGGCCTTCCTCCGCTCGTTCTTCCCTCGCCGCCGCCGTGCGGGTGGTCGATCGGGTTCATCGCCACGCCTCGCGTCGTGGGCCGGATCCCAAGCCACCGCTTCGCGCCGGCTTTACCAAGCACGCGGTTCTGGTGCGCTTTGTTGCTCAGCACGCCGACGGTGGCGTAGCACTTGAGCAAAACAAGTCGCTGCTCCCCCGACGGCAACTTCACCGTCGCGTACCCGTCCTCGCCCTTCTTCACCAGCGTCGCCGTCGCGCCCGCGGCGCGCACTAACCGACCCCCCTGGCCGGGCAGCAACTCGATGTTGTGGATTAAAGTACCGGCGGGCATCGAACCGAGGGGCATGGCGTTCCCCGGCCGGATATCAACGTCCTCGTCCCCGGCGCGAACGACGTCGCCGGCGCTCATCCCGTCCGTGGCTAAAACGTACGCGGGTTTGTTTGCCGATGCGTTTTCGAAATCCACCAGCGCGATTCTCGTAGTCCTGTTCGGGTCGTACTCGATCCGGCGCACCGTCCCAGAGACGCCGCGCACGAGCCGCTGAAAATCGACCATGCGGTACTTGCGCTTGTGCCCGCCGCCGCGGTGAAACACCGTGATGCGGCCGCGGTTGTTGCGCCCGCCGCTCTTCGTCAAGCCCTTCGTCAGCGCTTTGAACGGCTTCCCTTTCCACAACTGGTCGCGCGCGGTAGTGATGCGACCGCGCTGGCCGGGGCTCGTCGGTTTGTACACCTGCGCGTGGGACAGGAGGAGGAGGAGGTTAACACAGAAAAGCGCGCGCTGAAGACGGAGGCGGAAGGCGGAGGACGCGCGCGAGAGCCGTCGGCGCGCGTTCGGCGAAGGCCCGACGCGCGACAAACAGATGGTGATCCAACCCTAAAAACGACTCGAGTCGACGCGACGCGATCGCGCGCGTCGGCCGTGATATCGACGACGCGCGTCGGCGTACCTTCATCGTCTTCACCGCCTCTTTCGCGTAGCCTCGAGTGTGCGCCATCGCCCAGGCGCTCGCGCGCTCCTGACCGGGCAAACCGCGCGCGGTCCCCTCGGAACGCACGCCAGCCACCGCGAAGCCTCCGAGCCTCCGCGCGGAGACCGCGGAGGCGGCCGCGCCGGATGAGGCGTACGAAGCGCCGGGGGTTCCGGACGGAATGCGCCGGGTGGCTTTCATCGCCGACGAGAACGTCGAACGCGCCGATCCCGCCCACGCGATCGGCTCGACGCCGAGCGCGGAAGAGGTCGCGGTGCGATGCTGGCGCCCCGAGCGCAGACCCGGGCCCGAAGCGATAGACTCGGCCCTCGTCTCCACCGCGGTCGCGCGCGCCGCCGCGTCCGCGACGCGCGCGAGCGCCCGCCTGAGGAGTCGCATCCCGAACACCCGCGGCGTCGACCGATCGGCGCGCGCGAAGTTCTGGCTGTTGGCAGAGCGGGGCGCGGCGACCTCATCGCTTCCGGTGGGTTTTCGCGCTGGCTTCGTTGAGACCAGAGAGAGTCGCGGCGAAAATAACACGTCGGTCGGCACCGAGCGATTTCAGTCCGGCACACCTCCGCGCGCGAGATGGGTCTCGAGGCTGCCGCCGACGTGGTGGACCAGCAGCTCAGGCGCTTCGGCCTGCGCATGGACGCCGCGCGCTGTCCGCGCGAGCTCGAAGGGCGCTGGAGGGTTGACAAAGCGAACAGCCAGAAGCTGTGCCCCTTTGTCGTCGGCCTTGGCGTGCCGGCTTGGACGTGCCCAGCCATCGGTCTGCTCGAGCGCACCACGGAGTTGACGATCCGGTGCACGTCCGACGACCGCGCTATCCGCATCGAAGACAAGACGGCGTTCTCGTCGCGGAACGTCACGGAGGTGACGTGCGACGGCGTGGAGACCGAGAAGGCGTCGAAGACTGGCCGCAAGCGGTTCTACCTGTCGGGCGCGGTCGCGCCCGATTCGAAAACGTCGGTGGTGAAGTGCCGTCTCTTCCAGCGCGGCGAGGGATGGGAAACCAGGCAGGAACGAAGCGCGATTGGCGAACACAGGATGCGCGAGCGGAACGTGCTGGTGCGGCCGGGGGAAAAGGACGTGACCGTCGACAGGTTCTTCGACAGGGTCGAGGAACGAGCGCCGTAGCGGCCGTAGCGAAAGGGGGACGACCGCGCCGCCGGCGCTCTAAGTGTTGTGAACGTAGTTGTGAACGTATTACCTTCGAAGGTAGACTACATACAACCTTCGGTACTACCTCTCCAGCAACAACACGGCTTCGCAGTGCGGCGTGTGCGGGAACAGGTCCACGGCCATGGCTTTGACCGGCCGGAAAGGCGCCCCCCCTGAGTCGCCCCTCGGTCCTTGCGGCGTGCACAGGTCCGCGCAGTTCAAAGCCATGCTCTCGGGGTTGCACGACACGTACACCAGTCGACGCAACCGCGTCTCGGCGCGAAGCGCGTGCAAAACGTTTTTGTGCAGACCCGCGCGCGGCGGGTCAACCACCGCCACGACGTCGTCGTACTCGTACGCGCGAGACGCGTCGGCTTTTTCTTCGACACCCGCGTCAACCCGCGCCGTGTGCGTATCAGGCTCAGCTTTCTCTTCCTCCTCGCCTCCGCTTTCCTCGGCGTTCGCCGCCGAGGGCGCGACTTGCGGCACGAAGATGGGCGGCGCCGGCTTGACGTCGGACGCGTGTTTGTTCAGAATCTCGGGCAACTTGAGCTCGGCGCGCCCCGCGACCCACTCGCAGTTGGTCACGCCGTTGAGCGCCGCGTTCGCGGCGGCGTCCTCGATGGCCGCCTCCACGATATCCACGCCCACAACCTTCTTCGCGCGCGACGCCAGCGTCAGCCCGATGGTGCCCGTGCCGCAACACACGTCCAGAAGCAGAGACGCGCCCGTCGGACTCGCCCACTCGCCCGCCAGCCGGTACAGCGCCTCCGCGGCGCAGGTGTTCACCTGGAAGAACGCGCTCGCGGAGAGCGTGAACCGCAAACCGCAGAGCTCCTCGTGGATCACGCACTCGCTCGGAAGTGTCCCCGCGCCGGTTCGCAAATCCAGAAGCGGCGCGTCCGCGGGCGCGGCGTTGGCGCACCCCTCGTGCACCTGCGCCAGCAAACGCGTCAGCGGGAATTGATCCGGCGCGCTCGCCGCCGCGGCGGCGAGCGCGGCGGCCAGGCGCGAGCACGCGTCACGCACCTGCGCGGGGTCGTGACCTGTGGGGCTCACCTGCACGACAACCATCACCTCCGCGCGCGGGTCGAAGAGCGGGTACGGCAAACCGGACTCCTCAGAGACAGTCGCGGCGGTTTTTTCCGGGCTCGCCGGGTCAGTCGCCGGGTTCGTCGTTTGTTCGGTTTTTGGCGTCTCTCCGGCGGGGACGTCTCTTTTCCACTCGGCCCACTCGCCCGTTTCCGGCGCCATCCCCCCCTCGCGCACGACCAGCAGCCTCCAGAACCCCGTCCCCCGTCTCTTGTCCCAGACCGGCAGGCCGCCGTTCGCGGCGTCTGTACGCAGAAACGCCTGCGTCGCGGCGGCGAGTTTTTTCGCGACGGGCGAGATGTGCCGGCATTTCTCGGCGCTCGCCACCGCCGTGACGCCCTCCTTGAACAGCCCGACGTTGAACCCGACGGTGGGCACGCCGTCCGCGTCCGGGCCGATGGTGAACTCCGACTTGTTCCGGTACCCCTCGAGCACGGGCGAGCGCACGATGCCCTCCACCGGCGCCGCGAGCTTCCCGCGTTTGTTCGACTCGCCAATCCACGAAGGCCACCGCCACGTCCCGCCGGCGCCTTGCTTTTTGAGCCGCTTGCAGTTCTTGGCGGTGTGCCGCGTGAGGTTTCTTAGAGCCTCCTCCACCTTCGCGCGCTTCTTCGCGAGCTGCTCGTTATACGGCGTGGCCCACAGAGGGCACACCGCGTCCCGAACGTCCCGCCGAGCGCCCCGGTCCGCGGCGGCGACGATGAGCTCCTCGCGAGTCCGACCGTGGACGGCGTCGGACGACCCCGTTGTGTTGTCGTGCGGCTTTTTGTTGAGCGCCTCGTGCACGGTGACCCGGCGGCCGCCCAGCACGCACCCCTCGAGCGTCTTCGTGGCGTGCAGCCTGTCCTCCAGGAACCCGAACGTGATGAACCCGTACGGCCACTGCTTCTTCTTCTTGCAGCTCGAACGCGCCACCACGAGCGTGTCGAGCCACTTGCGGAAATCGCGCTCGTCCCAGGTTTTGGGCAAACCGCGGATCATCGCGGTGCCGCCGCCGGCGCCCGCGCCCGCGCCGGCCGCGCCGGAGGGCGCAGCCGCGGGGGCGGGCGCCGAGGCAGGCTCGGAAGGAGCAGAAGGAGCGTCCGCGGGCGCTTGCACCTCAGCGGGTGCCGCCGGTGCGCTCTCGGGAGCGGGGACGTCGGGCGCGGACGTCGATGGCGCAGCGGCGGCGGCGGCGGGCACGTTCGCCTCCTCGACGCGGGGACGCTGCGCCTTCTCCGGCTCCGCCTCGGTCTCGGCTGGGCGCTTCGCCGCGCCCCGCGGCGATCGTCGCGTGACCGGCATCGAACTCGAGCGGCGGACGTGCGTGTCGCGTTCGACGCGTGTGCGTTCGCGCGAGCGCCCTCGCTTTTCGACCGAAGCCGCGCGTTTCGGCAGTGCCGAGAAATCGGCACGCGGGACTTTTTCGCGGGACTTTTCGCACGACGCGTGATACTTTCTAAAGTATTACGAAGGTAAATACAGCACACTCACACTAAGCTTCCGGCGCCCGCGCCAGCCAGCCGTCGTGCAGTTTGCGCCACACCTCGTAGTTTTTGTCGTGCGTCGCCGCCGCGTCGGCGTCCGGCGCGACCGCGTCGCCTTTACCGTCGCGCGGGAAATACCCGGCGGGCGGTTTCGCCCTCCCCCTTTCCTCCGCGCTCAAAGGGCCCCAGAGCCCGAGGCGCTCGAACGCGCCCGCCGCGCAGCCTCTGGCGGCGACCGTCGAGGCGTCCGGCAGAGGCGCCAGCGTGTGCCGCGTGGCGTCCGCGAGGATCTGCGTCCACAGCGGCGACTTGGCGCCTCCGCCCAGGAAGGGCATCGGCGCGCCGATTGTTGACGAGACACGTCGAGACACGTCCGGCGCCTCCAGCGCGTCGTTCAGCGCGCGGTAATTGTACGCGACGCCCTCCAGGACGGCTCGGCACATGTGCCCCGTGGTGGTGGCGGGCGAGAGGTTCACGAAACACCCGCGCGCGGTGGCGTCCGTGAACGGCGAGCGCTCGCCGTTGAGGTGCGGCAGGAAAAGCACGCCCTCGCTCCCCGTCGGCGCCGACGACGCCGCCGCGTCGAAGCGCGTCGGCGATTTGTCGCCGTCGCCAAAGTCGCCGGGCAACAAAACGCGCCGCGCCCACTCCACGTTCCCGCCGGCGGTCACCATCGACGCCGCGAAAATCTCCAGCGCGGGGTCAGGGTGAAGCAGCGTGAACGTCGTGGGTTTTGGTTCACCGACGTTTTTGTTTTTTGTCACGAGCGTCGGAAGAGCGCCCGCGGAGTCTCGCGTTTGAACGCGCGCGATCCACCCGGACGTGCCCAAGTACGCGTACGAAGCGCCGCAAGAGCTCGCGCCGACGCCCACCGCCCCGACGGTGGTGCTCGCGAGGTCGCCCACGCCGTGGAACACGGGCACGCGCTCTAGGTTCCGCGGTAACCCCAACGCTTTCGCGGTTCTCGAGGAGACCTCCCCCACCGGCGGAGGCGCGAACCCGAGCAGCAGGGGAGGCAGCAGCGCGGGGTCCACCCCTGGGAAGCGGCCGCACGCCTCTTTGGCCCAGCGCGCGGAGGTTTCCGTTTCGGAAGGGCCCATAGACAGGAGGCCGGTGGTGGACGCCGTCGTCGGGTCGCACGCCGCGGCAGCGCGGTCGCCGCCGCACAGCGCGTACGCCAGGAAACTGTGCGCGCCCAGCAACAGCGTCTCCGCCTCCGCGAGCGTCTCCGCGTCGTGGCGCGCGAGCCACAGCCACTTGCACAAGCACGCCGCCGCGCCCTTGAAGTTGGAGAGCGGAAACGAACCCGTCGCGACGGAGTCGGCGTCTCCGTCTTCGAGTAGTCGTCTTCGGATGTGCTCCGCCTCCTCCACCGCGCGCACGTCCGAGTACAGCAGGCACGGCCGCAGGCTCGCGCCCGCGCGCGCCAGCACGACGTTCTGCATCTGGCCGCTCAGCGCGACGCCCGCCGGCTTGGCGTCGCCGAACGGCGCCAGCACGTCGCGCGCGGCGTGCGCGAACGCCTCGATCCATTCGTTCGGGTCCTGCTCCATCGCGCCGGACAGACCCGAGTCGCCGCGCGTCGTGCCGCGCGCGTACGCGCGCTCGGAGGCGCCCAGCGCCGTGCCGTCGGGCGCGAGGAGCACGGCTTTCAGCGCGGTCGTGCCCACGTCCACGCTCAGCACGCACTCGCGAACGTCGAGAGAGCTCGCCGACGAAACGCGCGTCGCGGATGCCCGGAGGAAGGCGCGGGTCCCCGCGCGGCCCCCGACCGGAGGTCGCGGCCGGGGACGCGCCCGTCGGGGAGCGCGGCACGCGACCGCGGCGACGCACGACGACATCGGGGTGCGGGGGGAGTGTCCGGCACCCCCCGTCCGCCGAGCGCGCGTCCGAGAGTGGGAAAGTGCAGCGATACTCTTTCACCTGCCGAAAGTTGGGCCCACCGACGACTGATCTGATGATCGTCATCCCAGGCTGCCCACGAAACCCATACGAGGTTTCAAACGCGTTTGCGAGTTCTCCGCGTCCAGCGTGGAAATCCTGAGCCGCACACGAGCGGCGTGCGCCAGTACTTTTTCGAGTCGATCGCAATCTTTTCGTTTGTTGAGTCGTGAACGGTCTTTTTGAAATCGCATCGAGGCCGCCGCACACTTCCCAACGGACGCGGCGGCTGCACGCGCCATGGCGTCCTTCGCTGCTACCCAAGCGGTGCCTCTCGCGCCGTCTGCGCTCAGGCGCGCGCGCTCTGCCGGCAAGCCGCGCGTCGCGCGCGCTGTCCGTGCCATGGCCGCGCCCAAGACTGGTGCGTCCCGACTCCGATCTGTTTTTTTCCGCGGCTGGCCTCGAACCGGCGCGCGAAGCGCGTGGAGCGCACGGCCGAGGCCCGAACGCGTCCCCTCGCGCCTGGGTGAAGGTGGCGATCTGGGTTTCAGGACGCGTGCGTGCGAGCGCAGCCTCGACGCACGCCACCGCCCGCTCTAGGCGCCACGCTCGGCGCCTCGACCGCCCCGCGGCCGCGTCTTTGCACGCGCTCGAAGCGTCGTTTCCGCCCGCGCGCCGCGGACTCACCTCGTCCCCGTCCTTCCCGACGACCGCAGGCGAGCCCGTGGTCGACGGCTACACCACGATGTTCCCCGCTCCCCCCGTGCCCCGCCGCGCGGGCGTCATCATGCACCCCACCTCGCTTCCCGGCTCGTACGGCATCGGCGACCTCGGCGCGGAGGCGTACGCGTTCGTGGACTGGCTCGCCGAGGCGAAGATGCAGATCTGGCAGGTGCTCCCGCTGGTGCCCCCCGGCCGCCCCATCCCCGGCATCCGCGAGGACTACTGGTCGCCCTACTCCGGCCGCGACGCGCACTGCGGGAACACCCTCATGATCTCCCTCCCGGAGCTGGTCAAGGACGGCCTGCTGGAATCAAACGAGCTCCCGCACCCGTACAACATGCGCGGCGACGTCGACTTCAACGCCGTGGCGGAGAAGAACGAGCCCGTCATCGCGAAAGCCGCGAACAACTTGTTGGCGCTTCCCGACTCGCACGAGCTCAAGGCTGCGTTTTTGGCGTGGCGCTCGAGGCCCGAGATCGAGGTTTGGCTCAAGGAAGCGGCGCTCTTCGACGCCATCTGCAAGACCCCCGAGCTGCTCGGGAAGGACTGGTGGGACTGGCCGACGGAGCTGCGCACGCGCGACGCCGCCGCGCTCGACGCGAAGCGCGCGTCGTCCACCGCGTCCATCGACGAGTTCTGCGCCACGCAGTTTTTGTTCGACAAGCAGTGGCTCGCGATCAAGAAGTACGCCAACGACAAGGGCGTCGCGCTCGTGGGCGACATGCCCATCTACGTCGGCGGGCACTCCGCCGACGTCTGGGCCAACCAATCGTTGTTTCTGCTCAACGGCGAGTGCAAGCCGAGCGCTGTCGCGGGCGTCCCCCCCGACGCCTTCTCCGACGACGGCCAGCTGTGGGGCAACCCCCTGTACGACTGGCCCGCGCACGAAGCCGAGGGCTACCGCTGGTGGGCCGGCCGCCTTGGGCGCGCGCTGGAGCTGCACGACGAGGTGCGCATCGACCACTTCCGCGCCTTCGCCGCGTACTACTCCGTTCCCGCCGACGCCAAAACCGCCAAAACCGGTTCGTGGATGGTCGGCCCCGGTGAGTCCTTCTTCAAGGGCATCGCGAAAGCGTTGGGCGGCGCGCCCATCGTGGCGGAGGACCTCGGCGTGATCACCACGGACGTCGTGGCGCTGCGCGAGGCGATCGACGCGCCGGGGATGGTGGTGCTCCAATTCGCGTGGGGCGACGACGAGCGCTCGCCGCACCTGCTGCACAACCACTACGAGAACTCGTTCTGCTACCCCGGCACGCACGACAACGAGACGAGTCAGGGCTGGTACGAGAACCAGGATGAGAAAACCAAGCTCAAGCTCGCCAACTACGCGGGCATCTCCGACGCCGAGGGCGCCGCGTGGGGCTTCATCCGCATGGGCATGTCCTCCGTCAGCAAGGCGTGCGTGTTCACCATGCAGGACGTCATGGGTCTCGGCAACGAGGCGCGCATGAACACGCCCGGCGTCGCCGACGGGAACTGGGCCTGGCGCATCGGCGCGCCCGGGGTGTTCGCCAGCGCCACCGGCGAGGCGAAGCGCCTCGCGGCGCTCGCCGAGAGGTACCAGCGTGTCGCCAGCACGGGGCCGCAGGCGCCCAAGAAGGCGGAGGCGGCGGCTGAGCCCGCGGCGACGGCGCCCGCCCCCGCGGCGCCCGCGGCGGAGGCGGCGGCGCCCGAGGAGAAGAAAAAGTTCCTCGGCATCTTCTGAGCGCTCGATGAGGAGGACACGGAGTGAAGGAGGATGTCTCACCGTTCGAGCGAAACGGTGATGACGGGCGAAACGCACGCGAGGCTAGCGGTACATTTATTTTGATACACGTACAGTGTATGTGCAATTTTTCTCGAAACCGTCGAAAGACGAGCGTCTGGAGAACCCGCCACCAAACACCAAAACTCTTCTCGTCTACAGTACGTCTGCGGGCAGCACTGCGCCCCGCGCGCCGGTCGTCTCGGCGGCGCACTTCCCCGGGCCTTCCCGCGACCGCGCCGACCTCGCAGGTCTCCCCGCGCCATGGTACGCGCGCGATCCGACCCGAACCCGGCCGCATCTGCTTCCCCCGCCTCCGCGTTCGCCCGCGAATCTGACGTTCTCGATCGCCCGACCGTCCCTTCCTCTCCACGCGCGCAGGGGAACAGCTCCACGAAGCTGGAGAAGGCCATCGACGGTCACATCCCCAACGGTGAGCGATACTACGGCCTCGAGAACTTCGGCAACACGTGCTACGCCAACTCCGTGCTGCAGGCGCTGTACTTCTGCAAACCGTTCAGAGAGGGGCTGTTGAGTTACTACGAGCGCCTCCCCGCGACGCGCGAGGAGAACCTGCTGACGTGCCTCGGCGAGCTGTTTCACGAGATCGCGTCGCAGAAGAAGCGCACGGGCGTGTACTCCCCGAAGCGGTTCATCGCGAGGCTCAAGCACGACAACGAGCTGTTCCGCTCGTTCATGCACCAAGACGCGCACGAGTTTTTCAACTACACCCTCAACGAGTGCTGCGAGATCTTGGAGCGCGAGGAGAAAGCGAAGCTCATTGACAAAGACCCGCCTGATGCATCGGCGGAACGAAAAAAAACGCCGGCCGCGACCGCGAGCGTGAGAGGAACGAGCACAACGCCGGTCACGACGTGGATCCATGACATTTTCCAGGGGCACCTCACGAACGAGACGGAGTGTTTATGGTGCGAGAACGTGACAAAACGCGACGAGGCGTTTCTGGATCTTTCGCTGGACGTCGAGCAAAACGCGAGCGTCACCGCGTGTCTACGTTCGTTTTCCAAAAACGAGCTCTTGTCTTGCCGCGACAAGTTCCAGTGCGACAAGTGTGGCGGTTTACAAGAGGCGCACAAGCGCATGGTGTTAAAATCCGCGCCGTCCGTCCTGGCGCTGCACTTGAAGCGGTTCAAGTACGTCGAGAGCGCGGGGCGCCACGCGAAGCTCATGCACCGCGTTGTTTTCCCGCCGGAGTTGCGGATCGACACGCTGTCGGAGGAGGCTTCTGAGGCACAGACCGACGCGTCGTACCACCTGTTCGCCGTCGTCGTGCACGTGGGGTCGGGGCCCAACCACGGGCACTACGTCTCGCTGGTCAAGTCGCACGGGCAGTGGCTGACGTTCGACGACGACGCCGTGGACATTGCCGAGGAGGCGGACGTGCTGCGCCTCTACGGGAACACGCGCGAAAACCAGGGCTCGAGCGAACAGGGGTACATCCTGTTTTACCAGAGACACGAGGAGGAGGGCGAGGCGGCGAGGTGACGGACGGACGCGTCGTTTGCGTCCCGGGAAAGAAATCGATCCTGGGACGCGATAGGCGTGATCCGGGCGCGAGGTAGGTCGTCGCGCGAGGTAGACAACACTAGCGCGGGAATAGCCGTAATAGCCGAGACGCGAAAACTTTTCGCCGGGTGATTTTTCGCGGCCGGCCCGGCCCGGCTGCGCCCGGGCCGTCCAGGTCAGCGCAATCTTTTTCCCGGGAGTTTTTCGGTGTTCTCCGAGATGCTGACGCGCACTGAGCTCGGCGCACGTCCACGAGTATCCATCGGGAGGCGCCCATGGGGCGCCCTTTCCTCGAGTACCTCGACGGTCATCTCTACATGTGCAAGTCGTGCAAGGCGCACCTCGCGCGCGTCGAGTCGATAGTCTCCCGGTCCTTCCACTCCCGAAACGGCAGGGCGTATCTCTTCGATGACGTCGTGAACGTTTCGTGGAGGAGCGAGGCTGAGGAACGTTTCATGACCACCGGGAAGCACATGGTGCACGACGTGCACTGCGACAAGTGCCTGCGCGTCGTGGGGTGGCGGTACGAGCGCGCGTTCGAAGAGAGCCAGAAGTACAAAGAGGGCAAGTTCGTCTTGGAACGCGCGAAGTTGAACCAACGCGGAAGAAAAGCGGCTCAGACGGTTCCTGAGCCGCAACCGCCGAGCGACGACGAGGACGAGGACGACGTTTGATTCGTCGCGCGTTCAAAGCGCGAACCCGAGGTTGCGTCGTCTACACGTGTCGACCGACCGTACGTCTTGTACAATCAGAACCTATTTGTATATATACGTCCACCTACACGCCCCCGAAATCGTCATCCGAGCCCTCCCAGTCGTCGTAGATGGTCTTCGACGCCGCGCCCGCCGCGACGTGATCATTCGCGTCGCGAGCCGTCGCCGTCTCCGTTTCAACCGCCTCGAGGCTCGCATCTTTTTCGTCGCCTCTGTGTTCCGTCGCGACGACGTCCTCGGGGAGAGGCACGTCCACCACCTCTTCGTCCTCCTCCACGGGCGGGTCCCACGCGTGAAGCAGACGCCTCCACTTCTTCACCTGCCCGTCGAAGCTGCGCTTGGAACACACCTGCTTGACGTCCGGCGTGCGCGGGTGCTTGTTCTTGTCGCGCGACCGCCGGGTCTTGGGAACCAGCTCGACGTACCGCGCGTACCCGAGCGTGTTGTACCCGAAGTCGATCTGCTTCTGGCGCATCTCCAGACGACGCGGGTCGTCCTCCTCGGACTTGGACGACACGAACGTGCCCTGCTTCTTCGCAGCGCGCGCGTCGTCGTCGTCGTCGTCGTCGTCGAGGAAAAAAGCCTCCTCCTCGGCGATGGAGACGATCTGGTCGAGCGCCTCGTCGTCGGCTTCGTCCCCGGCGCGCGGGGGACGGGGAGGGTCGCGTGCGCCCTGCTGGGGTCCCCGCGTGGGATCGTTCCGGAACCGCTTGGTGGGTCGGTCGTCCGCGGCTCGGTCCCGCGAACGCGCTCGTCGCGAACCTCCTCCGCGTCGGTCGTCGCGTCCCGGACGCCGGTCCCCGCTGTTCCAGTCCCACCGGCTGCTGGAGGATCGCCCGCCGTCGTCGCGGCGCCGGTCGAAATCGCGCGAGCGGTCTCTGCGGCGAGGCGCTTCGCCGCCTCGCGCGTGCGTGTCGCGGGAACGGTCGGCCATCTGTTCGCCGATCTCGTCGCGACCCGCGCGCGTCACGCTGTGGGAGCCGCTTTCAAAACAACGCCGATTTGTGGGCACCCAGTTTCGTGTGCCCAGAATCTTGTGCTTCGCCCTCGCGCCCGCCTCAGATCTGCGCGCGCGAGGGGGCGCTTGTCTCACCCTTGGTGGCGATGGACGGGCACGCGTTCGACGACGACGATATCTCCTCAGAGGAGGATGAGGGGCTCCTGGAGGATTTCGCGGATGCGTCCTCCCGGCGAGCGGGGGACGCGGGGCCTTCCGACGCGCATGGCCACTACACCTCCGCGTTCGTCAACCACAAGGCCGGGATGGACGGGGTGGACAAGGCGCACGTCCGCCGCGTCGTGGACGAGATGTCCAAGAACTCCGCGCACTACAGGAACGAAAACCGGAAGGAGGAGAAGGTGGAGGCGAAGATCCGGGAGATGCGAGCGGCGCATGCCCGCCTGACGCCCGAGCACCTGGCCCGTATTCAGCGCGACGTCGACGCGAGAGTGAAGACGTTGGAAAAAAAGCGAGACTTGTCCCGCACGTGGATCCACGTCGACATGGACGCCTTCTACGCCGCCGTGCACACCCTGGAGAACCCCTCGTTGGCGCGCATTCCGATCGCCGTCGGCGGTATAGGCATGATCTCCACCGCCAACTACGTCGCGCGCACGTTCGGCGTGCGAAGCGCCATGCCCGGCTTCATCGCGAAAAAGTTGTGTCCGCATTTGACGTTCGTGACGCCCGACTTTCCGAAGTACCGGCGGTACGCGGAGCTGGCGCGCGAGGTGTTCCGCGAGTTCGACGCCGACTTCGACGCCGTCTCGCTCGACGAGGCGTTCCTGGACGTCACCGAGTACCTCGAGACGCGCGGCGTCGACGCGAGCGCCGCCGCCGCCGACTTGCGCGCGAAAGTGCGCGCGAAGACGAGCGGCCTCACGTGCAGCGCGGGCGTCGCGCCCAACCGCCGGCTCGCGAAGGTGTGTTCGGATATGAACAAGCCGGACGGGCAGATGGTTCTCGCCAACGACCGCGAACAAATCTTGCGTCTGGTGAATCCTCTGCCCGTGCGCAAGGTGGGCGGCGTGGGGAAGGTCAACGAACGCGTGCTCGCAGCGTTCGGGATGAGCGCGTGCGGCGACGTCTTCGCCAAACGCGCCGTCGTCGCCGCGCTCTTCTCGAAAAGCGCGTTTGCGTTTCTGCTCGAGGCGTCGATGGGCGTCGGCACGGAAAGAAGACCGACGCGCGCGCTCCTGCCGGGCACGCAGGTGGCGCGCAAGAGCCTGGGCCAGGAAAAAACGTTCGCGCCCACGGCGGACCGGCGCGTGCTCGAGCGCGTCATCGCAACGCTCGCCGAGGAGGTTGCCGGGTCGCTCAAAGAAGAAAACCTCGCCGCGCGCGCGGTGACGTTGAAAATCAAACGCGCCACCTTCGAAGTGACGCAGAGGCAGACATCGTTACACCGCGCCGAGAACTCGGCCGCGGTACTCGTCGAGGCGTCGCTGCGCCTGTTCCGCCACGAGACGGGTCTGGGGAGCGTACGCCTCGTCGGCGTCAAGGCGAGCCAGCTCGAAGGCGCGGAACGGGAGACGGAAGGCGGAAGGAAGCAGACGCGCGTGGACGCCGCGCTGGACGCGGCGGCGGGGCGGCTTGATGTCGACCCCTCCGCCGACCCCTCCGTTCCCGCGGCGACTACTTACACGTGCGCGTGCGGGCGGACCGTCGCGGAGGCGGACCGCGCCGAGCACGAGGACTGGCACTTCGCGCGGGGACTGCTGCGGCGCGAGACCGAGGCGGCGGACGCGCGCGTTTTGGCGCGCTCGAACGAAAACTCTTCCGGCGGCCTCGCGTCCAAGCGGCGGCGGCGCGCGCGGGACGGCGCGAAAGCAGACGCCAAGCAGAAGACGCTGTTCGACGCCTTCCGCGCGGGAGACGGATAAAGCCGGTGTTATCCGCGAATAGACGAGCGAGCGAGACGAGCGAGACGAGCGAGCTAGAGGGAAACATAGTCTACCGATGGATGTTTTTCTGAACGCGCGTATGTACTACGGTTTTGGCACCGCGAAGTCGCTCCCCACCCCGAAGAGTAACGACGGGTGCGTCTTCTCGTCGCCGCCCACCGTCTGTTGGTTCAGCAGCCGGCGTTTTTTCCGCTCGCCCCCCTTCTCCTTGCCCGCCTCCGCCGCGCCGCGAGACGCGGCGGCGCCGCCGGAACCCGAATCGCTCGAAGTCGACTTCTTCTGCCCCAGGTTCGCCAGGGGCATGCGCAGCCCGCCGATGAGCTTGCCCTTGGGGGTCTTGCCCCGCTCCCTTTTGCTCGGAGTCTCGCCCTTCGCCGGAGACTTCGCGGGCGTCGCCTTCTTCGCCGACCGCGTGACGCGCGGCGCCACCTCCTCGCCCGAGTCGGGTGCCTCGATCTCCTCCGTGGACGCGTCGTCGTCCACGAACGTAAGGTCCGGCGGTTTCGAGACGTCGTCGGCGACGTCCGCGTTCGACGGCTCGCTCGCGACGAAACCTTCACCTTCCTTTTCGTTCTGCGCTTCGGTCGGTTCCGAAACGGGCGCTTCGGAGCGTTTTTCAATCGCCGTCTCGCTCGCCGTCTCCTCGCTCTCGAACGCGGCGGCGACGCGCTTGGCGCGCGCCTTCGCCGCAGAGGGCTTCTCCGCCGTTCCCGGGGGCGTCAGGTTCAAGCCGCCCACGGTCACGCCGGCGGGCTCGTTCGCGCCCGCCGCGGCTTTCTCTTTCGCCAAGGGCGAGACGTACCCGCTCAAGCTGAGGTGGTCCAGCACGTTGACCACGACGGCGTTCGCGCCGTCCCCGGCGAACAGAGACCCGAGCGACCCGTCGGCGCCGCTCGTCTCGAGCTCCGCCGCCGCCGCCACCGCGGCTTGCGCCTTCTCCTTCGCGGCTTCCTTCGCCGCCGCCCGCTCCTTCTCGGACCGCGCGTCGACAATCTTCTCCTCGACCGCCTTCGTCTCCGCCTCGGCGACGCGCTTTTGTTTTTGTCGGCCTTTGCGCTCCGCCGCCGGGAACCGCGGCGGCGGCGCGCTCGTTCGCTTCTCCCCCCTCCCCGCGTCTCCTCGCGACGCAAACGCGCCGGATTCGCCGCCCCCCGACGCGCCCGCCGAGCTCGAGTCGCGGGACCGCTCCGCCCTGAGCTCAGCCTCGAGCGCGCGCACCCTGTGCCTGGAGCGTTCCGCGCGCTCGCGCTCGGTGGCCGCCTCCGCGGTGCGCTCGCCCAGCTGGCGCTCCAGCGCCTGCAGCGCGGCACCCTTCGCGCCGAGCTCGCGCGCCATCTCGGCGGCGCGGCGCTCCACCTCGTGCAGCCGCCCGCGCAGTTCGGGCTCGGTGCCCGCGCGCGTGCTCGCGTACTTGCCCTCCGCGTCCGCCAGCTGCGCCTTGAGCACGGCGAGGCTCCCGTCGCGCTCCGCCAGCAGACGCTGCAGCTCGTGCTGCGCGCCGCGCTGTTCTGTCACCTCGCGGCGCAGAGACGCCGCCTC
>Ga0209666_1000516_pt1 | contig 29630 bp, 32 predicted proteins | sample SaaInlV_125m_DNA_FD_184679 | JGI IMG/M metagenome (GOLD analysis project Ga0209666, IMG submission 184679) | Marine microbial communities from expanding oxygen minimum zones in the Saanich Inlet - Saanich Inlet SI037_S3LV_10m_DNA (SPAdes)... | ecosystem: Environmental > Aquatic > Marine >...
CGCCAAACATATTGTATATACGCATGTCATCAGTAAGCACATATGTTGGTATCTTAGACGCAACACAAGCGTCATACACACGTTTTATCATAGGAACGTTGTCCAACATAGCTAAAGGTTTGCCTGGGAAACGTGTGCTGTTATATCTAGCGGGGATAAGAATAGCTGATGATGTCACGTACTACCTCCTCAAAATTATCTAAGCGTAGCATATTAGGACCATCACTTGGTGCTAAATCAGGATCAGGATGGACTTCCAAGAAAAAAGATCTAACCCCAAGAGCAGACCCACTACGAGCCAACCCAGGCACGTAATTACGATTGCCACCTGAACTGTCACCTTGTCCGCCGGGTTTTTGGGCAGAGTGCGTACAGTCAAATACAACATCAGATTCATAATTGTCAAGCATATACATAATACCAGTATAGTCAACGACAAGAGTGTTATAGCCAAAACTTGTTCCCCTTTCAGTTATCCAAACTTCTTTTGCGTCTTCAGTTTTACTTAGCACACCTTTCATATCCCAAGGCGCCATAAACTGTCCTTTTTTAATATTAACAATTTTATCTGTAGCACATGCCGCTTTTATTAAGTCAGTCTGTCTACATAGAAATGCAGGTATCTGATAGACATCGACTGCATCTTTGAATTCTCGTTCGATACGATTTACTTGTACATAGTCATGTACGTCGGTTAATGTCTTTACACCTAGCTCTACTTTCATTGCAAGAAAGTCAGTAAGTGTTGCTTCCATGCCTATGCCACGCTTGCCTTGCATACTTGAACGATTGGCTTTATCATAACTTGCTTTGAAGTAATACTCAATACCATACTTGTCGCATACATGTTTACACTCTCGAGCAATCTCTAAACTTTGTGGCAACGATTCGTGCTGACAAGGTCCTGCAATAATTCTCACTTACTATCCTTTACTGTATAATAAGTAACGATCAACTTGTCTAAGAGCTTTTTTAGTGTGGGGTACTCCTCTGCTAATTGGCAAAGTTCTTGCCACTCACCGTAGTTTAATAAATCACCTTGTTCTCTAGCAACTGACCCAGGGTCACCACCAATAATCCAGCGAGGAATTTTGTTGTGTGGAGTATCTCTATACCTTGCATACACAACACCGTCAGCTCTTTCATATATTAATGCTTCATTTGGAATTAAACTACCTCTGGTCATATACAGATTCTCCACTGGTACGTCTTACAATATCATCGTGATTGAACTCTGCCCAATACAACTCAAATGCAACGCCGTCTTCTAGTCCTTCGAACTGATGTACTTTGCCGGGCTTGACTTGTGTAAAGTCACCTGCATTTAAAATAGTTTCGTCGACTAATCCTTGATCATCTTGCCATACACGCACAAGCATCTTACCTGACTCTACATAGAAGCCATTCCACTTATACCGATGCTCATGCTCTGAACATTTATATCCTGCTTTATATTCTATACGATGAAACTCTAATACACCGTTGGCATGGATCAATTCCGTTTGACCCCATATTTTTCCAGCAATCATTAAATCAATAATCCTTGATCTATAACTTCACTTTGTCTACTAATGTCTTTTACAAAAAATGCACACAACGGTTTATCATCGTCGTTAATAGGCATGGTTAGCAACTGACCTGTTTTCATTTTAGGAAAGTACCATTTGACATCATTATAAAAGTTTACAATTTTAATTTCGCCGTAGTCCATTTTAAAACTTGATAACGGATTAAACAAGAATGCTTCAAATCCTCTATTGTTCAAACTTGTTAACGGCAATACTTCAAGATCCATTCCTGCTTCTGAATCACCTACAGCAATGTGCCAATCAACTGGTACAGTAATCTCATTACCGGCAATTTCTAATACCATTGCAGGTGAATTAAACGATTCCAAAAAGATTAACGGTATCCAGAAAAAATCAGGTTCTTTAGAATTTGAATTATCGAGTACACTAAAACGTATATCCTCTTCAATCTCGTCTGGTAGTTTATCTAAGTGAAAGCACTTATTTTCTAATGTTAATATTCTCATATGTTAGTTCCAATCTACTTTTTCTATAGTGAAAGGATATTGTGCTTCTTTATAGAATTTTTTACGTTGTGTTAGATGTCTTTTTGCAAATTTGCACGATGACGTGATATCCCAAATTTGCACAAAGTCTTTGTCTTTTGCCTTTCTTACGCCTCTACCAATACTTTGAATTACCCGGACAAAACTCTTGCCAGGTTCCAAAAGAACAAGATTAAAAATACGCGGTATATTAATACCAACAGCCGCGACCCCGTATGTTGCGATAACCACGTGGTTAGTTCCTTCATTGATTTCATCATAGGCCTCCTTGCGATCTTTTAATTTAACATCGCCTTTAACAAACACACTTCCTGGTATTAGTTGTTGTAATATTTCTCCAGCACTAATTCTATCTACAAGTATAAGTGTGTTTCCTGATTGTTTTACTGTGCTTAATAATTTGCCTATATATTCTAATCTTGCCTGATTTGTTGTTAAGTATTTTAATTCTTCTTGATAGCCTGCATGTGCCACTGTATCTAACAGTTGAACTACATTAACATGACATTGCGATAATACACCCTTGTCCTGTAGTTCTTTAGCACTAATTTGTCCAATAACAGGACCTAGACTAGCATGAATACTTTCAAACTCAAACTTTTCTCTAGGTATTGTTCCTGTTAGACCCCAACGTATTGGAGCATTTTTTAAATTACGTGTAAGTAGATTCTTTAGTACTTCTGCTTTAGCTTGGTGTACTTCGTCTACAATAATTGCACTGACGCCTTCGAGAAACTCAGCAAGTGATAGGACAGCACTTCCATCTTTAAATTTCTTGTCAAGTATGTTTAAACTTTGCCAAGTACAGATGGTGTGTGTTTTACCAAGTTCCTTTCTGTCACCAAAGTAAACTCCTGCATCTAAACCACAATTAATATAATCTTCTTCTGTTTGTGTAACAAGACTCTTGTTAGGAACAATAATAAGACTACGTCCATATGGTTCGCATAGATGCGAAAGTGTAGCAGTGGTAATAGTTTTACCAGCGCCAGTTGCAATTTGTTGTAAGCTCTGTGGGTGCTTTAAAAAGTTATTAATTGATTCTACTTGATAGTCACGCAGAATAATTTCTTCGCCTTCAGCAGGATGACCTTTGGGCCAACACACGTTTTGATCTGCCCAATAACGTTCTGTAACTTGCGGAAAGTCTAATGTAATAGGATGTCGGTTATCTTGTATATCAACTATTTGTACTTTATTCTTTTCTAGTACACTAACAATAGTATCAAGATGATTAACATAGCCAGTGCCGCCGATACCAAAAAAAGCAACTTTACCATCCCAGCGTCCTAGCTTGTACTGCGGCATATACTTTGCATATGGCACTTCAAACTTGAGAGCGTTAGCAACTCTTCTTCGCACATCGACATCTAAGCCTTCTAGCTTAATGTTTACTTCGTCTTCTATTATTAGTTTGCATGACGCCATTATTATTTTTGTCTCTCTTAGTACCTACGTGAATTATAAAATCTTGGTATTAGATTTTCTGATTCTGCAAAATCTATCACTAGATCAAAGTTTTTAACCCATGTAGCAACTGATGAAGACGTCCGAAGATTATCATACATCAGTGCAGTTATAGGCGTACAGTCACTTTGAAGTAGAGGCTTATTTACTTTGTTTCTATTAGTATACACTATTTTAGTATTTGTGTCAAGTGGATTATTAAGATTATTATCTCGAATATATTCATTATACCCATTACTTGCATCACCCGATAAGCGGTACAGTACAGAAATTTCGCTTGGGTCGATGAAGTTACGTATAGACGGATATGTGCTAACTAGTCCTGTATACGGATCCTGATCATCTAAAAATATAACTAACGGAAATCTTTTCAATATAGATAACGATTCGAACAGTGCATCTATAGACCATTCCTTTGTACTAATGTGTACTTCATTATGATTACGATTTGCTATCTTCTTTGTTAAGATATCATGTTGTTCAATATTCTGTAATGCGTTATCATCAAATTTTGAAATTCCGTATAATATACTTCTATCTTTGTAACATATAACATTGTTATCATCAAGTGGACCGAGCTGTTCTTCTAGTACCTTTTTGCCTTTTGGATGTAAATTTATTAAATTATTATCTTCTATTCTAATAATATAGTCATCGGCATTAATTAATTTAATCTCATCGTATAATGACAATAAGTCCTTATCTATTTCAAAATTATTATCTTTAAATATATCTAATATCTTAACAATATTTTTTTCAGTAAGGGCAAAGAAATGTTTATGACTGCCCTTAGGATGCCAGTGTTCGTCAGTTGGTATTCTTGCACTTTCAAGTTTTACAATTAATTTCTTACTAAACGGAAATCTTACTTCTATAGCATGTATGCTGTTGTCTTCTGAAATTTTAATATATTTGCTGCGATCGATTGTTCTTAATTCGTGTCTTAGTGTAGTGACAACTTGATCAAACTCGCAGTAGGGAGAGAATTGGTCTTTATACAATTCTAACTTTTCTTGCATAAGTGCGTACTGTCTATCAGTTAACGCAGTTCCTTTAAACACTTGAGTAGCGACACTATACATAATGTTTGTATCACTATGGGCTATCTGTATTTTAGGTACATCGTGAACCAACTGAGCAGTGATCTCTAAAAGATCTTCAATAGTATTAATAATCATACTATTATTATAGCATCATTTAGAACCTTTGTCAAACGTTTTAATGGCAATCCTGCTTTAATTTCTTTAATAGAAAATTCTGTCCAGGCGTAGTCATTAAGCCACTGTTGTCGTTCGGGCATTATTGGATGTTCAATCATTGCCCAATCGTTATTAGCAACTGTGTATGCTATACTAGAAGGTCCAGTAAATGCTGGTACACCTTCGATCACACTGTGTATACCAGGATTCGAACTCCAACTTACTGTTGCCCATACATTTTTAAAATTCAAATCATAGTTGTCATCGAATCTATCTTTTGATGTTTTTTTAGGAGTTTCTCTATACACATTATTATATTGGAGTTCTATTTCGGGCATTCGACATCGAGGATGAGGTCTAATTATTATTGGCCTTACACTGTGCTTTTGAATGTTTTCGATTGTATCTTTAGTCCATTTAACCATTCGAGGCATGTTATCCCACTGTAAACTTCTTTCATGCTGTCCGCATATTAAAATGTGATCGCCTTCAGTCCTCCATGGTTTTAATTTAAGGCGTAGTAGTTCAGCACGACTACTGTCATTATTGTTATCACCAAAATAAGCATCTCTATTAATGCCGCCAATACCGACTTTCCATGTATTGTTTCTTTTAATTCCGCCAACTTCGAGTACAATAGTAGGTTTTAATTTCTTTTTATTGTTATCCCATATAGACTTATTTTTAGACATGCGTCCGTACCACAATACACTCCAAATAACATCAACATCAGACTCAATTTCATTATATACAACTTGATGACCGGCAGCAGATAGGCTCTGTGCAAACGCAGAAAAAACTGCTTCGCTATTAAGTGCTCCGTGATCTGTCCATAAACTAAATTTCATTGATATAATACCTATAAGTATATTTACAAAAGGAGATCAGATGTCAATAATAACTGTGGTTACAACTTTTCACGCACCGGGTTTATCTCAATACGGTCAAAGATTTTTAGATACATTTGCAACAAACGTTGATCAGAGAGTTAAGCTAATTGTATATGCTGAAAAATGCAGTCCTATTAACCCTGATCCTAGCAGAATTGAAATAATAGATGCTGACAAATCCTTACCCAAGTTACAGTCATTTAAACAGCGTTGGAGAACTGATCCTAAAGCAAACGGACACCCACCTCCCTCTATTAAAGCACGTAGGCCGCGTGACTGGCACAAGGCTTTTAAATGGGACGCTATACGCTTTGCTAACAAAACATATGCTGTGTATGACGCTTATACACGCTCTAAGGGGTGGTTAGTTTGGATAGATGCTGATACTGTATTTCACAGTAACTGGTCATACGAAGATTTTAAAAGTTGTCTTCCTGATAACGTTTGGATAACATATGTTGGTAGAGGTAAAGGATCTGCAACTTGGCCAGAGTGTGGCTTCTACGGATTAAACTTAAATCATCCTGTATGTCACGAGTTTTTAAAAGAGTTTGAACGTATGTACGAAGATGCAGATAATGGAATCTTTAAACTAGAAGAATGGCACGATAGTTATGTGTTTGGTCATATATTAAATAACATGAAAAAGGATTTTCCTAAAGTATTAGATTACACTGCTGATATGTCGTTGCGTACTGCTAAGACTGGTGGAGGCGGACATCCACTAATTAATACAGTATTAGGAAAATGGATTGACCATTTAAAAGGCGATCGAAAGAAACACGGAAAAAGTTTACCAAAGGATTTAACAAGTCAACGTAACGAACAGTACTGGAAGTAACTATTTAACACCCCAGTTCCTCATCCATCTCCAACAACTCCCGTCAAACAAGTCGTCTTGATTCCAATGCATCTGAGCCATTTGTAATATCCATTTATTTCTATCATAATCGATAGGAGAATTAATTCTTTGTAAGTCTGTATGAGCAACGCCAAATGCTTGACAGTTAAGAGGGTCAGGGTCTGTAATAAATGTTGGAACGCCTTCAATAACTCCTGCTACTGCTGGACTAGAATTATATACTATAAGACTATGTGCGTCTTGTAAGTTTTCAAGTAAGCTAGTATTTTGTGAATCAATTATCTCTACCTTTAGTCTTTGTAGTTTTCTAGCATATCTAGTTGCTTGTCTGTCCCCAGGATGTAGTCGAACTTTAATTGGTAAAGAAGTAATAGATCTTACTTTTGATACTGTATCAGTTACCCATTCAACAACACTCTTTCCATTCATACTCCATCCGCCATCTCTTTGAGCACATATCAAAATATAACTGCCTTTAAATTTCCACGGTTGTAAATCAAAATTTAGATCACTTTTAATTTTTTCCCATCGAGTAGGATCAACTTTATTATTGCAATATTCTCCAGTAGTTGGAAACACTCCGTCATAACTATATCTTAAATATTTTTTTGTATTTCCTGGATCTCTATACAAAAATAAATTACTATCAATAACTACAGTTCTTTTATTATTAAATTTTTGTAAACTTAAAACATCTTTTCGTAACATTAGGTGACGTGTGTTCTTACTATTTTTATGTACAAACCCTTGAAGTATAGCAACGTCACATGCCATAGGTTGCCACTGACGTGAAACTTGTCCTGTGTCTAACCCTACACGGTTTACACCTGCAATGAACTTTTTTAATATTTCTGGTTTTTCAGGATTTGTATTTCCTGGTGGGATTCCATTTAGATAACTGACTACTAGCATAAATTGTATTCTTCCTGTATCCTAAATGCTGTGCCGTCCTCTAATTCCATACAGTTATATTGACAATATGCTAACCAATGTAACCATCTATCTACTTGATACCTATCCGGATAAAATGGATCTTCAATTTTTGAAAAGTCATCTGAACATACGCTTTTTGCTGCATTTATCGGAGCATCTGCAAATGCTGGTATTCCGTAAGATACTGCCTCGGTTGCTGCAATACTATTATATGTAACTACTGCATAAATGTCGTCGTGTTCTATTTGATTAAAAATACTTTTGTTACCAATGCGCTCTCGTCTAATAGGCTTATCTCGTATTATAATTTTTCTATCAGTGTGTTGTTCTAGTTTCTGCACTGTATCGCTTAACCACTTATCTCGTGTTATTCCATAAAACTTACAGGGCTTTTCAGACGGAGTAACTATTAATATATTAGAACCTTTTTTATTCCAATTGTTTTTATAGAAAGTGTTATTTGCTAGTTTTTGTAATTTATCAAATCTATCTGTTGGAACAGGTATTGGTCGAACGTGTTGTACATTATTCTTAACTACCCTGTGATAGTCTTTTCTTTTTCCTAAGTTACCTAAATACCCAGTATCTATATAATAAAAATCACGCTCGGAAATTTTACATTCATTAATTATTTTACGTTTAGTCATTCCGCGAAATGCTACCGGATCTTCTATTGGAAAGTTACTGATTTCGTCTAGAGTAGATATCGATCCGTTTGTTCCGCCTTGCCATAATTTTAGTATAGCATCATTTTCATCTAATATTATCATTTTCGTTCGATGTCTCCTTCAACACAATTACTTCCGTATTGTATTTCTATTAGTTTTAAAGTAACGTCATGCTCATTGGTTAGTTGGTGCCATCTACCTTTTTCTATATGTAAACTTTGGTGTTGTCTATATACACCATGTAGATCAACATCAGAACTACTATCAAGTGTATATACTGTTGCTGTGCCTTCTGCAATAAACCAATGCTCTGATCTTTCTGCATGTCGTTGCATACTTAGTTGCCCGCCGGGCGGTACTGCTAGTTCTTTTACTTTTGTATGTTTATCATATTCGTGTATCACTCTATAATATCCCCATGTACGTTCTGTCTTAGGTGCTTTCCACTCGTCTAGTATCCAGCTGCTTGAATTCTTTTTATCTTCGCCACCAACTCCAAACGCAAACTCAACAAGAGGATGATCTCCATATGTTTGATACTCGGGGGTTGTAGTGTTAGTTCTGTCTCCGCCGTTGGCAAAGATTAGTTTGATGTTTCCATGTGTACTTAGCGTATGAAAAATTGCATGGCATGCACTATTGTCATTATCATTAAAGCCAATAACTTGGTCAACAATTTTCATTTCGTTAATTAATGCAACACGTTCTTCAAAGGACATAAAAGGCCTGCCCTTTTTACGTGTTAACCATTCGTCGCTATTCACGCCAACAATAAGTTTGTCGCCGAGCTTCTTTGCTTCGTTAAAATATGCTAGGTGTCCTGAATGCAATGGATCAAAACCACCTGTAACTAAAACTATATCCATACTGATATTTATGTGCGTAGTTAATAGCATAAATACTATATGAGCATATACTTACCAAAACACGATGCTGTGTTTATACACATACCTAAAACTGGCGGCACTAGCATTCTTAAATGGATGCAACAAAATTTTGAAGATCACGAAAAGCGTGGCCTAAAGCATCTTGACTATAGCAAGTACACAGATGAATTTGGAACTCCGGCACATCATTTTGCATGTGTTAGGAACCCGTATTCACGCTTACTAAGTTGGTTTCATTACATGGGAGAACAAGCACATTCTCGACTATATGCTGTACAACAAGGTACATTAGCTGAAGCACAGCCGTGGGACAAATATGCATGGCGGGCATACAAAAGAGGATTTAAAGTTTGGGTTCGAGAAGCTGCTCATAATCCTACTGATAAAATTTGGTCTAGTTATATAATGCAAAATCAAGTAGATTGGTATAACAACGATACCGTTGACTTTGTTCTTAAGACTGAAACATTAGATGAAGACTTTAAGCAAATACAGGACTGGCTAGGGTGTGATGCTCCGTTAGGACATCTCAATAAAAGTAATCACGGATATTATAGAGATCAATATGATTACGAAATGAAGTTAGTTGTGCAAAAATATTTTGAAAAAGACTTAGATACTTTTAAGTATACTTTTTAATTAATTTTCTTTTTAGAAGATAGCCAATATACACCTATTTTTTTCCCGGCCCAACTTTTTTTAATTTGAGGGAATGATTCTAACATTTCTTCATGCGACCAGTCTGGTTTTACATGTATTTCATAAGGATTGCCGCCGTCAGCACCTTGCGGCATGTATACAATCGGTATGCTTACTATTAGATTATCAGTTACTTCTAATAGTTTGCTAACTAGTGCAATTGCCTCAATTTTGGTCATATGTTCTAAAACATCACCAGCAAATACAATATCAATATTAGGAGTTTGTGTGTTATAATCAAATGTTCTGATATCTTCTTGAAACAAGGTATTATATTTTTCTTTCAAGGCAAATTTTTTAATCCAGCGTGGCCATATTTCTATACCCGTCCACTTGCAATTTTTTAAATTATCAAGATCATTAAACATATTGTAATAAGTACCTTGTCCTGTAGCCACATCAAGTATATGAAAATATTCAGGACAGATAGTACTTATCCATTCTTTTATTTGTGCTTTACCTTCGTTACTACTACGTGGCATGGCGTAATTCTCCTTTAGTTTTTTATATCTTCTATATAACGTTGATATATTGAAAGATATTTTTTAGTATATTTTTGTTTTCCTTTTAGAGTTAAAAATATACTGTTTAATCCGTTCTTGCCAATACTTATCCATTCTTTAGAAGCAGGGCGAAATTTATATGTATCTGAAATCTTAGACATAATATCCTGATCTCTGCCAAATACCCAATTGTCTATAGGCACAGACATCAGTAAACTTGCATAGTCTTTTCTAAAGTTATTTGGACCTAATGCTACAAGTCCAGCTAACCATCTTCCATCTTTAGGATGTTGAAGTACTGTATTATATTTAAATAAATCTAAAAACTGGGTTTCTGTAAAAGATTTAGTACATATACTATCGGCATCAAGACTTAATACATATTGAGTATTATCAAAGTATTTGTCTGCTGCTAAAAATCTTACTGCTTGAAGATAACCAATTTTTGAATTATCATTTATAAAAGTCTTTTCTTCGTATGTATAATTAACAAAATCTAATTCCAATGTGTTTTTGGGATTAACAATATGACAATGTAATGAGATCCATGGATTATAATAATTTATACTTTGTAATAAAGTCATACTCCAGTTGTCATAATATGTTTGATCGCATCCAATTAATATATTACAACGATGCATCTTCCATACCTGCTACTCTAAGTTTTACAACATTAGTAATTTGCCATTGCTTTTGATCAAGAGCTTTGAGTACACCTAACCACTTGTTACGCATTAGTGCAAACTCGTTAATAATTTTTTCATAATCAACAACGTCTGCCTCACCGTCGACGTATTTTTCAACGTCGCGGCTTGACAGAGCTCGCTGATAATTCTCTAGATATTTTTTGAAGAATGAGCTACGCAATCTACGTAGCTCAATGTTTAGGTAGTTTAGTATAGCTTCAATTTCTTGTAGTTGATTAAACCTATGCTCGACAATACCAGGCATATTTGCAGCCGCACGTTCTACATTACCAACTAGTTTAACTTCTTTACGAGCGTCAACTAGTTCATTTTCAAAGTGTGCTACAGCCTTAGGTATGTTACTAATGTCTCGAGATACTTCACTATACCAACCCATTATTTAATCCCATTCATCATCATCAATATAATTATCTGCATCAATATCTAGATAGTAGCCAATTGCTTCATCAAGTAGTGCATCAATACCAAACAGTTCTTTCATTTGTTGATCATCAACACCATAGTCTGCAAGCATATCAATATACTTTTCTGCAACAATTTCTACCTGTTTTTTATCTAAGTATTCCTTAAATAAAACCCATATATCAGCAATTTGTTCTTCATCCATTATCTACTAGTTCCTCGATTTGGTCGTCATTAACTTCTTCTAAAGCATCGTCGGTATTTACCACTTGTGCTTCTTTTATTAAGTAATCTGACATTACCTTATCAAGGTTTTCGCCAATCCATTTTTTACGATAATCAAGTATTTCTTCACCATCGAGTGTAGTGTATGCAAGTCTGTTGCCTTGCTTTTTAATAATATCTTTTGCTTCAAATAATTCAAGCAAACCACTATACGGATTCATACCTGTTGAGTATGGAATCTTTACTTGTACACCTTCAAACGGTTTTGCGTAACGAGTCTTCATAACCTTACAGCCTGCACGGATACCCATAACTTGACTGATCTTGTTACCGTCTTCGTCTTCTTTCAGCTTCATCTTTTTCATTGCAACAACAATACTTGATGCATAGATAAAGCCACTACCACCACTAATCTTATCATCTGGATCAAACATATCTTGCGATGCATATGTATGGTTAGTACATACTAGTCCAACGTTCAATGAACCGATCATATTAACTGTGTTACGAACAAGTGATGTTAACTGCTTGGGCTTACGACCCATATCACCTTTCATATCACCTTTGTTAAACTGATCAATATCAGTAGGTGTTAGCAACATACCCAAACTGTCAACTACAAACAATACTTTAGGACGATCTTCTTCATCCATTGTTTTATAGTCTGCAATAAATGTTGATAGTGTTTTAGCAACATCATCAATCATTGACATATTAAGTTTAAGTAGTTTTTCTTCTGAAGTGTCTACATCTAGTGCGTGTAGCCAACTTTCATCAAGTGCGTTCTCTGAGTCAATTAGTACTACAAAGATACCTTGATCCTGTGCTGCCTTTACAATGTTACCTGAACAGATATATGATTTGCCTGCACCAGATTCACCTGCAAACACAGTTACCTTACCAAGCGGAACACCTTTATTAAAGTCGCCACTAATAAGATAGTTTAGTGCATAGTTACCTGTGCTGATCCAATCTTTAGGATCGTTAAATCCACTACTCATACCTGAGATGGATTTTGTTAGGTCCTTACGAAACCTTGTTGGGTCGAATGATTTATTCGCCATAATATTCTCCTATCTAAAAAGTGCCGTTACTAGCGTTTGAAGTGTTGACAGGTAAACCATGAATCTCTGCTTCGGTTTTGCTAGTAACGGTTATTGTTTTATTAACCTTGACGTGCTCTAATCATTGCTAGAATGTCGCTTGCACTACCTTCAGTTGAAGGTGCTGCTTCAGCCGCTGGTGCTGCCTCTGCTACTGGTGCAGGTGCTGCCTCTGTTGCTGGTGCAGGAGCCGCTGCCGGAGCAGGTGTTGCCGCTCTAGGTGCTACTGGATCGCCAGTTGCTTGTGCCATGCCTGCTGGACGGAAGTATGAACTCCAACGCTCTGCATCATATGCTTCGCCGTCTACAGATGCTTCAAACATCTCCTGCATTACTTTCTGTGCAGTTGCATCTGGCTTCTTAGGCAAAAAGTCGCTAAGATTAAACAAGCCGTGTGTATCAACAGCAGCCATTTCTGTGTCTCCTAACGGACGCTCTCTACGAGCCCAGTTGGAAGTTGAATAGTCTGCGTATCCACCTTTGCTTGTTTTGTTAAGACGGAAGTCTACACCAGCAGTATAATCTGTTGGCAATTCTTCCATGTCTGGATCCATAAGTGCTTGCTTAATGATGTTAAAGATTTGCGGACCAATAATAAACCTACGAACTGGATTCTCAGGTGACTGATCGTCTGCAATTGGATTGTCAGTTACAAAGCCTTGGAATACGTATGAACGCTTTTTCCAGTACTTACGACCCATGTCTTCTAGACTTGAGTCTTTAAACCAACCACGTACTTCATTTAGAATATTACATGTTTCGCCGTACATTTCCATACATGGAATTTGTACTTGTACAGGCTTACTACCTGTTTCTCCTTTGATACCTGCAAATGGAAGTTTAATCATCAAACGTTCTGCCCAGAAGAAAGTATTATCTTCGTTGCCGTCTGGAAGGAAACGTAGAGTTGAACTCTCGCCTTCTTTCATATTCCAAAATGGGTAAATTGGGTTTGGACCTTGTGATTGTCCACCGCCTGATGAGCGGGTTTCTTGTTCTTTGAGCTTTGCTCGGATTTCTGCTAATGATGCCATAGTGCCTTTTCTCCTATAATAATGCCTATATGCAGAGCAACTACATTGTTACTCTTGTGCCTTTTAGTGTTTGTAGCACAGTTATAAGTATAACATCTCTACAAACAATGTCAAGTCTTTTTTAAAGAAAAACTTAAAAACTTATGAGTATTAGCAGATTATCTTAAACCTGCTAATTCTCTCATTCTGTCAAAATCGCCTTGGTCTTGTACTTCCATTTGCTGCGGTTGAGCTTGCATTTGGTAGTCGTCGTATAAAGAATTAATTTTTTCGATAAACGCCTTTGCGGGTTCTATGAACTCTTCGCCATAATCTTTTTCAATCATAGTTAATACTGCTGTTTCGCCTTTTGGAAACTCGCCTATTTGTCTATCGTAGTATGATAATATAAACTCGCCTAATGGTGTCTTTTGTTCTTCTTTTTCTAACTTAATCTTTTCACCGTCTGGGCCATCAATTTCATCACCCTTTTTCTTGCCATTCATTTTGGCTTTTGCTACAGCGCCTGAGTATGCATTGCCTTCGTCAAACTCGATATCGCCGTCTCGGAATGCTTCATCAGCCTGTTGTTGAATGTCAGCGTCATCCCAATAAAGCATGTCTTCTGGACCAGGTAATGTATTAGCAACTATCTCTGGCTTACCGTTTTTAATTTCAACTTCAACTTCTACTTCGTGTTCGCCACCATCTTGATCAGTAACAAACAACGCCATAGTTCCTACTTTGCCTTCTTGTGTTTCGTTAGTTTCGCCTTCAGCAAACTGACCCATACTAGCTTCAAATGCTGCCTCTAGTTCAGCATCTTCTGGAACACACTTGTTTACACGCTTACCTTTGTTCTTACCTGTACCTTTTTGCGTACCGGCTTTCTTATAACCGTCCCAGCATTTGTCTGGTCCTGCAACTTCGTCTAATTCGTCTGGACCAATCTCTGTTGCTTTAGTTGCTTCGCTTACTAGATTATAAATGTACGGAAATACATCTGCTAGTTCTTCATTAAACTGTTTAATAGTTAATTGGTCAATCCAATTTTCTGCAACATCACTCGGAACATCTTCTAGTACTGGGGTTTCAAATGCTTCAAATGTTTCTTTGTAATATGCTGGCTTTTGTAAGCTCTCGATAGTCTTCTTAACTGTAGCAATACGCTCTTTAACAATATCTGTGTATCCTGCTAAACTTTCTGCCATTACTGCTGAACGACCCATGTAGTTTTTAAATTTACGTAGTTTAGCCATTTCTTCTGAAAGGCTTACAATATGCTTACCAAAGTCGTCATATGCATGTCCGCCTTCAGCGACATGGCGTGCCATTGCTCTAGCACCACTTAGGTGTTTGTATGGATATCTAAATCTTTCACCGTCTGCACTTTCGATATATATTTTTCCAATACTACGTGTACGTCCTACTGCTGTTTCTTGATTAATGCTTTCTGTGTGCTTAATCATAATACGTGCTTCGCCTACATTTTGATAGCTAATGCGGCTAGTTCCGTATAATTTTGATTCGTTCATGTTGTCGTCCCCAGTCTTTGTTGCAAGGTATTTATAATCTCTTTTCTCTAAATTTGATTTTGTAATGTCTCTAGTGTTAAACGATAACATTCTTTTCTTTGAAAAAGATCTTAATTCCTTTAAAAAATCAAACCATAAACTTTTTGAAACAGCATTTTCTACAACGCCTTTATGATACATTATTACAACACCGTCTTCTTCTGATAATGATATGCTTACATTACCCAAGTCTTGTGTTTTGTCGTTGTAAGGAAATTCAAAAAATCTTGCTTGAGTAGGATCGTTTACTACATTTCCTTGGCCGTCTCCAATAGTTACATTGGCAAATCGCCCACGTATCTTTGAAAATAATTCATTTGCTGTTTGATCAAGTTTGTTCATATTAATATTATTTATCCAAAGTTACTACTAATGAAGATTGGCATTGGTGCTTCATAATCTTCGTCTTGTTCTGCTTGATTGAACGTATTGTAAATCCTGGGATCCCAGTCTTTAAGAACAGCCATCATTCTAATACATAATAAAGTAGCACTAACTAAGTCGTCTGTCATTCCAGACTTTGCTTGAAAGCTACTACCTGTTGCTACGAAACCTTTTAACTCTGATAATAGAGTCTTACTACGTACAGTCATTTTATCGTTTTCAATCATTGTTTTCATACGACTACATGCTGTAATTTTTGTACTGTGTGTAGTATTAAATCCTTTTCGAAACTTTCGCACATGTCCTTTTCGAATAGGTTCAGACACAAATAGTCCTGGTATATTCTCTTCCCCAAAATCGTTTATAACGATTAATGCTGCTTCGCCAATGCCGTTATTTTCGACTGACCAATATATTCCGTTTGGATTTCTTGTTTCGCTTTCGATGTATTTGCATATATCTGATAGTACTCTTACTTGTCCTGGAATCCCAGTTTGATTGTGTTGCCATTCTGCTACTTGCTCATAACTAGGCAACTCAAACACTTGTATAGCAGCATTGTCGCCGCCAGTACCCATGCTAGGATCTAATCCTATCGCATATGTAAATTGATTGGTAGGCTTTTTATACCAACGTGTTTGTCCCATATTTAATATAGGTCTTTGACCTTCCATTGCTGCTAATTTAATACTGTTGATTAGTGTTTCGTCAAATACTAAGAACTCACAACCGTATTCGCGTCTAAACTTCTCTTCGCCAATACGTCCAATTTCTTCTTCTTTCCATTTGTCGTCTCTATCTGGATGTTCGCTCCATTCTGCTACAAAACTGTGAAAACCATTTGACCCCAATTCAGTTTCATTGCCGTGTGAGTCAAATTTTTCTTCTGCTTGTTTCCAAATCATAGCAAATGTATCTTCGTCTGAGTTGGGCGTACTTGTAATAATAGCTCTACCACCTGTTGCTAGTGTAGGTGATATCGATGTCCAAAACTCTTCTGCAATATTAGGTTGCACAAACGCAAACTCGTCACAGTATAGTAATGATATACTCATACCACGTCCTGTATTACCTGTTGTAGTTTGTGCTACAATACGTGATCCATTTTCAAATTCAATTGATTGCTTGTTGTAACTTGTAACACCTGCTCTAATATGATCCGGACACGTTTCATATACAAACCGTATACGTGACATAATCTCTTGCGCACCTGTATATTTGTGCGCAGCAACAAGTATTGTTTGATCAGGATTAAACATTGCATACCATGCTAGATAGATACTAGCGCATGTAGTTTTACCTGTTTGTCTAGGCATCATATTAATGTTAAAGCGAAAGTTGTGATAGCTGTGCATCAAACGTAACTGATACTCATAAGGATCAAACAACAACTTACCTTTTACAGGATGTTGTATAAATGCAAAGTGTTTTGCAAAGTATAAATATCCTTCGTCAGGATCCATGCATTTTTGCAAATCTGCAATATGCTCTTCTGTAAACGTTTCTGTTTTATTCGCCTTTTTAATTAAGACGCCGTCTAATGATGCTGCCATAATAGTATTTAACCAAAAAAATAGCACCCGGAGGTGCTATTGAGTTTGCTGGTTATCTTTTGTTATTAGCTACAGCCGCAGCTTGAACATGCTTTTAGCAGTGTCTTGCCTTTGCATTTTGGACAACCTTTTTTGTCGTCTTCTTTTACTTTTGCGTCTTTAGCTGCTTTCTTCATTGGCTCTTTTTTGTCGCCATCTTTATCTAAGTCTAAAAAGTCTGGCTTGCCTTTCTTTTCGCTTAATGCTGCATATAGATCAGCTTTGATATTTTCTAACGCAGGATCATTAGTACGAATTGCTTTACGGTCTTTTGAACGATGTAAGTCATCGCCATCAGGTGTAACGTCTTGCATGTCGCCTACTCTTGTATCTGGAGCGTTAGCATATCCATCTTCGTCCATATCTAAATCATCATTACAGCTACTATCTGTTGTATCTGAATCACCTGGTACATCGTCTTTACCTGGAATCTCTGGATCGTCCATAATTCCTGCTAAACGTTCCATGTCCATGCGCGGAGAAAGTGTCTTAGCACTTACTGCTTCTGCGCCGCCTAGTCCTGCATTTTTCATCATGTCTAGTAAGTCTGCTACGTGCTCTTTACCACTTGCATTCATTGACACATTTACTGTTACTGGATTTCCTTTGTCTACTTCTTGTGGCGGAATTGCTGGCATACCAGGCATTTCATTCATTCCACATTCATCCATAGATTCTAAAAGTTTTTTCATATCCATTGTTATTTTCCTCCTACTACTGATGTAGCGTTCTCTTCATTCTTTATATCGCTGCTTTCGCCTACTGGTGCAGCGGCAGCTGGATCGTGTTCTCTTTCTTTACGAGCTACTTCTAACTCTTTAAGTAAGTCCATTACTCTATCACCTGCTACAGATTCTTGTGCAGACTCGCCGCCCATGTCTTCTTGGGTTAACTTTACTTCATAAGTATCTGGTACTGGAGTACTTTGTGCATCTTCTAACGGGTCGCCTTCACCACGTACAACAATATGTCCTGCTGGGCAATCACAACAACTATCCAAGTACTCTCCTAACACTTGAGCAGTTGTTGGGTATGTTAACTCTGCTTCAAAATGTGTAACTTCCATATTATGTAAATTTGGAAAATCTAAAGGACGTTCTTGGATTGGTGTTTTTTTACCAGTTGTTATATTAGATACTTTAAATCTTTCTAAACAAGTTTTTAGATGATCATTAAAACCGTCTGGTAACTCGCCAGCGATTGCTATTTTAAATGGGTAAGCCTTTTTAGACTCTGTTAAATATTCTGTAAAAGATTTCATTGCGTATTGTCCTATTATATATTATTTATCTTTATCGAGACCTTTTAGCTTCTCAAGGAGACTGTTTCTGTCAGTAACCATATAATTTTCGCCATGAATAACATCTCCGGCACCATTTGCATTAGAGTCTCTATCCATTTTATCTTTTTTAAGTTGCAGCTCGATCATTTTTAACTTTTTATCTAGTTTAGCAGTCTTGGCGTCTAATGATGTTTTTAACATTCCGCCTGCTACTTCAAATACTCTACTAGCATAGCGACTTTCAACATTCATTCCTAAGTCCATTAAATCATCATATGCTTCTAATGCACGTGATGCAATGTCTTCAAGTTCTTCGTCTGCTTTTTGACCAAGTCCTCTTACTGCTGGTAATGCTCCTGCAATCTTATCAAACTCAGCTATATCACGCATAGTTTCTTGTTGTCTATCCACTTCATGACTTTGCTGTTCTTTTTCTTGTGATACTGCCTTTTCAATAATTTCTTTTGAATCAGGCAAATCTAATAATTCTTCTAGTTTTTTAGTCATCAATCTATTCCATTATATGCTAGTTTTATTTATCAGAATTTGTACTTAAATGTTTCAATATCTTTTTTAAACTTATTTGCTACTATTTGTTTGGTATTATCGTTATAATATTCTCTATAATCTTTGTTTCTAGACGAGGTATTTAAGTATGGTAACTCTTGTTTAATATTAAATTTATCTTTTAGTAGTTGTATGTCGTGGTTTATATTTTCTAATTTCATAATATAGGATACACCTATAGTCCTATGATGTTGATCTTTTAATTGTGTTTTTTCTATAAAGTATTCAAAGCCTTTTTCAAAGTTTTCTAAAACTTGTTGATTGTATTCTAAACTAAACTTACCTTTTTCTCTAGGATGTTTCATCCTGCGTAACGCTCTATCTCTAGTAAAGAAATACCAGCTTGCGCACCAATCCCAAGGATTTCGTACAACTGTAAAACTAAAGTCAAACCTTCCGTACTTTGCTTCAAGTGCCTGTAATGTGTGATGCTTAGTAGCTTTTGTTACTTGGCTAGATGTGTTATCTAATAACCATTTTTGTATACTGCTGCCGCCTGTTTTAGGAATATGTACAAAGATGCTATTATGAGGACTTATAATTACAGCCATTATCTTCTTTTGCCGTTATGAAAAATATCATTTTCAGTAACAATTCTAAAAAATATTCCTTGTTGTTTACACCATGCTCTTGCTGCTTCCCACTTGGCTTGATTGATAATCCAATGAGCTTGATTAGCTCGACTCTTACCTGTCTTTTCTTTTAATGATTGGTTTTCTGGTTTTACTTCAATAAGTTCAACTTTACTTTTTCCAGTCTTACCTGCATATGCAATAAAAAAGTCCGGTACATATATTGTTTGTTTTCCAGTAAGAGGATGTCGATACGGTATTTTTACTGCTTCACTTGCCCATTGCGTTACACTAGGATGTTCGTCACAGAATCTCATAAATGCAAACTCCCAACTACTTCGATATGTTGGAGTTTTATTACCCATATATTTTTCAGGATTTTTTAATTTAAATTTACCTTGAGCATACTTGGGCATATCATTATTCTTCTGATGAAATTGTAATTTGACCTACCATACTGCCATGGAATTCACAGATGTAATAGTAAGTACCAGGTGCAACACCTGTTGTGTCCCAAGTACACACACCGGATTCAAATCCATTTCTAATAACACCGCTGGTTACAGTTGAACCTGTACCTGTTACAGCAGCAGTCTTAATCCAGAACGGATGTCCGCTTACACTTAGAGTAAACTCTAAGATATTTCCTTGATAAACTTCTATAGTAGGATCGTTTTGGGCATTGAAAGATCCATTAATATCACTTCCTGTTAATACATAATTAGACGAACCAGATGATGTTACACTGATGCTGTATGTAGTTTGTGGTACTACTTGTGTAGTTATAGTATATGGATTTAGTTGACCATATTTAGAATACAGCATTCTATTGTATGATCCCATAATACTAGTAGTATAAGATCTATAATCACTATCGTTATTTGCTGTTTCGTTTATTACTGATTTAGAATCAGCAATCATAATTTCTGTTAATTGCGCAGGTGTTAAATTAGGACGAGATTCTAAGTATAATGCTAATACTCCTGCAACTTGCGGGGCTGCCATAGATGTTCCGCTTATACTCATTATATTAAAATTTGTATCTTGTGGATAATCTAATGCTGTAAATTTACTAGTATTATAATTTATACTACATGTACTTTGTATGTCTGTTCCGGGTGCCCAAAAGCTAACAGCAGGTCCTTTTTTACTAGACCCAGATGTCTTATCAACACTAGAAGTAACCGCAGAATCAATATTACCTACGTTAAATGCAGCAGCACTATAAGGAGAACCAGGTCTATGGTAAAATCTCGTGCTTCCATTAAACACAGCCGTGTTATCATAATCAGCGCCTGCAGGAAGATCTGCTTTGTAATAATCGTTGCCAGCTGCTATACATACATGGATGCCGTCGTTAATCATGTCTTCAACTTCAGCATCAACGACCGCAACCTGTGACGGTATCTTACGAAAGTCGTCGTTACCATTGCTGCCATTGTATGGTGCAACAATACCGTAATCATCCCATAACTCTGTGTCTTCTTGTGCAACAAATGTCCAAGGCGTTCCTCTATATGTGCCGCCTGTTGGATCGCTAGTGTACGATGTGCTATAACCCCAACTCATATTTACGACAGTAGGTCTACCATTTGTTTTTGCGTTATGCCATAAACGTATTGTATCAAACGAGGTTGATATTGGGATGCCATTTCCAGGATCATCAGTTCCTTCTAATCCGCCCAATTTTTGTGCATATATGTGTGCGTCTTTTGCCCAACCATAAGTTCTACCAGCTGCTATGCCTGCGCAATGAGTGCCATGTCCGTCATAATCATCATAAAAACTAGCGTCTTGTGTTCCTGATATACCACTTGCTTGATACCAATCTATTACTTGAAATCTAGATATGCCGTTATCATCATTCCATTCTGGATGATTTACATCTACGCCGCTATCCTGTATTACAATATCTACACCTTTGCCAGTTAACGAATATGTATACTCGCCTGCTGTAGTAGTCGAAGAAGCGTATACATTAGTTGACTCAATACAACGCCTTAATCCCCAGTTTACATTTGCTGTAGCACTGTTGTCACCTCTATAAAATATATTATTTTGACTAGCATTTAATCCTATTTGGATATCGTCTCTATTTTCGGGAGGTTCTTCTACTGCACGTACTCTTGAATCTAATCGTAGTGCTTCGGCTTCTTCATCTGTAAGCATAAAGTGTGTTTGTATTTTTGATCCTGGACGAGCATTAGCAATGTTAACACTTCTACTAGGTATAGGTCCTTCTCCTGAGCTTGCAGTAATTTCTGCTTCTAGATCAGGTAAATGTTCTCTTGACACTGCTATTACTGAATACTCTTTTTCCATTCACTTCTACCTTAATATAGATTTACCCAAATTTGACCGTCCCAAAATACAGGGTAAGGTCTACTAGTACCCGAACTTGCCGGATCCCAGTTAACGTTATCAGCTACTGCAAATGTTCCTGGCTCAGGACTTGTTGGTGCAGAACTTAATGGTGTTAATTTAAACACGCTATCAAAGTTTGCTGTGCCATTAATGTTTACATCATCTGTTGCTGTAATGTTTACACTTGCTGCACTATCTAGTGATAAATTACCAGTACCGGCACTTGTAAAGTTACTAATAGTAACTGTTGCATCAGTAAAGTCAACATCGCCGTTAGCTGTAATATCATTAATTGTTAAACTGCCGTCTGTGCCATCTGTACCCACGTTAAGTATTGTGTGCGAGCCTGTTGGTGTAGTACTATTACCAGCTGCTGTACCTGCCAACGTACCAGTAAACGTAGTACTAGAACTTGAAACATCAACAACTACTGTGCCGTCTCTTTTAATAACATCGCCAGCAAATGTTGCCTCAGTTCCTGCATCACCTGAATAAAGTATAACTGTATTTGATGGATCTGCTAAGTCGTATACAACACCACTTGCATTTGCAGATGCTGCTGCTGTTTGGTCTGCTACCCATGCATAGTCCGAACCGTCCCAACTTAGTATTTGTCCAGTACTTGCTTCGCTTTGATTTAAGTGACTATCTACACTACTATTAGTATAAGATGATCCGCCGCTGCCTAGTAGCCCGTCGTTGTCTGAAAGCTCATTAACATCTGTCGGTATAGTAGGTTTATTTGTTAGATCATCGTAACTTCCACTAAATGAACTGCCGCCAATGTCTGCGTTATTTGCAAGTTGTACCCAACTACCACTATGTGCAAAATATGCAGCTCCTGTTCCATGTACATGTGCAAACATACCATGATAAGCTGAAGCATCTGGTAAACCGGCTTCTGTAGAATATACGTTACCAAACAATACTTTATTACCGCCCATGTCTAAATCGGAGCCTGTGACAGCACTAATAGCATCTGAATCTGAATATGATGCGCCTGAGCCTGCTTGATCTACCCATTCATAATCACTACCGTCCCAGCTTAATATTTGATTAGAAGTTGCTGAACTTTGATTTAAATGAGTATCTACGCCAGTATCTACTGCACCAGATGCAAGTTCTCTAGATGTAACTACATCTTCAAAAATCATATTTTCTGTAATAGCGTTAGCTGTTCCAGTCTGGATATAAGAAGATAAATCTACAGTAGAGCTTTCGTCTGCTGGTCCCCATTCTGTACCAGACCATTGTAATACTTGTCCAATAGTAGCACCAGTATCTGAACAATTTCCTAAGTCCTGTAGATTAACAGGAATAGTTGGCTTGTTAGTTAAAAAATTATAATTGCCGCCAAATAAGTCTGGTTTGTTTTGTATACTGTCCCATTGTACCGGAGTTGATGCAAGGGTTGTTACACTTATAACTCTAGTGTTTAAGTCTACAAAATTTCCATCCATCTCTGCATACGTTAACGGATCTCCCTTGTCTGATCTTAAAATTATTGCCATTAGTTATCTCCTACATATCCTGGTTCAACATATCCAAGAACTAAGTAGTCCTCTTCTTCTACGTTATTAATATCTTCAGGTGTATCAAATACTTCTACATTTCTTGATTCAACTAAAGTTTCTTGATTTTCTAATCTAAATCCTAACGTACTAGTTTTAGATCGATTATAGTTAAGTATCTCTGTAACTAATGTACTAAGTTGTACCTCAGTAAATCCCTTTAAACTATCTAATAATTTAAAAACAGGTAACTGGTCTATTTTTGCTTGTTTCATTAGTATAGTTGCAATACTATACGCTGCTGTTTTTTCAAAGCCTCTTTTTTCAAAATACGTAATTACTGCGTCAACTTCATTAGCTGAAAATTCTAATCTTGCTGAATAGTAACTATCAAAGAATTCTCTAACCGAGTCGTCACTTGATGTAAACTTTTTTTGAGGTATGTTTCCTGTAAATGCCATTCTTTAAGTTCCTGTTTGTGTATTTGGTAAGTTGTTTGCTTCTTGTGCTTGTCCAATTTTTGCAGATTTAGCTGCGGCACTTGAATTATTATTTTTACTAGTTGCTTGTGTAGTTTCTGTTCCCTTGCCGGAAGTCTTACCAAAAAATGTGCCAGTTATGCCGCCTGGGCTCGGATTCTGTCCTGCACTTACAACTGCATCAGTTAATAATCCAAAGCCTTCTCGTTTAATACTATCTAACGATAAATCTTTTGCGTTTCTAATAGTGTTTGCTGCACCAAGTAATGTGCCTAAGCCAACGTTTCCACCTGTAATATCACCTAGCACACCTGACGCTCCGTCTAGTATGCCGCCACCGCCAAATAAGTTTGCTACGCCACCACCTTCAACGCTTAGTGGACTTGGAGTTTTGTCATAATGTGAAGTAGCAAATGTTGCCGGTTCATCTTCGCCTACTGCACCATCAGAGTATAATACTGATTCATAATTTAGTGACATTTTATTTTCTACAACACCTTGGCCGTCTGTTTGATCCATAGTGTCGTGTCCCCATGATGTAACTATAGGATTAACTAAAGTGTATTCTTGATACTGATGTCTACTAAACTGATATAGTTTTATATTCTTAAAAAATGGTTCGACTTTATCATTGTCTAAACCAAATCGATATGTTCTTCCATTTGCTTCTTTGTATGTACTACGAGGATCGTATGTTGCACTAATGTCCGATATATTTCCATCTCTATAATAATATCTATAGTATGCTTGCATCAACGAGTTAGTAACACCAACATTGTCGTCGTGCATAATGATAGTAACCGGACTATAATCTAATCTAGTTTGTATATTCTTTTTTCTGTTGTATTGATTCTTTGTATCAACAGCAGCAGTATATTGAGGTAAGTCTACTTGCTTACACAACATATTCATTTCTGCTCTATGTCGCTGTGTCATTTTTGGAAATGCACGTAATACTGAATCTGTAAAATTAAAATTTATAAAATATAAAAATTTTGTTTTTGGAGCAAGACGAAATGCACTATCAACATACAGTCTTTGAGCATGTTGGAAATCACCAACAAGCCCTTTTGGGTTAGTTACGCCGCTGAAAAAATTATCTAAGAATCCATTTAATTTATTTGCCATACTAATATTTATCCTTAGTGGAAAGTGCGCATATAATAAAAAAGGAGCCCTAAGACTCCTTTTTCGTTTGACAATCTACTTAGTTAAGTAATTAGCCTGCGCCACCGCCGCCAGTTACTAGAGTATTAACTGTACGTCCAACTGCTGTACCAATGCCAGTACCTGTTGGTGATTGTACTGCGTTATCATATCTAATTGATAATGCAATAGTTGCTGGATCATTTGTAGCATAGTTTAATGTGTTGTAGTTTGCATTAGTTAAGAAGCAGCCGTAGCACTCCCAAGTTTCTAATACACCTACTTCGTTAGCGCCGTTGCCGCCGTCTAACATTTCGATACGTGTTACAAATTTGTAATCAATGCCTGAAGCAGCACTTGACTGTTCAAAGAAATCAAATTGTTTCTGCAATTGCTCGCCAACTTGCTTAGTAACGTTGTTACTTACATCGTCTCTTACATTAAGTGTAATTGGTTCCCAAGTATGCTTACCAGCAAGGTAGCTTCTTGAGTTGTAAACGTCTAAAGTAATTTCTTCAAATGTTAAGTTTGGACGAGTTACGTCTACTACTTGTTTTGTTAGTTCTGTTGTGTTACCACTTACTCCGAAGTTTTCTAATGTTACCCTAAAGCGATATTGTAACTTAGGCATTAATAAGCCTTGGTTACTTGCGCTAGAGTCACTAGCTAGTGGTACTGTAATTTTTGATAATGTTGAGATTGCCATTTATATTTTCTCCTGTTGCTAGTATTTATCAAAGTAAGGACCCCTTTTATTAGGGGTCCAATTACTTAATTAAAGTCCTGCAATTTCTCCTGTATTTTTAAGTCTTAGCGGAATGTAAATAAACTCTACTGCCTTAACTGGTTCAATTGCTATGTCTAAGTATAGCTCATTACGGTCTATTCTTCCTGGTGTGTTGTTTGACTCATCACAAACAACTAGGAAATCGTAAAGTGCTCTTTGTCCTACTAGCTCTAAGCATAGGCTTTCTGCTGCTGCTTTGATTTCATCTCTAGTAATCTTGTCATTTGGTTCAAACAAGTAAGGCTTAGCAAGTTTGTTAAGCTGACTACGTAAGTAAACAACTAAACGTGCTACGTTAACTCTGTCTAGTGAAGAAGCATTTCTTGCACGAGTCTTTTGACCAAATACAACTAAGCCTGCGCCATTTAGTGCTGTAATTGGGTTAACTGAGTTACTATACAATGTATCACGCTGGCCTTCATTAAGTGCAATACTTATGAATTCACCCTCGTCACTAATATAACCTGTTGAAGTTGCGTTTGTAACTCCACCACGTCTTGTTCCTGCTGGAGCAAACCATGGATAAGAAACTTGATCACTTAGTGCAATTGTACGCAATGCCATATGACTTGCAGGAACAACAACATTGTTACCTACGTTATCACTTGTAAAGCCTGCTGGATAATAAACACCCATGTACTCATCTCTGCTAACTAAACCGTCATCGTTATCTTCAACTGCTAAACGAACGTTAGTTCCCCACTCATTTAGTGAAGTTGCGTCTGGCTTCAATCTCATTGGACTGTCACCTACAATAAATGCACTTAGGCCTCTATCATAGTTTAGGCCTACCATTTCACCAATTAGTTCTGGATAACCTGGTGTAGCCATTACGTTAAACAATCTTGTTTCGTCATCTCTTAATGCATCATTGCCAACAACCATTGCTTGTAAGCTAGTAATAACGATTTGACGTTGTGCTTTACGACCAAAGCTACCTGAGCCATCTGCTTGGTTAGCTGATGCTGTTACCCAACGATGTGGATAGTAGTTTGCTTGACTTTCACCTGTTATAGCATTGTCAATATTTAAATCAACATAGTTACGTACAAAACGCTTAACATTAAATCCGCTTCTGCGTAAGTTCCATAACAACATACCTCTTGGATATAATGCTGGGCTTGGGCAATCGCCGTCAACATGATCAGAAGCTAATAGTTCTGCAATATCTCCTGCTTCGCCGCTGTTTGCGCCTGCTGTGTTATAACGTGCATCTGCAAATAGTACGCCGTTTTCAGTTGTTTGATCTGAACTATCAAGTAAGATCCACTTCAATTGAATTGCGTCCCAACGATAAATTGTTGGATACTCTTCAATATTAGCTGTGCTTATCCATAAGTCGCCTTCTACTAAATCAGAACCATCTGATTGCTTTGTTGGTTCTGATGCAGTAACAAGTGGTCCTGCTGGGTCAGCGTTTGGATATACGTTATTGTAACCTTTCCAGTCAGCGCCATTATGTACCATAATGTCAACTTCGTCAACAACTGAGTTATACCATACTTGGCCGTCACTTGCTAAACTTGAAGGAGCATCGTCGTCTGCTGTAAGAACTGCTTTTTTCCAGTTACTTGCAGTAAACGTAAGTGTAGCATCTGATCCTGAAGTTCCAACTGCAATATAAAGATTTGGTGTGCCTGATCCATCACTGTAATCATATGCTGCAAATCCTGCATTACTAAATGCTGCTGAAGTATCACTAATTTGAATATCTCCGCCTTTAGTATGCTCAATTACTATTTTGCCAGCACTAACACTTGCAACAACATGTAATAAGCCTGCTGTGTTAATTGCGCCTGCAAATGTATCTGCATCGCCTGATGTTCCGTCACATGTAAATGATACTGTAACTGCTGCACTAAAGCCAGACTGTCCTGGAACAGTTTCAGCTATTGTAAATGTTTCTACACCTACTGGAAGACCTGTAATAACTGGACTTTCAATTTTTGTAGTACCTGTATTTGATCTTTCATATACTGTAAATGATGCTCTAGCTGGTGATGTACCTTGCGCATTTGATAATGCATATGATTCACCTGCTGATAAGTTAGTTCCGCCGCCGGCTCTATCTAAACCAAACAATGCATCTGCATTTGATTTGTAAAGTGGTAACTCTACTGCATCAAATAGTGCTGTTTCGCTGTTCCAACGCTTGTATCTCCAACGAGCACCTTGATTTGGTTCAGTAGTCTTAATCCATACAGATCCTGTAGGACGTGGTGTGCCGTCATTCATTTTAAATTCTGGTACACCTGTGTGTGGGCTAACTTGTAGCATTGGGCTATTTGCTGTTGTTCCAGTAAGGCCTAATAGTGTAAGTAAGTCGCCGCCAAGGCCTGCGCCTGCTTGTATTGTAATTGTTTCGTCGCTTGTAGCATCGTTAAAGATATGTACTTTGCCGTCAATTATTTCAAGTCTTGTACCTGAGTTAGCATTTGCTAACTGTACATTAGCTGCTGAAATTGTTGCTGCTAATGTTGCATCTTCAGCAATTGTATAATCTACTGCACCTACTGACAAAGTAAATGTAGCTGATCCGCCAACAAAGTTGGATGATTGTGCTGTTGAACTTGCAACCACTGCTGGCCAGCTGTCAACCCAATCACTGCTTCCTACTTCAACCCACTCGCCTAAATAGTTTTTATAAAAAACTTTAATAACGTTTGTTGTTGCTTTGATTGCATATTCGCCTTTTTGTCCTACTGACGCTTTAGGAGATCCGCTTAGTGCAATTTTTGTTGTGTCAGTAATAACAATAGGAGTCTTAACTTGGAATGTTTGTCCGTCTACTGTTGCAGCCGATGCGCCGTTCCATTCAAATATGCCGTATGCTGTATTCTGTGTATCTAGCCAGTTTGTTCCGTCTGCTGGATCTGCACTTGGTGCTTCAGCTGTAGGCTGTAATTGACCTAAGTCAATATCTGCTCTAGTTACGTATACTGCGTTACTTACTCCTAAAAGTGAGTATGCTGCTTGCAATCCGTACTCGTTAAGTTCTCCGCCGTGTACTGGATTGTTGTTTGCGTCAGTGTAAAAAATTGGATCGCCGAACTTTTCTGCAAGGTCTCTCTGCGATGTTAAAAGTACAGGTTTTTCAGCGTTAGCTTTTAATGTTGCGTCTGCCGTTCCTGAGCCACTACCGTTTGTTTTATTTTCTGCGGTAGCAACGAATATCATTGGTACAGTTCCAGGTTCTGCCGGAGTGTAAAAACTCTCGTCAATTACCTTAACCTCTACGCCTGGTGATGTTAATGCCATTTTTGATCTCCTATCTGAATGAGCTGTTATTACTATTATTTAGCATATATAATAAAAATCACCCTAATATATCACCCTAAAAAGGGATCATAAAGGGCAGCTAAATAACTGTATGCGTCCATTATGTAAAAATTGTAAGAAAAAACCGGCAGCAATTAACTATCACAAAGATAATAAAACTTTTTATAGATCAAAGTGTGAAAGTTGTGCTAGGTATAACGGGATATCAAAAGGCGTACCTCGTTGGGCAAGACACGGCTACGAAAAAAAGTCACATTGTGAAAAGTGTGGATTCAAAAGTAATTACTCTGAACAGTTTGATGTTTATCATATAGACGGTGACTTAACTAATTGTCGAGCAAATAATTTAAAAACAATTTGTGCTAACTGTCAACGAATAATTCAGAAAGAAGGTAATCGCTGGAGGCAGGGAGACTTAGTCCCCGATTTTTAAATATTGTTCTAATTAATATATCAACATT
>Ga0209666_1000517_pt1 | contig 29562 bp, 13 predicted proteins | sample SaaInlV_125m_DNA_FD_184679 | JGI IMG/M metagenome (GOLD analysis project Ga0209666, IMG submission 184679) | Marine microbial communities from expanding oxygen minimum zones in the Saanich Inlet - Saanich Inlet SI037_S3LV_10m_DNA (SPAdes)... | ecosystem: Environmental > Aquatic > Marine >...
CAGACAAAGAATAGTCCGATATAACTAAATACCCATACACGGCTACATAAATCCAAGATCGCCAAAATAGGAACGTTGGCGCAGGCCTAGAGGACTTCGCCGCCTTGTAATACAACACACACTCTTGGATAGCACCAGCACGACCCTCCACATCCTAGTAGGCTAGCTAGCTAGATTTTAGTCCTCCGGGGTTAAGGTCAAAGACGTGGAAACGTGACGTTTACCTTCGTACGTATTTTTATATGCCACTTTATTTTTTGGGACAAGTCAGTTCACTGACGAAGTCACATTTAGCAACACATTCCAACCCGGTCATCATTTGAAAATGTAACAGTTATACGTCTTCTGATTCGTCGAGAGCTCGATCATTTTCAAAAGCCATAGACTAGATCACCGTACGGTCGGGGAGTGTTACTTTATCTCTGACTAACAACTATGTGCGACGCATTTTCGTTCTTCGGACGCCGGCTGTTCAGCGAGACGGCCTTGACATTGCGCTAAGCGTGCACGTAGTCGTCGTCCGGACATGTACACCACCCTTGAACAAAGAGGCGCCGGCAAGCCGTCTTTTGAAGACGCGGTAGTGGACGGTCGAAGTTGACCGATGTATCGGTGAAAGTTCGGCTTCAAACGTAAAATGTAGCCTTTCTTTCACCACAGCTTCATCGATCAAAACCGAAGCTCCATCGATAAAATACTCCGTCTTGAAGCGGCCGACCCCCGCGAGAACCGCGTCGAGAACTCGAAGCCGCGAGACGCCCGATACGGATGCTCCTTCGCCGCGACGCCCACGACGCGCGGCTTGAAATGTACACAGTGCTAGCTAGCGTGCCTATCTAAGACTTGTCCCAAACAAGCCTCCCGCGAACCCCGATTTTATCAATTTTCAGTCACCAGGGAGGCACCTACCACGGATTATACCTTCGTATTATTACTTATCAATCCGTTGTCATAAGTTTCGTATTAATATCATATTAAAAATTTAGTCTTATTACAGTATCATATCATCTTATATATCTTATAATGTACCTCCGAAGGTATAATTTTTTTATTAAATAAAATTACGAAACTACAAGTATTTTAATAAATTCGAAGGTAAAAAGTCTTTACATTATCCCAGTATTTTGCTTCACCCACTCGACAAACGCCGTCGAGGAAATCTTCAGACCAGCGCGCTCGGGTTTGACCAGAGCCTGGTTCCTGAGTGTATGGCAGCTCGCGAGAACACGAAGGATGTGGTCATGACGACAAAGCTGTCCTCTAGGAACGCGGTCGCCGCCGATGAAGCTGCAGAAGCACGTATTCCGGCCAGACCGAAATACCTGGATCAGGAGACCGAATCCTCCGAGGCGTCATCGGATGATTCTTCAGCTGACGAGGAAGAGCAGTCGTGGATATCGTGGTTCTGTGGCTTGAAGGGTAATGAGTTCTTCTGCGAAGTTGATGAAGAGTACATCCAAGATGATTTCAACCTTAGTGGCCTGAGCAGCATGGTCCCTTATTACGATTATGCCCTTGACTTAATTTTAGACGTCGAGTCCCCTAATGATGACATGTTGACAGAACAGCAGCACGAGTTGGTGGAGTCCGCAGCAGAAATGTTGTATGGTCTCATTCATGCACGTTATATCCTGACGAGTCGGGGAATGGTTGCGATGCTTGAAAAGTACAAGCAATGCCATTTTGGTCGCTGCCCGCGCGTGTACTGCAACAATCATCCTTGTTTGCCTGTGGGCGCTTCAGATGTTTTCCGAACAGCCACAGTGAAAATATTCTGTCCAAAATGCGAGGAAAGTATTTGCCCCTGTCAATACTTAGTTTTTCCCCCTGACAAACGTCTTGATATCAGGACATATATTTCCCAAGGAGCAAGTACCAAGGAAACATCGATGGTGCTTATTTTGGCACAACGTTTCCCCACCTATTCCTGATGACATACGGTTACTTGAAACCTCAGAAGGGCTCGGTAACGTATACGCCAAGAATTTTTGGATTCAAGGTGCGCTCTCTCGTTCCAAACTTGCAAAGGTTTTTTTGTGTCCTCAACAGCTCTGTCATGCAGATCCGTGAGTTAAATCCTGACTTGTTGCCAACTGCTACCAGAGTGCTTAGCAGTGAGGCATTGGAGTGAAGCATTCCAGATGTTTCGTACACCCTTCATGCCAGTTCAAACCACCTTTCTGTCGCTTTTTGCGCGTCCAATGAAAAACCCTTCCTGTCGGGTCGCTGAAGCGTTACTCGTGACTGACTCATAGTCGCTGATTGCAGCGGGGGACCAAGAAGCGTAGTAGCTTCGAAGCCCACACATACAACTCTGTGTTTGTTCTCTCTTGCTTTCACTCGTGCTCGCCAGGCAATATCATTACATTTGATTTATTATTACCTTCGCTTCGTTCGTTCGAAACTGATTTGATATATTCGGCATATGTAGCTGATCTTCCGGGTTCTTTGGCGAAAAATGAAACACTGACCTGTTATCGTTAATCAATTAAGGGACCACGTTCTATTCGTTCCTAATATCATAATATCACATATGATAGTTGGTTCCCCCATATCACTTAGGATAAAAATAAATCATGGAACGAATAGACCGTGATGTTTGATAAACGATTACAGGTGAGTGTGACATTTTTTACAGTCAAAAATGATACCTTCGAAGGTACCTTCGTACCTTCGAAGGTATCAATGTATGGAACGAATAGACCGTGATGTCTGATAAACGATACCAGGTGAGTGTGACATTTTTTACAGTCAAAAATTTTCTGAACTGTGCAGATGCGGCTATATGCCGAATATCATATTATTATATACTGTAAAATAATAAGTTTATTTAATAAGCTATCTATATACCTTCGAAGGTAACTAATATTTAATACCTGAAGGTAACTAATATTTAATACCTTCGTAAGTTTCGAAGGTGATAACATATTACCTTCGTAATTACTACCGGTTTAAGGGGACTTTATAATAGTTTTAAAACTTATTACGAAGCTTGCGTAATTCACGCGTAGCCCCTCGAAAGCTACGCAGAACCCGACCTGTATGATCATGTACCGCATATATAGATTCACCAAAACCCTACATCTATTCAGCTATTACATTATTACGTAACTCTTTTTATTACATATGACAACGGAAATGAAGGTACACGTTAGTTGTAACTTTATTTACAAGTATGTTTCAAGTGTGTTTTCAAGTATGTACAACGTGTACCTTCATTTCCGTTGTCATATATAGATAGTAGTATATATATTAATAAATAAGCTTCCGTACACATATTTTATCATGCGAAAAAATTCCGTACGGTTCAACCTTTCCCCCGGCTGCTGGCAACCTTGTCAACGGGTAAGTTGCCCGGTTCGAAGGACCTCAACACCATCATCACGCCGAGGGATTCGAAAAAATCACTTAAATTCGCGCGATGGCGACTAATGGCTTCCATTTGGGAATCCGTCTTCTCATATTCTGCAACTTGGTGATCGTTGCGGTAGGGTGAGTGCCTGTCCCACTTATTCCGTATGTGCGTTCCTTGACGCTGGGGACCTTCGAGACGATCGGGGACCCTGGACGTACCTTCGGTATTGTCATGTCTTTCGTTCGCCTTTCATCCTGTATATCATTATTTTCGCATGCAGCATGGACTATTACAAAGCTCTAGGGATACAGCGCGAGGCTTCGGAGGAGCAGATCAAGAGAGCGTACAGGAAGCTCGCACTGAAGTACCACCCTGATAAAAACTCTGGCGACGTTGAGGCGGCAAGTAGGTTTGCAGAAATTGGGAACGCTTACGAGGTACTTTCGGACCAAAACAAGCGCGCTGTTTATGATCGTCACGGCGAGGACGGTTTAAAGCAACATATCCAAGGCAGTCAAAGCGCTGGGCAACAAGACATATTTTCACACTTCTTCGGGAGTAGCTTCGGATTCGGTCATTTTGGTGCACAGGAGACAGAGTCTCAGACTCCGCAGGGAGATACATTTGCCGTGGACCTAGAAGTCAGCATAAAAGATTTATATCTTGGCCGCGTAATACGTCTTGGGAGAGACAAAAGCTTTGTGAAACCGGCGAAGGGCATCCGAAAGTGCAACTGTAAACAGCGGATGGTAACCCGGCAGATTGGCCCAGGGATGTTCCAGCAGTATGCCAAGGAGGAGTGCGATGAGTGTGCAAATGTCAAATTTTCCCGCGATCTAGAAGGAGTTAGTGTGGAAATTGAGCCAGGCATGCCAGATGGACTCGAAATATTACTCGTTGAAGAGGGAGAGGCAATTCTCGACGGAGACACAGGAGACCTGCGTCTGCGAATTGCAACTGCGCAACACGACTTTTTCAAGCGTGATGTCAATGACATCCGCGTTAATTACAAGATCAACCTCGTCGACGCACTCACGGGTTTTAACAAAACATTCGTGCATTTTGATGGCCGTGAAGTTCATCTTGCACGTCTCGGGGTGACTGTCCCCGGTCAAACTGAAATAGTCCTGGGCGAGGGAATGCCAGTGCACACAGATAAGGGGAAATTCGGTGATCTTCTCGTGACTTATGATGTTGATTTTCCTCTTATCCTAGACGATGTACAAAAAAAGCAGGTAAAGGCATTATTCTCGAGCCAGGCACAATCATAGTGTACAGGCTAATGACTGCATGACTTGAACATGAACATCACACGGGGAAGCGCACAGTTCAGGCACTCTCTGTGCTCGAATGATGAGTTCTATTCCATTCGGGTTAATGTCTCTGCGGAACTCTTTTATGGTCTGTTTCATCCCCACAGCGATCGATACTCAACCGCTAAAAAGCAGACCCCAATATCGGATATTAGCCTGGACCGGTTGGCCCTCCGCGAGCGAAGTATCATCACCCGCTCAGGTACCACGCACAGGGCGCTGCGCTGGTGACTGTCGCTCCCATCGCCGTCCCTGACCAGGTCCTGGTTCTTGCGAACATTCGGCATCCCGCACTTTACCTTCTTGCTTTAATAAAAACAACAGCATTCAAAACTTTTTCTTTCCCAGAAGCTCAGCCTTTCAAAGTGTGAGGTCGCACGTGGAACTTCTCTTCTGCACATTTGACGGCTACACGCTTGATCGCGCTGATATCACTGTTCATTTTAGCTGCAGTCTCTTCAATCATCAGACCCGCAGCAATTTTATAGTCAGAAATAGCATGATGGTATCGCTGCATATGGAATGCTGCTGCACCTCGACAGTGCAGAACCTTAATGAGCAATGCGTCGAGCATACTGTTCCATCTATCCGCGATATTGACTTCTCCATATGTTGTATCATCGTGTATGAGTCCAGCGCGACACGAAGGAACACTGCGCAGTCTTTCGTGCTTTTTCAAAGTATCAACTCCCCCACAAAGAATGAGATTCAGTGCAGTGCCACAGTCACCACATGCCCCCTCATAATCTGACAGGGAGATGCGACATGCGGCTCGATTGACGAGAATTTCTGCTTTTACTAGATGTTCGATATCCTCCGCAAGCGCTAGGGCCAAGCTGTAAGCATGTATTGCTCCGGTGAAGTTTTTTGCACGGTATCTTGCGTCACCGAGACACCGCAGGCTTGAAGAGTCAAGCAGAATTGAACAGAGACGCACCTCTTCCAGGTCTCGGGCGACATCTGTGCGATACTCACCGACATTAAGCGCGGCGCTAAGGTCAGCTCTCGCGTGGTGTAATTTATTGATTTCTACGTGGCCCTTAGCCCGGCGGACGAGAAGCTTTTGTCGTCGCGCGTCTATGACAACCTGTTCCCGCGAGGAAGAACTGATGTCAATAGACTCGAGCAGATAGAGAGCCGCGGTGCAGTCATCTATCGCTTCCTGTGGCTGGTTATCGTTCAGGAAGCATGCGGCGCGGTTCGCATACAACCTAGTGAGTGTTTCTGAAGGCCCTTTTGTTCTCTTTTCAACGTTTACTGCCTGTGTGTATGCACTGATTGCAGAGAGATAATTTCCAGCTCGAAAAAATGTGTCGCCTTTGTCCTTAACAAAAATGGGTTCATGTTCTGAAACATCAACTGCGGTTAATGACTTTACATGGTCATCGTCAACTGTCTTTCCGATGTCATCCTTCTGCTTCAACTGGTGGAACTTAAGTTCCCGCGACTCTCTGGCAGGCATGTGATCATTTTCCAGTTTTGTGAAGTCAAGGCATACCCTGATTGGTGAGCGGGGTGATAACCATCTAACTTCGTTTACCTCGGATGTTCTGTCATTTATTTCGAAAGATTGTGACGGGGTATGGTTTTGTGACTTGGTGTGTGCGTTCTTGTTTCCTGCAGAAATCGTCGCATCTGGACAGAGTTCTGCAGTAGCCGGCTTGGATTGCGTATTACATGATGCCAATTGGATGCGGTCAACGCAAACATCAGGTGTCCTGTCGTCTTTAGAATTATTCCGTTTGAGCATTACTTCGGTTTTATAGCCGTTTTCAACATCGTCATCGATGTTCTCGTCGATCTCGGCGCAGAAGTGTGCTTTTGAAACTCTGTAGCTCTCATGCCCCCTCCAGCTGCGCACCCCATCGCGTTCAGCAGTCAACTCGGCCTCCATGCGCTCGTAAATGACACTCTGCTGCTTCTGATCGAGCTCCCACTGCTTCTTCAGTTGTAGGTTGTCCGTATTTGCTCTTGCCTCAACTTCGGATGATCTTTGAAGTTTGGCGCGCCCATATGTTGCCTGTGCCGAGACAAATCGCCGCCGAGCGATGTCGTGTTTCGTCTCCGATGTCAAATTGCGCACGAGCTGACCCCAAAGTTTCCCAGGCTGAAATTTCTTGCACTGGAACTCGACGCCGCTACTATCAAGTAGCACCACGCACGTGGACTCGTCGATTTCGCCTTCGAGATCACATGAAAAAAAGTAAGGAGGGGCATTTACCTTGAGAAAGCAAGACGTGACGAAGACGTCGAAGGACTGCCTGGGGACGCCTTGAATATATGCACGCACGTAAACTTCATCGGCCGTCTCTTTCCAGCTATATTCTGGCGTTACATAGCCCATAAGGTCAGCTTCGCCCGATCGAGTACTGACCGATCCTCAGGCCTGGACAGATTTGGAATTGTCCGATTACGGAGCCTCACGCGTAATAACAGCAAGCTGCCTTTTCAGAAAGTGTACTCTTCTAAATATGATTTATATGTAGATTATTATTGCTACAGTATATATATGAACGATACAGTAAGATTATGAACGAACGAAACCTTATTAAATACGAAGGTAACTCTTATTAGAGTTAACTTTTTTCAGCTGGTCGATACAGTATATATTATGTGTATTAAATATCTTCTTGTTTATTTTTATGCCTATTGTACAAAAAGAGAAACAATTATTATGATATGACAACGGAAATGAAAGTACGTGTTGTAACTTACCTTCGAAGGTAACAAGTATGTTTTCAAGTATGTTTTCAAGTATGTTGTATCATTATAAGAGTCTTATGTTAAAAAGACTAATCATCATTCTCTTTATTTTTAAGAGGTAGAGTGTACTTGTAATACATTTAAGTGGCAGTGTTTTTACGGTGATACGAAACTCGTTGGTTTCGTAGTATAGCCATGGCGTGCGACATGAAGCCTGAAGTATGTAGGTAGTTTGTTCGTCAAGCTCTGAAAGCACCTTACACTGGCCCTGCACCCTGACCAGGTATGATGGGGCGTTCAAACGCATCTAGACTAGTCGTGAAGGTACCTTGTGATTCTGGGCATTAGGGAGAGAGGGCTTTAAACGTACTATATGGTCACCTCGGCACCGTTGCGCATCCTCCACCTGGTGCTCGCCTACTGCTTGGTTAGCGCCCCGCGTGCAGTTTGTGCGCAGTCCTCGCACGCAACGTTTTCATCGGGATATCCTCGTGTGGAGTATCGCAACGGCACAAACACGTTCAAGCTCTTCGTAGCGTTGGATCGCGCGGGTGTCGCGTATTTCGTTGCCGTTCCCCGGGTAGACCAGATTTCAAACACCACGATACCCACAACAGACGAGATATTTGCGGGCAGTGCCAGCGTCAATGCAGGTGAAATAGCTGCGGCAGCGGGCTCGCTCGCGTTCACTGACCCAAACACAGAGCGCACGATGATTGTTCGTGACCTTCCAGACGAGTCTACGTTTGACGTGTACTTTGCCACGCACACTGGTAAACCGGATGTTTCAGGGACCGGTGTTGCATCACCTGCATCTGAAATGATATTGCTGACAAAAGTTTTAGAGATTGGCGATGTCACTCCGCCGCTATTTGTGATGGGCACCCCGCATGCTGAGGGCCACGGTCCAAAAAGTTTATCCGTATCAGTTGCTGCGTCTGAGCATCATTCAGCATATCACGTCGTCATCCTACCGAGCGGTGCTTCGCCACCCAGGACAGCGGTTGAGGTATACACCGGAGTCTTAGCCGAAAATGCAGCAAACTCAGAGATAGTGTTTAAGGATTCAGGCTCTGTTCCGTTCTTTAATATTACCTCCTTGACGTTTTTTGGCGACATGTCCCCCGGGGTTGCATACACGATTTACATGACCTTAGCTGATAAACATGGCAACGTTAACCCAGTGGTACAGACCGTTCAAATGTTCACAAAATATTGCATGAGCTGTCCGGCACTTATGGTTTTAGCTGGAGGCAGTGCATGCGAATGTGTGGTGCCAGCAATATTCACATTGCGTGTTCGGACAACAGGAAGGGAGCTGGTGAAGAACAGGGACGCATTGAAAGCGTCCGTCGCAGAGCAACTCAACGTGGCTGCGTCGCAGGTGGCAATGCTGTCATGGGAGCGCTCGCTTAACTATCCAGGTTACATGATGGTAACGATGTCTGTGACGCCCCTCAGTGCGAGCGACGTTGCAACTACCACTACTGTGGACAGCGCACTTGCATCTGGGAACCTTACAATTGGAGGCGCCCCATCAGGGGTGAGTGACCTTGTGTTATCAGGCGAGCCGGACACACGGATACTACTTGGATCGAAGAATCGCCCAAAAGGTAGAACCAACCCGATGACAGACGATGGAAGCATACCTGGACAGCTGATGGAGGAGCCTGAGCGAACAAACAAGGCCATGTTCCAGTGGAAGGTGTGGTTCGGCGATACTGAGTGCACAGAATGTATATCACAGTGCAAGCTTGATATTGGTATTTGGGCGATGTGTACATCCCCAAAGGTATATTTTGCGCTACCACAGGGGGAGCATATTTTTTTTGTGCGGGGTTTGGGCGGTGATGGCGTGCCAGACAGCACTCCGGCGAGGTATACGTGGACGATAAGATATAGGCCCGAGATATTTTTCAACACGGCAGAGGTTCCACCTGCTTCAGTGAATCGGAGTGACCTCACGTTCTCGCTCAGCAGCAACAAACCCGAGGCGCAGTTTGAGTATAGCTTCAATTCTCTTGATATTTTTCCCACTTACGAGACCTTGCCTCTCGGAGTGACGACGGTTAAGGTCAATGGCAGTGTCGGCGAGAATATTTTTGCGGCCAGGGCAGTCGCTGAGGGGGAAATTTCTGCGACTGTGGCAAGACACACTTGGGTGTATGATATTTTTGCGCCTTATGCTAACGTGACCACATCTGCAGTTAAGAACGGATCGATGGTGAACAAGCTGACAGATATTAGATTCGTAGTATTTGGCAACGACACAGATCCAACTGTTTTGCCCAGCGCTGGAATTGAAGAGATTTGGGTGCGTTTCATGCGTGCCAACGACAGCGCAACTTTTCCACCTCCTCTCTTTGATTGGCGGCTTGCGGATAATTTCAAGGAGGTTCAGGCAGAGTTTTCGCTTGACTCGAATATCTCCGACTTGTCAGATGGATTGTACGTGTTGAGTGCCCGGGCAGTTGATAAAGCTGGCAACTCGCAGTATACAACTGACCCACATGGGTATGACCACTACTACTTTGAGCTCAGCGAAAAGGTTCCTGGGACGCCTATCATTTCTCCAGCGACGACATTGGAGGATATTATGACTTCTGTGAACAACACAGACACTGGGAAGCGTCAGCTTCATATCACAAGCACCATTCCATCTGTTGAGGCGTATGCATACCTTTTCACAGATATTATAAATGGTCAGCTTTTCTGGCCAGACGGTGTCACCGAGATTTTTGACGGCGACTACGTTTTGGCGGACAATGTGAGTTACGGCTTAAGGTTTCTTCCATCGAAAGATTTAAATAACGAGACTGTGTTGCTTGATGGTGCAAATCCTGAATTTTCATTCACGGTCAGGTCTGCAGGATCCTTTGATGATCGGGCACTGGTTGACACCCCGGTCACTGTGCATATCACGGTGTTGAGTGCGAATGATCCGCCTGTACTCGATCCAGATGAAGATTACCACCTAACCGGGTTATACATTTACGATGCTGTCAGTACTGTGACAAACTGGGGAGACTCAGTATTTGAAATTGTAAACAAGGGCTTCTCTGATATTGATGAGCCTTACAAAGCAACAAGTGCTAACATGGGCATGGTCATACTCAGCGCAGATGACACACAGGGCGACTGGCAATGGTCTGATAGCTCAGGCAGGAACTGGCACCATTTCCCAAAGGATCTCAGTCCTGCTAGACCACTATTAGTCCGTGCTGGTTTAGAGGACAGGGTGCGATACTTTCCAAGGGTCGAGAGCGGTATGCCACTGGATGATGTGGCGTGGACAGCGAGTATCACGTTCCGCGCATGGGATGGTGTATCCGGTCACGGCACTGGAAGCCGTGGACAGTGGTTCACAAGCAATGGTTATCCTGCAAATACAACTCATTATCCGGCTGCTGGGTACATTGGTACATATTCTACCTCGGCGTCAATCCCATCCCCATCAGGACAGTTTTCGCTCCCACTCAACAACCAATCGTTGCCTTCAATGTCTAACATGACGCCTATCTCAGAAATGTTTATTTACTACGACGCCACTTCGTTTGATGCAGGTGGGTCACACTCAATGACTATCGCATCGGCTTACATCGAAATTTATGGCATTGAATATACCACTTACGCTCGTGCCAATCTGCGGGACACCAAGCTTGAGCGTCTTAGGCAAGAATTGAGTCTTCAGCCATTTTGTCCACCGGAACATGGTTCTGCGCTGCGTCTCCCAGTGTATGATGGGAATGCATCTGTGCTTATGCGAGTGGACACCGATGCAGGACAATTTGTCACGAGCCCTCCCTGGACTGTCGAGGCATGGGTTCGTAGAGACGCAGTTACAAATGAGCAGACATTATTTTCTGATCCAATGTCTGGCGGTGCAATCATGATCGGTCTGGCACCGGGTACGGGTATTGCTGGCGTGATGCTTCCTCATCAGGAGAAAGCCCGCAAACGAGCGCGCCAAAACTTCAACTCTGCAGCTAACAATACAGCTGCAAATATTGCTGCTGCAAATATTGCAGCAGTTGAGGCATCATGCGCCCGGTGGAACTATTCACTACCGATCAACAAATGGACGCATCTTGCCTTTGTTGCCGTGCCTGAGGGTGAGCCATACCGATCCCCACATTCATTCATTAGGCTATATGTTGACGGTCTGCATATTGACACTATTGGTCCGGATGTTGGAATGCCCATGCCTCTTGGTGTAATCGGCTCTCCAGGACGGGCGGCGTTTACTATTGACGAGGTCAAGTATTGGTCTTTCGCTAGATCTCCAACAGATTTGTTTCGCGAGAAAGGACTTCTCAAAGTTGGTGACGAGTCCGGTCTAGTTTCATACCTAATGTTCGAGGAAGGATGCGGAAACACTACGCATGATCAATCGGTCGGTGCTCTCGTCCAAGGACGGCATTTGTGGGACATCAACCTCATCAATGCAACATGGGAGCGACGTTCTTCTGGCATGCTACACTGCGGCGAGATATTTGCTGTCAGTCCCAACCACATACCTCCAAGTGGTCGCATAATGGTAACCATTTACGGTTCTGGATTCAAGGACCCTGAATCAGATCAAGATCCGCACAAAAAAAACCCCAAATTGCCCACGCGCCATCGGGTTGGCAAGAAGCCAGTGTGTCGCTTCCGGTTTCACGGCACTGGTGGCAATTTGCGCATTGTGCCTGCCACCGTTGTCAGTCCCGAACTCCTCACTTGTCCGGTAGTGACCTGGTCAAACTTGAGTTCGATGCGTGGATACATTAGCGTGGAGTATTGCGATATTGGCATGAGCTGCTGTTCGTTGCCAGTTACCCTCGATGTGCCGAGGCAGAACTTGTACCCGGAAAATTACAAAGCACCACATATGAATGACCAAAGAGTTAACACTGCACAAATGTTGTACAGGAATGCAAAGGCAACAAGCGCGCGGCCATTCAACTTCGAGATGAATATGGGCACTATGATAACAATCAAAGGCAGGGGCTTTACGACCCCGAATGAAGGTTCCACTTTAGGTTCTCTGCATGATGATGGGATGTTCTGCAACTTTACGACATCGCTCTTGGACGCTGCCACTTCCCCATTCTTCGCAAATGCTTCCGGAGCCGCTAAAACAGAGCAAAAGACGTATTACATCCCAATGTCAAATGATTTCTCTCGGTTGGGATCGGATTATGTAGTTCGCGCAAAACATTCAGGCGTCAGCAGTCATTTCAACAACTCAAAAAAAAGGGACGATGCAAACAGATCTGTGCGATGGTTTGCTGTTCCGGCATATGTTGTTTCTAGTGCAGAGGCTATCTGTGAGACCCCTGTGATTACCTCCCTTAGCACCCCAACGGGATATGTTACCGAAATCCACGTCTCACTTGTGTTTAACAGTGGCGCATCGCACGTCGATGTGGAGCCGCAACTGGGCTTGCCTATACGTGCGGCTTTCCCTGGTGATCTTCGGGTCACGCGTCTAGCAGCAGACCACGACTCAGATGGTGTGCTTGTAGCCACGCGCGATGGAGGCACAGTAGTGTCGATATTTACCGCGCTCACAGACCCCGCAGCATACCCTTCATGTCAATTCGGCACCGTGAAGGTCCTTGGAAGGTATACAGATTCCTATCTCGTAGAATGTATCATTCCTGTTGCATCGGGTCACTGTCCTCCCCATCTAGTTGAATTCCGCTTCACAATGTTTGCAGATGGTAGTCGACACGATCCAGTTTACTCTCGGATTGGAGGCCCGGCTGTGTCGATATCCAGGCCCAAACATGCGAATCTGATGGTGTTCGCAACTCAAATTCCGACATCAGGCGCAGGGTGGCTCGGAATGAGCCCTCTGCGCGACGCTACTGATGAGGAAGAGTTGCACACATCAGTGTTGTCTTGCAACCCTGATTTCATTGAAGCAGTGTGCGCACATGACGAGCTCATCGATTGGAGTGCTTGGGTATCTCGCACCAGCGCTCCGCTGTGCGCGAGTTCCGTCTCGTACAGTTTGGTTCACTGCAGATCATCCAGTATGTTCTTCGCTGCCGGATTCTTCGCTGTGGTGCTCAATGTTGCGCCTAACGCTGACAACCGAATGGATATCGGCAAAGCGCAACCCATCGTTGTGCTCAGAACGGATCCCGCCGTTCATACGTTGGGCGCTGACTCTGGATCGACCGACGGAGGGTGGATTGTCGCCATTATCGGAGAGGGATTCTTACCAGGGGACGGGTGCGTTCTCATTTCCCAAAGAAGAGGCACTCGCAGCGATCAAATAGCGGGATATTTTATAAGTTCGACCTTGATTCGTTGTGAGGCATCTGAGGTTACTACATCGAGGCAAGTCCAGCCCTCTATGACCAGCTACATCGACAGTGCGATCCGTGATTTAGACAGTGTCGTCTTCGATGTGGACGAGCAACCATTTCACGATCAGACTGTTGGTGTTTATCTTGGCGTACCTGGGGGCTGGGATGGTCAAACCTTGGTGCGTGGTGGAAGTGGTGGTGCAAATGCATTCCTATTCAGGCCACTTAGTGTTCTAGACGTCATCCGCCCGGCGCATCTGCCTGCCTCCGGCGGACTGGCACTATACTTGACTGGTCATAATTCATTCACTGGTTTCCATCGCTTCAAACGCGGGAGGTGCCGCATAGGAAGTTTTGATATGGTGACCCGGCCAGTAAACTTAAAGGCTACTCTATATCAGGTCACTATGCAGTGCGTGACGCCGGCACTCGTCCCGACTCAAATGGCGCGGAATTCAGGCTTACGCGCACGTGTAGCTCCAGCGTACCCATCTGGTCTAATAGGCTCAAACACGACTTTGCACCCCATCTTGTTCGCGCCGATTGTTGCAGGGATTGTTGGCATCCCAATTGGATCACCCGCGCCACAAAAGGGGGCGCCCGGGGCGACTTTGGAAATCTTTACCTCGCTCACATCTCTCCGCCGGAAAAGTTCACCACTTGACGCTCTTGGTTTCATGCACAACATCGCGTGTGCAGTGCCTGCCCGTGATCGTTCAGCGATAGTCAATAAATCTGGTAGCACACGCACACTATTGCAGCGCACCCACGCTGTAAGCGCGCTATACAAGCATGGGACCGCCTCGTCATTCAGTCGGTGCTCTTTGCCCATTACTCACATGAACATCAACGCAGGATTTTATTCCATATTCGTGGGACTTATCAGTGACGAACATGCCACTGTGTATCTATCCGTAGAATTTGAGTACGCATCGTCCCCGGAGCTGTTATCACTCATCACCCACAGAAATATTGTCCCGACCAATATTGTCGAAGTTAGCATGCGCGGGGGGCGTGGTCTCCACGTAGCTTCAGGTGCTTGGACTCTGTCGAGAAATGCAGCTCTTCAAACATCGCGAGTTGGCGTCAGAGATGAGGTTCTCGACGACGACGATGATGACTTTTGGCCTCACAGCAATGTTAATCCTTCTGGGAGGAAGAACAACGCCGACACAATTGAAATTAGTTCCGAGTGGTCGCATTTATTGGGCACAGGGGCAGTTAACCCGCCATTTAATGTCGCGGGTGTCGATTTCAGAGACGGTCGAGGGACGATGGTTCGATTTGGTGGCAATTTACGGGGGGCTGATGTGGTTGTGTTGAAGTCGCAGTCGTCAATGATCGAATCGCGTCGCACACGAGTTGCTGGGCGAGGTGCAAATGTCGTCAACCAACAGAAGCACTTTGTTCTCATACCCGTGTATTTCGTTTCATCTGCGTTGGTTAAGGTTGAACCCCCTTCAATCAAGTGGCCAGAGCCGGGAGGTGTGACGGTGGATGTGACCGGGAACGGTGGCGCAAGCTTTTCAACACAGACCTTGCTCTTGTGGACACATCTTAAGGATGAACTAGATCTGCCAAATGAGGATACCAGAAGATATGATGAGCAAACACCGAGATAAACAATGATCCGACAGCACGTCAAGTTTATCAAGTGTATACACACGCTCACTACTAGCGATATACGTGAATACATAGACTATCACAAAACTAACTCATTTACAACACAAACAAGCGCGGAAGCCCTCACCAGAGTGAATTTTGGTGCCGCCGATGAATGATTAGATTCCCCATGGGCCACAAGCCAATGCTCTTATCTCTATCTGTAACTCCAGCTTGAGTGTTCCTTTTAGGACACCGAACACGTTCATCGCAAACCGCCAGTCTGTGCAACCTGCCTGTGCAGCAAGATCAGAAAGTCTGCATACGACATTGCACCTGCACCCCCTGCGCCCCGGTCCTCTACCAACAACGGGAACAACAGGGCCTCCGAGGGCTCGCCCTGCTTGATCACAGTCAGCGTGCAATGACATCCATTTGCAGCCCTCCGTCGTACCTCGGCGATCACGCCACATACCTGTTTGCTGAGCTGTGTTTCCTCCACCAGTGTGGGCTCAAAATCTACGTCCGGGTTTGGCGGGCCCTGTGCACCGAACACTGCATTTATGAACCCGCGATCCAACATTTTGCCGAGCCAGATCAAACACTGACGTCCATCGTCAACAAGATACGCGCCTCTCGCGTCCACTCTCTCCCCTGCCAGCACCGTTCTCGGAGGCATCACGATCCCACCAGCCTCATTTTGCAAACCCGCTTCGGGGGGCATGGCGTGCAAGGCATACATAGCTGGATACAGCCTGCGCAATATGGCCTCAGTAGGTGCGGACAAAATTTCAAATGTTGAGCGAATACGCTCGTCCACGCTTACATCACGCGTCTGTCCGCGAAGCGAAGGGGACTTTGCTGCGCACAGTGTGAATAGGGGCATTAGTCGCATCATATCTGGAAATATTAGGCAGTTGAATGCCCTCGCTGCGCTTGTGTTAAGCAGCCGAAACTCCCGCATTGATTGTGACAGCTTTAGCTGCATTGCCTCCCTCGCATCTTGCAGACGTGCAGTGAGAGAGCGCTCGACGGCAAGCCTCGTGAGAAATGCGCTCATTGCGCCACCATCAATGCTGCGGAACATCTGTGCGATGTCCGGTACCACAGGCACTGACATTGTGTGCACCCTAATTCTTCGCTCACCGTCTGCAGTGGTGTACAGCAATGCGCATTGTAGGTAAGACACGTTGCTTGTTGGTAGCTGCTCATCATGAGCAATTTGCACCGCATATGCAGCATCGGCATTTGTGGCTGGAAGTGCAAGGAGATCCATGGATCGGACGAAGAAGTGGCCATTGAAAGAGGAGACCCTGAACCCCTTGCTACACCGGACCCTGCAAACCGCTTCCCACGCGGTGAAGCGTGTGAGGTTGTGCCTGAGCTCGTTTCGAAGTTTCAATCCGTCGCGCTCAGCCCGAAAACCCGGGTAATGGTACAGCTGACCACCTGTGTATCGTGGCAGTATGGATAGTGACGCAAGGTCTCCGTATGGTGATGCCGAGGCGAATATATCCACACATATCTGCTGTCTGGAGCATTCTGCTGCCATTTTTTTGAAGAACGGGTCTGCGGGAGCACGAACTAGATGTTCCTTGTCCGTACCAGCGTTTCTGTGATCGTCACCACGGTTCAATAGGCGACCCTGTCCCAATGATGGCAAGGTGCACTGAAACATCATCAACTTTCCACCAATGTGGTTCATTGCCATGTAAGCTGCCTGTACTGCGGGGCCCATACATGAATCCACTTGCGAAGTGCCTACAAACGCGTTAGGAAGCATGTCTAACAACGCATCAACCGAATCCCTCGAGTCTCCAAGGTTAACCAGTAGGTCATCAGGTGCCGGACAAAACGGCTCGTCAAGCTCAGCCACCACCATCATCTGTGGGGTTTCGCTTCCAGGCTTGAGCCCGTAAAAGTGAATGGTATTGTCGTAAGTAAGAAAGCCTACATGCGTGCGCTCTCCTCCCGGAAGTTCGTCTAGTGCGCCCTTTACTGTATTGACGGCTTTCGCCAAGAAGCCGCTGGATACTGCGTTGGCAGAGACATCAAATGCAAAGAAAAACGTTGGAGGCATGGGCGGACGAACCATGTACTCCTGGCTTGCGATGAACTCAACTGTTCCATGCCTCAACTCAGGACGGTCCGCTATATCCCTCCGCGTCCCATTTGCGTCAAGCGTGCAAAAGTAGTCCACTGGCACCTCGTTGGGCAGCTGACAGACATTGCAGCGGAACCTTCGACCGCCGTCGATGAACTGTACAAACGGATTGATGTAAGTTCGGCATCTGCGGCATCGAACAATGCCTGTGCTGCCAAACTGCGCCACGGGTACTTTTTCTCCGGGAATAAGTGGGCGAACCATGCATCCAATAGGCAAAGCAAACCTTTGCTTCAGTGCTTGGTTGGCGGGCAAGGCATTTACAGTGAGGCGCAAGTATCGGGGGTCACAGCTTAGCTCACTATTTGGTACCGGAACATCGTCCCCAGGGCGAGGAAACTGGCTGGGGTCCATGCCATGATCCCCCGTCGATCCAGTCCCTCCGAGCTGCAAAGATGAAAACTCTTCCACAAATGAGCTTTGCTGCGTGGCTGCTCCACTTGCCAACCCCATAGATGGTGGCATTCCTCCATGGACACCCGCTACCATTCCTGAGCTAGGAGTTGAGGGAAACGCGCTATAACCCGGCACAACCGCCCCAGGGTACCCTCCCAATGCCCCTTTGCTAATAGGAGAAGAAGTAGCAGAAGAAGAAGAAACACCCACGCCCTGAGGTTGTGGGGGAGCTGATACCGGAGGCATCAGCGCACCCATACCGCTGGGAAGGCGAGACACCACTGAACTTCTGTCCGAGGTAAGCATTCCTGGAGGGGCTACAGGAAGAACGGTGCGTCCAGGATGACTACGGGATCCGGGCACACCTCCGGCTCCGAAGTTTGGCATTTGCACGGTTGGTGGGGCAGTGGGCTGTGCGACCTCTCGAGAAAGTGGGCCACCAAGAGGTGGTTCCATTTGCTGGGGTCCCGGAACAGGTGGTACGCCCATCACATGGGGGAGCGATGGTCGCATCATCCTGGTCGGAGCGCCCATCGCGGCCGCCCCTGAAATATGCGGATAACTACTGGTGCTCACCAGGCCGCCCTGTGGGATCTCGTTCCCTCCACCGGGAGGTGCCCCCTTTCGAGGGGGTCCGGTACCCGGAGGCCCTGGCATTACCGTCCCTAGATGACGTTGTTGCCCAGGATCGGTCGAGGTTCCCGAGGATGCTCCTGTGGTTTTAATCGGGTGATAATTGTATGCCAAATGCGTAAGACACGGTGGCAGGCTGACGAACGTGGCCTCAAACGCTGGTCACGCGCCAGATCTTGGAATCAGCTTTCGAAATGGCTTAGTTCAGGGCCGCGGGATCCAAGCAGAGCGACGTGTGGTGATTACGAGGAGGAGGAGACGCACCGCTAATTTTTCGAAGTCCAGGCTGTTCGGATATTCCTGGGATGAGACTGGGCGGTGGTTGCATACCGTTTAGTGTACTTGCCTGCACAGCGGTCAGGTGTCAATGGCCGCCTTGCCGTGGGTGGCTGAGTGACAACGTAACACTTCTATTTGCGTATCTTAATATGCATGCATATATGTGTTTTACACATACATATTAAATATACACATGCATATATATCTCTCATAAAATAATATGAAATGAATCGAACTCATCATAATTAGCTAGTCTACGAATCTATTAATTTACAATAATATGATTTAAGATACGAAGCTTTTTTTGGAAATAAAAAATCTAATAACATCTAAAAAGGGACAGGGCTGTACGAGGTGGTCACCGCTTGGTAACCGCGCTAATGCCAAACTCGACCAATCACGTGACTGTATTACCCACCTCAAATATTTCAACGCGGTGACCATTAAAAATCAATGCGGTGACCAGTGACCCCCTTCCAAAGGTGGAGATTGGCACCCAAATTTTTCAAGAGAAAAGTTTGGAAGTCGATTTTCGTTCCAAACTCAGCCAGTTTGGAACCGAAAATCTCGATTTCCAAATATTTTTCTAAATCGCGTTGAGTCACAGACCGTCGATCGTCTCATATAAGAAATAGGGTCAATTTTGGAACTGAATCGGTATAGGAAAAATCCTAAATCTGAATTTAGGTGCCGATTTAGCCCGGGTTGCTAATCTCCACCCTAATAACCAAATTCCATCGGCCGCTCCCTTTTGACATCCTGAAGCGTGCCACGCGCTGCCGTGCCAAAAAAAAAAACCGTAACACAGCTTGGGGGATGACCTTAATACTAAATAAATACCCTCGAAGGTAATAAGATCTAAACATTATTGAAAAAATATCCGTCCGAAACATCCGTCCGGACGGATATCCGTGTAGACATAGGCACTAGCTATCTATGATAGTAACTTTATTAGTTGCTGGCTTCACGTTTTATAGACCAGAGGATCACATCATAGCTTCGTATTCACTACTGACGATCATTTCCTTCTTAACTAAATTCTTTCTCAAGAGCACAAACGCTGTTGTTTTTCCGAGGTGGACAACCTACTGTAGCAAGCTTGGGAGAGTGGCGAAAGAGTCAGACGGCCAGTCAAACGTGCTATAAGAAATATGGCATCGTCAGAAGCGCTCGTATTCCTCCGGGAACTTCAGCGTAAATGTGATAATGATGTGAGCGTTTCGTGTGATTACCCGCCACAGCCGCTCGCTTCGACATATCTTACAGTTGCGTTTGGCTGGCGCTCGACTCTCTTGTCGCCCGTCGGTCCCAAGTGCTATTTTTATCTTCACTGACCCTCCCGTCATCGATGTGCCCCTCGTAGACCTGTGCTGACTGTGACGCCAAAAACCCTCAGTGGGCCTCTGTCTCTTACGGCATTTTTCTTTGCTTGGAGTGCTCGGGCGTCCATCGCGGCCTTGGCGTGCACATAAGCTTCGTCAGGTATATTGCATGTCTAATATATGCTATCGAGTTCAAATCCCCGCTGCTATATTCGTAATATTGTTCCCTCCTCATGCAAAGTTTTGTAGGTCTGTTGGAATGGACTCATGGTCTGAGGTCCAGCTAAAAAAAATGAAAGTCGGGGGAAACGCTAACCTCAACGAGTTTTTGAAGGTTAGTTTTTCCCTTAAAGGAACTCGTGCTGGTTGGCACTTTGGCAGGTCTGCCATGAAGAGTGAAGAGCTGCTTTTGAGGATGTTGTTCGGAAACCCTCACACTGTCTTACCACTTTTTTACATGTCCCCTTTGCAGGAATATGGTCTTACTAAAAATACTAATCAACTACTCAAATACAATGCCCCAGCAGCGGAGTTTTATAAGAAAAAGATTCAAGCTCTCGCCGAAGACCGTCCATGGCAACACCCAAATATAATTGAAAAATCTGTCTCAGTCAATGACGCAAATGATTTCGTCCCTGTGCATAAATGTTTTCACGAAAACGACCTGGGTTCTTTGAAATCTACCTCTGCTCACCGACGACAGCAAGCTACTCCTGCACACGAACATACATCGCAGCATAGCGATTCTCCATCAGTAAACTTCCTTGAAGACATCAAGCCGCCCCAGAGTAGCAGTAGATATGTCGGCTTTGGGAGCTTCGCGGGGCGCAAAGACGATACCATCGACGATTATCTTGGCTCTTTTTCTGCAGGCGTTGGAAATCTGTCGGACAGGCTTGGCCGTGTTACTGCTGAGGCCACCCGAATTGTTGGTCAAACTGTTCGTGAGCTGCACACAGGAGACACGGATCAGCTACATGAAAGTGCAGCAAATGCAGCGCAAAAATCGATTGAAATTGGTCAGAGAACATGGTCAGGCATTAAGAAAATGTTGAGCTCAACTGTAAACAAGCTTGAAAGTTTTGCAAGTGTGCATAATGACAACGGGTCTGTCACATATCTCAGATCTAGGATCAGTGGTCAAGGTGAAGCTCAAGAACACGCGCAAACTGAACATGTGATGTTCGACCGTGCTATTGCGTTAGGTGGACTTGGAGAGGGGCAGAGAGATTATCCAGCCCTTGCAAGGGGCAACGCAGTTAACGAGTTGAAGATCAAAGATAGTGCCTTACACTCGACTTCACCTTCGAATAGGATCGATGATCATGCAACGAAAGAAATGATCAACTCTGGTAATGAAACGGGAAACACGAACTTGGTTTTGCCCCCCGAAGACTGCGGTGGCTGCTTACAAAACACCAAGCTCAACATGAGCAAGTCAAACACGTGGAGTGACGAAGAAGATGGCGAGGACTGGGGAGAAGTTTGGGGAACATAAGAGAAGGCAGCCGTTTCGTGTACCTCCTCTCCGCGTGATTCCCATACAAACACGCCAGCATAACCCTTGATCATCCGAAAATCGTCCAAATATATCAGGATGGATCAAGCTCTCGATGAGGGCGAAAGGCAAACATCAGCGCTGATAAAAATGTTCGAGTGATTGGATACTTTTTCCGCCCACTACGACTCTGCAGGAAAACCACGGATGTGTTGCATGATGCTATGCGATATTGTGTCTGCTTAGTGTGCTGCGCGCCTTCCAAGAAACCATGTTCACGCAATGGAACGATTTGAACATGAGCAACGTGAGGACTGCCCGCCAGATTCTCCCAAGACGTTCTTCCTGGCCAATGTGGCGTTATTATAACGAACGATAATGCCCTTGAGGAGCGATCTGCTGCTTTGATCAGTGCTGTGATGTGCTCAACAGTTCGGCGAACAAGGTCCTCGTCAAACGGAGGATTACATTGATATGATCCCTCCTGTGGTTTGAAATTAAAAAATGAGCCCAGTGATCCAAATGGGGCGTCTGTGTCGGTAAAAGGACTGCAAAAACGATGCCAGCGACAATTTAAAGGTGAGGCAAAGCACTCGACATCGACGCCCATCCCATCTCGAAGTACGTCAAATACCGCGCCGTGCAACGCGGCATGATGACCAGCAACGGTGTGGAACATGCCACCTTGCACAGATGTGTATCTACAAACTAACGCGAAAGCAGCTGATTCGAAATCAGTCTCAGATGGTTTATCATGGAAACCTGATTGAGCTTTAGAATTTTCCATGCTGAATAAATGATGAAGCTTTTCGTAATGCTCTGCATTTAGCTCCACTTTCGTGCCATTAAATGATAGTCTCACCCGATTTCCGTGTCTTTGGATGGCCACCTTCGTGTCTACGATGCCATTTTTTCGCACTGAGATCATCTCTTGTTTGATGTACTCCCTGGCGCGTCCGACGAGGGGGATAAGTGTTCCAACCACTTTTTCAACGGCCACAGACGAAATATGCTTTGCAGTCAGACGACTTCGCAGAAATGAAACCACTCGTTCATCCTTTGGGATGATTGGGTCCTCTGTGCCATCATGACATAATAAAAATTCTTCGAAAGCGTTCGCCCAGCATTTGCCAAGGTGTTTTGACACTACGTTCTCAAAATGACGGCAGAGACGTGAAACAGCCCGTAGCCGTCCTGCTTCGATAAACAGGGACGCTGTGCGTTTCGCGCTATTGTTAATGCGAACGGCTTTTCCGACTTCAGATGAACATAATAGATCTTCCTCACGCGAAAGAGGAAAGTGCATGGTATTGTCCAATATCCGGCTGATTCCAATTGGTGTGATGGTGTGTCTAGTGCTTGCTTTCGACTTTTCCACATAATGAAGTTTGCCCTCATAGCATGGATAAGGGACTCGTATATCCGGGGAACGCCCAGAAACAAACAGTGTCGTCGAGGAAGAATTCCGCGAGCGCTTCCTGATATGGTTAGGGCTAAATTTCTCTTTTTCAGCGACTTGCTTAGCAGGACTCTCGATGATAGTTGAAGAACCGGAGAGTTCACCTTTGTCCCTCGAGCCTCCTCTTGGCGTTGGCTTTGGAAAGATGGAACGGTCGACAAGTTCGGCTAGTTCACGGTTGGGTTTTATCTTGTGTTCTCCCCTGGAGAGGCGTTCTCGCGATGTATCCCAATTCGACGTCATAGTGCAGCCCCCGCAAGCGCGAATGCCGCGTTTCTTATATAGTGTTACTTGAAATAAAACACCCAGCCGGCGCCATCTCGTCCAAATTATTTTAAGAGTTACCAATAAAATGATACATGTATATGAGCAACGTGACAGAGTATGTTTCTGGATTTCCCGAAACAACCGAGCTGCGTAAAACTTCAACGGCAAATGCATTCGTCACAGTGTCGTATTCGTATGAAATGGAGTATGAGGTTTTGCGCAGCTTTTTTCCTACTCGTATATAAATGGATTAAATCCTGCGGCAGTTGGCGATTTCTCTTTCATTGACTCGCGAAATCGTTCACCGGTTTCGTTCGAAGCTTATTATTACGAAGGTGGTTTCGAATCATGAACGAATGAAGGTCATCACTCATATCTTAACACTTCATGTATGCACTAATAACGTGTCATTATTACCTTCGTAATTGTGAAGGCCAACGCGACTTTCTGATGTCTCCTCTTGCTTGAACGTCGATGTTTGTCTTCTCAGCATCGTCATGGGAGGCGATTCTTCGCATGTTGCTTCCACAAGCCAGTGCACTGCATATTTGCTGGATGTTTCGCCTTCACGGAATTGCTAGGTTTGTGGATCTAGCGGAATGGTTATACCACGTTACTTTCGATTTTTGCACAAGGGACGCTTCCAACTCGCCTGCAGCTGCGCGAAGAAACACCCGTCTTGAGTCCAATAAGGTGAAGTGACGCTACCCATTGCTGTCCAAGGACGCTTTTCCTGTTGCTAGTTTCACAACAGTCACCTCAAACACCTTAAAATAGGTCGATAGCGTTACAAAGAAGGACTGGGAGAACCCCCAGGTCATCGGACGTCGGAAAAGGTGCGTAAATATTTCCAAACGAACATTTCTCGTTGAGCGTGATGCAGCACTGCAGCGTTGATACCCTACGCTCTTCACAGGCCGGGTCATGTGCCCATGTATTCATTCCCAGACGTTCAAGCCGCCCTGCATTTCTGGTCTGCTGGTGGTTCGTGGAAAGCACGTACAACGCTTCCAAACGTGATGCTCCTAAACGGCTCATGGGATTTCATTTTAGTTTCATCACCAGAACACATACCGCACGGATTCCATGAATATTCCTTTCATGACAAATCGTGGGGTGAGATATTCGTCCCATCGAATTGGGAATGCGAAGGGTTTGATCGTCCCATCTACACCAATGTTACGTACCCTTTTCCGATGAATCCACCATATGCAAATCGACGCGGCGTATGGACCGCAAAACAAAAACGTCGCGTCAGCGAGGCTGGTGGCGAACTGAGTCACTTGTCGGGATGGAAATGGAACCCAGATGTAATCGATTCAGATGAACTAGAAAATCCAACCGGTTGCTATCGACGAATATTCGAAGTGCCCAAAGATTGGACCTCAGAAGGTCGTCGTACATTTCTTCTCTTTGAAGGTGTTGACTCTGCGTTTTATTGCTGGTTGAATGGTCGTGCTGTCGGATATTCTCAAGACAGCCGTTTGCCAGCAGAATTTGACGTTACAGATTATCTGATATTAGGCAGGAATGTTCTTGCAGTGCAGGTCATGCGCTGGTGCGATGGCAGCTACCTCGAGGATCAAGACCATTGGTGGTTGAGTGGCATCTATAGAGATGTTATCCTATATGTTAAGGAACCAATATTCATAGCGGATTACAACATCAGCACAACAATACCGGACAGTGCTCGGGATGAAGCATCAGTCACTGTTGATATTTTTGTCTATGAATCGGTATCTTTGGATGTAGATTTACCATCTGACGTTGTTGTTGAGGCGATGTTTTTTGACACCGACGGACAGCGAGTGAATAGACTCGTCTCGTCGGTGGATGACTTGATGCTATGCAGCTATGCAGAAACTCATGGTCAGCCCTTTGATAACATCTCTCCATACTTCACCCGAAAAGTAACCTTGACATTTCCTGTGCCTAATGCACAGTTGTGGTCCGCTGAAACTCCATACCTCTACACACTCGTGCTTCGCACCTCTACATTAGCGTGTCGGCAGCGTATTGTTACAACGAGTCGTGTAGTTGAATTGCGGTCGGATGTTGAAGCATGCCGAGTTGGAATACGTTGTGTTGATATTCATGATAGGCGGTTGCGCGTAAATCGCGTCCCTGTCATTATTCAGGGAGTGAACCGCCATGAACACTGCCCACGAAGAGGAAAATATGTATCTGAAGAGTCAATGGTCAAAGACATCGTCCTCATGAAACTGTTCAATTTTAATGCAGTCCGCACGAGCCACTATCCAAATCACCCCAGATTTTATGATTTGTGCGACGAATATGGTCTCTATGTATGCGATGAGGCTAACATCGAGACACATGGATTCCATGCTGGCATGCATCCGACACCATACTTATCGAATGATCCAGAATGGCGAGATGCATACCTTTCGCGGATGGCACGCATGGTCCAGCGCGATCGAAATCACCCCTCGATTATCATGTGGTCCCTCGGAAACGAGGCTGGCTGTGGGGGGGCTCATATCTCTATGGCGAATTGGACCCGCCTTAATGATCCAACACGCCCGTTGCACTATGAGTCGGGCGGATCACGGACTGATTGCACAGACATCATATGCCCCATGTATGCTCGAGTGCACACATGTGAACACATGGTACGAGAAGACGTATTGGATCAACGACCTGTAATTCTATGTGAATACAGTCATGCGATGGGCAATAGCAATGGCAGTGCTGATCATTACTGGGAATGCTTCAGGAAAGAAGGTCCGATCCAAGGTGGGTTTGTATGGGATTGGGTTGATCAGGGCCTTGATGCAATCGCTCCGAATGGAAGGCATTACTGGGTTTATGGTGGCGATTTAGGTGATGTTCCAAATGATGCTCAATTCTGCATCAATGGGCTTGTCTTCCCAGACCGTACTCCACACCCTGCTTTGTACGAATTCAAACATCTGATGAGGCCCGTGACAGTTTCTATATCTGGATTAGAGACTCAGACCTTGCCAGATCATCTTGAGACGTGGTCAAGGAGTAATCCACAGATTCGAGTGCGGAACTGGTTGAATTTTTCTAGTCTCCAGGATACTGCCACTTCTTGGAGAATTATGTCGGATAGTGGAGCATGCCTGGCCTCTGGTCAGTTATTATTGGATGATCTTCGCCCAGGTACGACAAAATCGTTTGCTTGGCACTCGCATCTTCCAGATCCATTGCGGCTCGTTCATTTAACTGCAAATCGTGCTGGCAGCACTGCTTCAATGCGCCGGTGGTTCGTCGAATTTAGAACCTGTACGACCGCAACTAAAGGTTGGTGTGGAATTGGGCACGAGCTTGCCTGCACTCAAGTTGAGTTACCATCGCCACTGCAAATGCCGTGCTTTCGAGCGGTTTCGCAGCATCTGACAAAGATCTCGCCATTTCATATTCGTGTACTTGACAACGGGGATGACATGCTACAGGTGCAATGTGCTAACGGTTTTCATTTGGCATTTTATCTTTGTGGTCCAAAAGCGGGTAGCATCGCCAGCATGAGACTCGGAAAGAACGAATTATCAAATGGCGGGCCAATACCATGTTTCTGGCGCGCCCCAACAGATAATGACCGTGGCGGGGAAGGACTGTCATACTGTGCACGTTGGCGCAACTCCGGGATAGATCAGCTGTCAGTGGTAAGTTTTGACAAATTTTCCGTTGTTTCTTTGGATTGGTTTTCATATCGTTTCCAACTTTACTACTCAATTTGTGCCCTGTATTTTAGGTCGGCGGTGCGCCGTCATTGCTATCCTATGGGCCGGGTAAAGGCGGATCATTCAAAGTATCAGTTGCGTATCGTTTGGCTCCTTGGGGCATCAGTAGGCGCAACACCACTGCAATTGAAGTCAATGTTATTCACAATGTATTTGTTGATAAAGTTGTGCTCACTTTCAAAGCCATTGCTGTTAAAGCACTTCCGCCCTTTCCGCGTGTTGGAGTACGCATGCGATGCACTGGAGCCTTTAAAACAGTTGAGTGGTACGGTCGGGGCCCGCATGAGTGTTACCCAGACCGCAAATCTTCTGCACCATATGGCCGCTATTTGTCGAGTATTCACGACATGCACACTCCCTACATAGTCCCAAGTGAAAACGGGGGTCGAGCAGATGTTAATTGGGTTGCACTCAGTAATCTTGAAGCCACTCCAATCTTGTTGAAGTGCCAGGAAAGGCAAACACAGGTTGACATGCCCATTCTAAATTCGCAAGACAGGAATTACACAGAAATTTCAAAAGCTCCCAGATTACTTGTATCAATGCCTCCTGGCAAGAATGCGCAGATCTCTGTGCAAAGACACGCTCTTGAATCTCTTGACGCTGCTTCGCACACCCACAGGCTGGAAGAAATGACAGACAGCGGAGATGGCACTTTGCATCTTCATGTTGACCATTTGCACATGGGGCTGGGTGGCGATGATAGTTGGACACCATCTGTACATCCTAACTTCATCATACCGCCGGGTAATGAGTGGAACTGGTCTTTCACTCTTGCACCCACACAATCTGATTGCGATGTGCGTGTGCTACACAACGAACTGCACGCTATTTCATGAAAGATATCAGCGGAACGAGCGCGGAATGCTTTCAAAACACTTTGTAGGAACAAAACTCGAAGAGAATGAAATGCCCGGATATCGGATAGGAACTCAAGCCCTGTCGAGTTGAGTTGTACATTGTTCTCAAAAGTAGTCTTGCCTAGAGGCTCCGAGATATGTATTGCTTAGCAAAGCAGCAATCGTCATCGGCCCGATGCCTCCCGGAACTGGAGTCATGGCGCCTGCGATACGCGAAACCTCTTCTGCAGCCACGTCGCCGACAATTCTAAAATCAGGTAAACTCGACCTCGATACAGAGAAATTATCAATGACGAACTCCTTTTCAGCACTAGAATCTACCAGCTTTGTATAATCCCGTGATGATTTGCACTTGCATTTCGCTGCCACTTCTACACTGTGGACGTGCCTTGGCATCGCATTGATCCCAACGTCAATTATTATAGCACCCGGTTTCACCCACGTGCTTCTAACTATGCCAGCACTGCCAACAGCCGAGACTATAATATCAGCCTCCTGAAATCTTCTCAGGAGGCCTTCCACTGATCTTTCTTGACGAGATACTCTCGACGCCTGATTATGAAAGTCGTTGTGTTCTTTGAGGACATTTACCCCTCGGCCATGCATCAAGTGGACTGAAGATGCTCCCGCATCACGTAGAAGCCATGAAATAGGCATTCCCACCACGTTGCTATCTCCCAATACAGCGACGGTTTTCTCCTTAATCGATATATCTTCTCTCCACAGTAACTCCATGCATCCAAGTGGAGCACATGGCATGAAAGCTGGTCGCCATGTTCCACGCATGGCCAGTCGACCAACGTTATTTGGGTGAAGGCCGTCAACATCTTTCCGGGGGTTGATTAACTCAAGGAGGCGGCTTTCATTCAAATGCGATGGTACGGGGAGCTGTAGAAGGATACCGTGATACCGATCATCAGCATTCAATCTCCTTAGGACTTCAATAACAGTTCGCTGATTCGTATTTTCAGGCAGGTGCTCAAGGTGAAATCTAATACCAACTTCCTTACACGCCTCACCTTTGCGTCGAACATATAGCAATGAATCTGTTCTGTCCCCGATAACAATAGCAGCGAGACCCGGGGGGTGCAGGCAAAACTTATTCTTCCTGAGTGCGACTTTCGCTGATATCTCGCGTTTCCAGTGCTCTGCGTGGGAACGCCCGTCCAGGACAAGTGCACCTCCACCCCAAGGTGTTGACTCCGCGTGACCCGACCGAGAGTTCTTGAGTAAAGCTAGGATTTGTCCCGTAAATTTGTTCAAAGGGGAAAATAAAGGTAAACGAGCTATGCACCATGGTCGTTGTTGACGGCATCTGACATTGATGCAAGCCCGCATATCGAATGTCGGAACGCTCGACTGACACGAAGTGTCGGCATCTTTTTGTTTAAATAAGATCTCTTTTTGTAAATACGACGATATTTTCTGTAGAATAGATACGGATAAAAAACTGATACTTGCTTTCGTATTTTTAAACATAGACTATGATATTATTATATGTTCTCCCCTAACAGCTGTATTTTAAAATTACGTAAAATTATTAAAATCTTAAGATTATGTTTGTATTATATATTTTTTTTATTAAATCAATTGTACCTTTATTAGCTCCAAATAAAGTTAACGGTGGTCAGATCATAAGTTATAATCTGTATTTTTAATATAATAGTTAGGTGGCCCAAGCAACCTG
>Ga0209666_1000521_pt1 | contig 29421 bp, 18 predicted proteins | sample SaaInlV_125m_DNA_FD_184679 | JGI IMG/M metagenome (GOLD analysis project Ga0209666, IMG submission 184679) | Marine microbial communities from expanding oxygen minimum zones in the Saanich Inlet - Saanich Inlet SI037_S3LV_10m_DNA (SPAdes)... | ecosystem: Environmental > Aquatic > Marine >...
AATGTTGGAATCCATGACGGGTGCCCCGCGCCCGACGCGCGCGGAGGCCACGGACGTGGCCAACGCTATTCTCGACGGTACCGACGCCGTGATGCTCTCCGGGGAAACCGCCGCGGGCAACTACGCCCTCGACGCGGTCAAGTGCATGGCGTCCATCTGTCGCGAAGCCGAAGCGTACGTGGACAACGTGGCGAGCTATCACCAAATCCTCGAGCAACAGCCGATTCCTATGGGCGTCGAAGAGTCTTTGGCTTCGTCCGCCGTTCGTACCGCGCAAAAGGTGCAAGCCTCCATCATTGTATGCCTCTCTCGCACCGGCACGACTTCTCGTTTGATCGCCAAGTACCGCCCGGATGCGCCAATTTTATCTGTGTGCTACGCTGAAGAAGCCGATCCGGCGAGTGTTGCGCGCCGCTCGCTCGTCAGCCGTGGCATTATCCCGGTTATCCAACCGCCGGAGTGGGGTCAAGGCAACGCCATCGTCCCGCAAGAAGTCATGCGTAACGCCATCCTCTACGCCCGTGATACGCTGAAGATCGTCAAGCCTGGCGACGCTGTCGTCGGCGTGCACCGTCTCTTGGGTGAAGCCATCTTGAAGGTCGTCGTCTGCCCAGAAGGTAACGCCTTCTAAGGACTCAAAGAATCGTTCTTTTCCATCACACGTATTGTCGGCAGCACGCTCTGCACACACGCGCTCTGCACCCATCGCGCGGTAGGAAGTAATCTCGCCTTATCCGGCACATCACAATATTACACAAAACTATTTTCTCCAAAAGCTACCGCTCGACTGCTGGCGTTAGTCGTCTTCGTCAAAGACAGATTCCATCATGAGCTTGAACTCGTTCATGCTCTCGACGCCAGCGATGCTCGGTGTGGAGTTGTCGCCGCGCATCATGGGCGAAACAATCGGCGGTGCGCGCGGATGCAAGTCGTCACCCGCGACGGCGTTGGACCAGGAATCAATCTGATCGTCTTCGTTCGCGAGCTCGAGGATGGTCGCCGCGTCTTCCCTGGTGTACTGGTGCGTGAATCGTCTCTCTTCGTCGCCCGAATCGCCATCTTTGACGTCTTCCACGACAACCTCATCTTCTAATCGCGCAGTGGCGACGACATCCTTGTACAAATTCGTCGGAGCTCGAGTATACTCGATCGGTTTACTCTTCACTTTCTCCTCCAAATCCGCCACGAGCTTGAGCGTTGTCTCGTGCGTCAAAGACGCGTCGACGGGCAATCCCAAAACCCGCGCCTTTGGTGGCGAAACCGGCGTCGGCGGCGCGCTCGATCGCGGTCGTAATGCCTGTTCACGTCCGACGCCCATAAATGCGGCATACGGGTCCCACGGCGCGTCATCTCCGCCCGCGGGTTTCGGCGACGTCATCGCCGGCTCGAAATTCGCCTTCGCCTCCGGGCTGTCTTCGACGGGCATGGGTGTCAGGCTTAACGCTACGCGCGGTGCTGGCGTCGATATCTCCGCTTCATCACTTCTCCTCGTCTCTATCGTGTTCAACGGCGGCGAAGGTGCGCGCTCTACGACGCCCGGAAGCGCCGCAGCGCTCGCCGCCTTCGTCGGCGTCTCCACGACGCTCTGCAACGCCTCGTCCACGACGCGTCCACCCAACAGCTCGCGAAGCTCGTCCTCAAGCGCGCGCAAGCGTTCCAACGCGCTCCCCTTGGACGGTTCCCACGGTCGCCACGGTCGCTCACTGTCTCGCGCGTCTCTCTCTCGCGCGTCCCGCTCGGCGTCCCGCTCGGGCGCCGCCGCGCCGTCCTCTGCGCGACCCGAACCCGTCGTCTCCCCCTCCAGCTGCGCGAGCACGCGCGGTAAATCACGCATGAGCACTCGCGCTTGCGCGAGATCGATCTCGTCCAGTTCGTCGTCGTCGAACGCGTCCGACGCGACGTCTGGAATACCGCTCGAACGTCGATTCGCGTCGTCGCCGGCTCCGCGCTCGTCGCGCATGATCTCGAGCGCGCGCGCGCGCAGGTCGACGTCGACGTCGACGTCCGTCGGCGCGCCGCGCGCGGCGAGGGGCGACATCGACGCACGATGGGCGCGAGGCGACGACTGAAGCGGCGGTTCGTTCGCGCACCAACCAACGTTTATTTATTTCTGCAAAGAGCGAGACGCGCGGAACGGGCGGCTGCGGACGCGCACGCGCGAGGCGTCGCGCCGCCGGATGACGAGGCGAAAGTTGACGACTATCGCGATGTACAACACGGCAGGACGCGCGATGCGTCGGCTAAATACCATCTAAATCGTCGAAGATGTCGAATTCTTCCTTTTCCTCGTCGCGTTCGCGAGGATCGAGTCGACGCTCGCGGACGAAGAACGCGGAGGCGAATCGACCTTTGCGGTAGCGTCGAGCGACGACGCGACGCTCGGTATCGTCTATCATCGCGCTCGGTGGGCCTTGGTCGTAGCGACCGCACTCGACGACGAGTTGGTCGTCGACGGATTCGACGAGGACCCAAATGTGGTTGGGAAGGAACACCAACGGCGAGTTCCCGCCGAGGACGTACTCACCGCCCATGGCCCAGCTCGATGGGGACTTGACCGCCCACCACGGAACCACAAGCATGCCCTCGGGATCACGCGCCGCCGCCTCGATTTCCTCTTTCGCTCGTCGCTCCTCTGCTTCCCTCTCCGCCTCCGCGGCGCGCGCGAGCGCTGGATCGTTTGGTTTTTGTTCCGCAAGCTTTTGCGCAGGACCGACGTCGATCGGCGAAGACGTCGACGCATCCTCACCACTTGTTTCGCGCTCTTCGGGTACATCTGCTAGCGCTTCGAGCGCTATGAATGTCACCCCGCTCGTCGCTCGCCATTCGCCGACGCTCACGGCGTCTTCGGTTAAAATATCCCCCGTCGCCGGACTCGCCGCCCGCGTCTCGCATTCGCTCGCCGTCTCGTGCGTGATTTCGATTCCACACAACTCCCAGTTCCGCCTCTGTCCCGGTGCCGCGCGCACGCGAAGCGAGATCCGCCGCCGCTCTCTCGGCGCCTCCTCTTCGGCAAACGCAAACGCGAACCCAACCTCCGCGCCCTCGACGCACTCTGGAAGCGTCTTCGGCCCATCGCAATAACAACCTTGCACGATGAACATTTTAGCCATCTGTCCGCCCGCGCACACGTCGTGCGATTCCGCGAACGCAACGTCATTCTTCCCGTATTCGCACCCCGCTTCCGGGTACAACTTCTTCGTCTCCAATCGCAACCCATCGCCATCGCTCGTCTTGCCTCCGCTCGTCACGATTTGCCACTCCATGACGTCCACACCGTACTCCTTGAACGCATCGGGGACGTAATTACTCGGCAGCGGCACCGCGGCACCCGTGCGCGGATCGAACGTCGCGCTCGCTCCGGCGTATTCGCCCGCGTGCGCGGCGACGAAGTCATCCCAGACGTCCGAGGGCGGCCAATCGCGATTGGCTTCAAGCGCTCTCGACGCGACGTGCGCACGATGACGCGCGTGAACTTTGAGTCGCGCCGAGGTCGACGTCGAGCGCGCGCACGCGCCGTGGCGATGCGTTTTCTGTACGCTCCAAAAAGTACAGTGGGACGTCATTGCGCGCCTCTCGCGTCGTCGATGCGACGCAAAAGACGCCGAAAGCGCGCGTGTCGAATGACACACCGCGCGTTCCGTCAACGAAACTCGCGTGCGTCGTAAACGTCGCGTTTTCGCGTCGACGCGGGGTGAAATGGCGAACACATAGGGACAGCAGGTTGTTAACATTTGGCAAGTCAAAACTTGTGACGGTCGAACTCGTCGCACATCGAGGCGGGCGACGACGCGAGAATGCGCGCGCGGCGTAAACGGTTCCAAGTAATTGTCAGCGCGTGTTACGGCTCGCGCGGGGACGTGATGCCGTGTTTGACGATCGCCGCCGCGTTGGCGCGGCGGCTAGAAGGCCAAGCAACGGTGGTCGCCATGGCGAATCCAGTGTTTGAGAATGCCGTCGCGGCGAACGTGCGGTTCATCGGTGTGGGGAGTCGAGATGAATACGAGTGCGTGCAACGCGACCACGCTTCTAGGCGAGACGCGCGCGTGGTGGTGCGGTATTGGTTGGATCATTTGGAGACGCACGCGGAGCATATTCTTGAGGCGCGCGCAGACGCTGGAAGGACGATTGTGTTGGCTCACACGCTCGATTTGGCGGTGCGGTGCGTGGACGAGCGCGCTAACGACGAATGTTTAACGTGTTACTCCATTTTACTCTCGCCCGCGCTGTTGAGAACGCCAAATCAAACGATTCCGCCGTTCGCGGGTGAGCGCCTTGGGTGTTTCGGGCGATCGCGTTGGGCGATGCGCGCAGCGGATTGCCTAGTCGATATCGCGTTCGCACCGCAGCTCAACGCGTTTCGCGCTTCGCTCGGGTCGACAAAACCAGTCAAAAGAGTGTTTGACGAGTGGTTTTTATGTAAAGCCGGCGTGTTCGCGATGTATCCCGAATATTTCGAGCGAGCCGCAGACGCCGGCTCGAGAAAAGTATTCCAAATAGACTTTCCCCAAGAAGGCGGCGACGTGAACGTGACTGGCTTGAATGCGATTCGCGTCGCTCGAGAGTTCATCGATCGCGATGACGCGCCGACCGTCGTTTTCGTATCAGCCAGTGGAAATCCACCCTTTGCGTCGCAATTTTTCGCCACCGCCGTGAAGGCGATGCGACGGCTGGCGGGCGCGAAAGCCATCTTGCTGACGCGTCATCGCGATCGGATCGGCGAGTTACCCGAAAACGCGATCCACATCGACTTTCTCCCTTTGCACCTCTGTCGCGACGCTGGCTTGAAAATCGCTGCGCTCGTTCATCACGGGACCATCGGGTGCTCGGCGACGGCGTTGCGAAGCGCATGGCCGCAAGTCGTCGTTCCAGCGGCGTTCGACCAGCCGTACAACGCCGCGCTCCTCGAAGCGATGGGTGCGGCGCAAATTATCCACATGACACGTCTCACGCGCACGCGGCTTGTGAAAGCGCTTAAAATTGTGTTCAAGGAAGAGGCCCGCGCGCCGGAAACCGCGCCGCGACGTCGAGCGAACGACGCGTCGTCACCTCAAGCGCGCGTCGCGGAAATCATCGCTAAGGAATTATTGCAATACGGCTAAATATACATCTACTCTACGATCACGTCGCTGTCGCTGTCGTGCATATCGTCGTCGCTATCATCGCTCACGTCGCTCACGTCCCTGGCCCACGATTGCACTCTCGCGCGTTCGACTTCTCTTCTCTCCGCCGACCGCAAGCGTCGGATCTTTTCAGTCGACGTCACGACTTCGCCGTCTCGCTCGCAATCGCGCGAGGTGTGGACTCGAGGCGTCGTCGTTTCCGTCGCGGGTTCTCTCGCCGCGCCGGCGCCGATCGCCGCGCCCCAGGTGAGACGTTTTCCGCACCGCGCGCACGGCCCGTGGTCCGGGATCAATCGACTCGACCACGACAACGCCTCGTCCCCGGCGCGATCGAAAAAATGACGCGCCAAGCACACCGGATGAAAACGCGCGCCGCACGTCGCGCACCCGACGGCGCGATCGCTTCGAATCGCCTTCCCGCACGCGTCCACGCCGCACTTCAGCGCTTCCCCGCCCGGCCGAGACGCCGACGCCGACGCGCTCGGCGTCCCACTCACACCGACGTCCATCACCCGCGCTCGCATCTCCTCATCCATCTCATCATCCATCTCCTCCTCCTCCGCGTTCGCGCTCGCCGCGACGATCGCATCCATCTCCCGCGTCGTCGTTCGTCTCCGCTCCACGTGCGCCGGAATCGCGTCCGCGTACTTTTCAATCAGCCTCTCCCCGACCTCGCTCATGCAGTGCACCGTCAGCGGCATGTGTTTCCACGGCGCCGTGTTCAACATCCCACACATCACCATCGCCTTCTTCCCCGGCGCGCTCGTTTTATCGCTCACTCCGCGCTCCCTCGCCAACGTTCGCGTCGCTCGACAGCTCGCCGGTCGCTGCCACGCCCACTCAAACTGCAGCGCCTGCACCTTGTCGCTGAATCCCGAGACGACGAGCACCATGTCGCACGGTCGCAGTCGCATCGTGTACTTGGCCCCGTTCGCGATCGCGCCGTTGTGCTGCGCGAGTCGTCGCGGCGGGTTCGTCGTGAATCCGACGTACGACTTTCCCTTCTTGCTCGGATCGAGGCTCACGACGAGGTAACACGCGTAGAGCGCGCGCGCGGGCGCGCGGCGCGTCGGCGCGTCGCGCGTCGGGGGCGCGCGCATCGCGCGGCGCGCGCGACGGCGACGGCGACGCGCGATCGATTGTGACGGTTGGTGTCTGCGGTTCTTTTTTTTTCAACGATGCGCGTCGCGCGGTCGACCCGTAATTCGGACGCCGCGCGGGGAGGCGAACCGTTGGAAAATGAGATCGCGATTTCGCCGTGTGTAGTGGATTAATGATGGTATCCAGGATATAGGCCGTTTCGAGGAGTGTGTGTGGAAGGACACCGGACGCTCTTAATTTTTTAAGAGGTCGGCGTTGTTCACTTTAGCCTACTGCGTCGCGTTCGTCGCCTCGCGAAGGATGAATGATGAATGATGAATGTGGCGTTACAAGGCGCGGCGATGGCGAATAAAGGTGACGGCGGCGCGCCGCTACGCGATGGCGTCGTCGTCGTCGTCGCGCGCGTTCAAGGCTTGCGCGATGAGACGCGCGTTTTCGGCGTTGTGAATGGCGAGCGAACCGGTCGCCGGCGCGGCGCTCGGCGGGCGGCCGACGAATCGAACGCGTCTGTTTTCTTCGTCGACAGACGCGCGGACGCGGGTGGCGCGCTCGGTTGTGGCGATGCGCGGAGCGACGAAAGACCAGTAACCCATGTTTTTCGGCTCCTCTTGCGCCCAGACGAGATGGGCGTTGGGATAGCGCTGTAATCGACGCGCCAGGGCGTCGTGAGGAAACGGGAACAGCTGCTCCAATCGAATGATGGCGACGTCGTCGATCTTCTTCGCCGCGCGTTGCCTGGCGAGCGAGTAATAAATCTTGCCCGTGCACAAAATCACGCGTTTGATCTCGCCGTTCGGTTTGAGCGGAATGTTTTCGTGACGCGTGACGTCGTCTCCCGCGTCGCCGTCGGCGATGACGCGCCGGAACGAAGACTTCGGCGCAAAGTCCATGAGCTTGGACGCGCAGTGCTTGTGATGCAGAAGCGTTTTGGGCGTGAGCACGACAAGTGGTTTTGAGTGCGGAGAGCTTATTTGCCGCCGAAGCGCGTGGAAGTATTGCGCCGGCGTCGATGGCTGCACCATCACGAAGTTGGCCTGCGCCATGACAGAGGCTCGCGCGCGGCGGCGCATGTAACGAATCCAGTCTCGCCTGTGCACCTTGCCGCTCGACCCGAAATACGCTTCGACGTCGTCCCACATCCCACTCTCTGCGGCATCAGCGCCGTTCGCACCTTGGCCTTGAGCGAACGTGTCCATCTTAGATTTACTCTCGGCGTCGTTTCGCGTCAAGATGGAGCGAATGTTTTCCAATTCCACGAAATCATTCTTGTCCGGCCCGAGCGCGTCGAATGTGCGTTGGGCGAACGCAAGATCGGCCGCGGCGTTCCCAGGGAGCGAGTCGGAGTCGTCGTTCGCCGCCGCGAGCCAACGTTCGGGGCGTGCTGTGGAGTGATCCGGGCCTTGACCCTCATACCCGTGCGGTAAGAGTAAAACGATGTCGCTTCGCTGACCCCAACGTTCTTCGCCCGAGCAAATATATTGGTCGATGATGACCTGCGCGTTGTTCGCGAAGTCGCCAAACTGTGCTTCCCAAAGCACGAGCGCTTCTTTACCCATCTCGGATGCGAAACCGTACTCGAATCCCAACACCGCGTGTTCGCTCAGTGGGGAATTCGCGGCGGTGAATTTGTCTTGCGGACCCATGTTCATATTGTCCAGCGGCACGTGTTCATGCGACGTGCGATTGCAATACACCGCGGCGTGACGTTGATTGAAGGTTCCTCGAACGCAATCTTGCCCACTCAGTCGAACGTGCGCGTGGGAGCCGATCGGGGGATCTTCGCCTTCGCCCGTCCACCACGGGACGTGATTTTCCCATCGCTTTTCGCATGGGTGCATGAGAAGCGACGCAAAAGCGAGCGCTTCGGCGGTCGCCCAATCGATTTGCCCTGCACCTACCTGGGCATCGGGCTCCATAGCGCGTCGACGCGCTTCGAACATCGCCTTGACGTGTGGATGAAGCATAAAATCAGTGTCCTCGGGAGGCGTAGTGATGGAGTGGCAAATCTTCTGCAGCGCATCAATCGGCATCCCGGTGCCCGCCGCCGTCACGCGAGCTTCGCGACCGGATACGCCTGTAGAGACCGCTCGCGTCGACGCGAGCCACGATTCGGTAGTTCGAATGAAGTCTTGGTGCGTGGCACCTTCCGCGGCGAACTCCTTCTCCATCCCTCGACGCAAGTCGTCGAGCTCATCCTTGCTCAGGATGCCCTCCGCCACGCACGCGTTGGCGTAATTCTCCGCCACTCTCGGGGTGGCTTCAATTCTTCGAGACATGAGCGGAAGTGTGATGGATGGATCATCGAGCTCGTTGTGACCGAATCGACGGTAGCACACGTAGTTGACGACGACGTCGGATTGAAATTCAGCTCGATAGTCCGCAGCCAAGCGCATGGCGGAGACGACGGCGTCAGGGTCGTCGCCGTTGACGTGAATGATCGGCGCGCCGTAGGCTTTCGCGACGTCACTCGGGTGTGGACTCGAGCGCGCGCGTCGAGGCACAGTGGTGAAACCGATCTGGTTGTTCACCACCACGTGCACCGTGCCCCCGGTGGTGTAATCGGGCAAGTCTTGCAACTGCATCACCTCGCCGTTTTGTCCGAGCCCACAAAATGACGCGTCGCCGTGCAACAGCAAGGGCAGAACGTGCGCCCGCGCGCTCGCACCTTCGGTTTGTGAATCACGCTTGAACTGTTTCGCGCGAACCACGCCGCTGACGACGGCGTTGACCATTTCCAAATGACTCGGATTCGGCACCAGAGTCAGCGCCACTTGCTTTGCTCCTCGCTCGACGTCGACGTCCACAACGGCACGCGCGCCGAGATGGTATCGAACGTCTCCGACTAGAAATGATGACCTATCGTCTACGATTTCCGCGCATATCGCTCCCAAGGGTTTGCCGAACACGTTGTGTAACACGTTCAAACGCCCGCGATGCGCCATGCCTAGAACGACGCACCCCACGTCTCGCTCCGCGGAACGCTCGACGAACGCTTGCAAACCCGGCACCAAGCTCTCCGCGCCCTCCAACCCGAATCGCTTTGCCGAAGGAAACTTTTCCGCGAGAAACACCTCCAATCGATCCGCCGTCAACAACCGCTCGAGCGTTCGTCTTCGCTCCGTCGCCGAAGCTTCTCGAGGGCCGCACTCGACTTGTTCCCTCAACCATCGCTTTCTCTCCTTGCTCGTCAAATGATTACACTCCACGCTCATCGTGCCGCAATACACATCTCTCAACCTTTCGAATAACTCATCGACGCGCCACGCCGTCTTCGCGCGCGCGCCGCTCGGATCCAGCGTCGCCGCGTCCTCGCCCAGATGAAACCTCTTCTCCGGCGCGCGACGCGCGCTCTCGCTCAGCCCCAAATACTCCCCCAAGCTCACCTTCGTCTTGCAGTCCTCCTTATAAAAGTGATCCGGGTACCCTTGCAACAGCGCGTGAATGTCTCGCGCGTCTTTCGGCGTCGTGGCCTCCATCGTCTCGTACCCTCGCACGATCGGCCCGAGCGAGCGCCCCAGCGGGTCCAACGCCGCCGTCAGGTGTCCCCGCGCTCGCACCGCCCGCATGAGCTCCGTCAGCGCCAGCGCGTCCGTGACGTCGTCGAATCGATCGCCGTCGTCGTTCGCGCCCGTCGACGCCGTCGTCGACGCCGTCGTGGACGACGCGCGACGCGCAATCACCGTCAACGTCGGCGGATTACCGTTACCGCGCGCACCCCTCGCGCCGGCGTCCGCGGCGCGCGCGCGGTCGAGCGCGCGCGCGAGCGCGCTCGTGGCTCTTCGCGTCGACATGCGCGCAGCGCTCGCGGCGACGAGGACGCGAGCGACGCGTCGTCGTGTGCGGATGCGATTCGTTCGTGAATCCTCAGTCGACGACGCGATGTCGGACGCGCGACCGCCGCGCGCGCCGCGCGAGGACGCGCGCGCGGCGACGCCGGAGCACGTCGTCGTCGACGGCGCGCAGTGCGAGGCCGTGATCGCGCGATTGGCGCACGAACCGTCGCTGGGACACGCGTACGTGGTGTCGCACGCGAAATCCCGCGCGGCGTTCTTCGCGCGCGAGGCGCGCGCGATGGACGCGCACGCGTCGGGGACGTGCGCGAGGATGGCGAGCGACGCGACGAGCGCGATGGAGACGATCGGGGCGGTGGCGAGGGTGGATTTTGATGGGGTGATGGAGAAGATGGATCGGTGCGCGGCGGCGTTGGAGGCGTTGGCGAAGCCGTCGTAGATAGATTCGTTGCGTAGCGTAGCGTAGCGTAGTTATCGTTGATTTCGTCATTGTCGTTCATTTCGTGGCGTACAGCGCGATCATTCTCGAGAATCGCGCGCGCGGTGTCATCGGTTTGAGGTCGGGGTCGAACAGAATCCGTCGTATCACGTCTTCTGGCAAGTCAAGTTCGGGCCAAGCGCGAAGGAAGTGATTCACCGCAGGCGTGAGCTCGCGCAGCGACACGTACCCGTCACGTTGACGCGACAATGCGATTTGGACAATCAAATCTGTCGTACAGGCGCATATTCGTTGCCAACCGACGACGTATCGCGCCGATTCCGGCGCGCCGTGATCTTGCGCGTACTTCAAACACCCCAAATGTCCATTATAGGCGGCACATGCGCACGTCTCCTCGTTCCAAGGACACCCGTGCTCGTGCGCGTACTTCAAACACTCCAAACGTCCATGCATGGCGGCATACCGGCACGTCGACTTGTTCCAAGGACACCCGTGCTCGTGCGCGTACTTCAAACACTCCAAGTTTCCACTATAGGCGGCATCACGGCACGTCTCCTCGTTCCAAGGACACCCGTGCTCGTGCGCGTACTTCAAACACCCCAAATGTCCATGCATGGCGGCATACCGGCACGTGTACGCGTCCCACTCGTGCCCGCACTCGCGCGCCAACCGCACGAGTTCCAAGTCTCCCAGAAACGCCGCGCACGCCGTCACGCACGCCCCGTGGCCTCCCCCCGGCGACTCGTCCTCGAGCGCGCGCAGCGCGTTGTCTATCGCACGCGCCGTGAACCAATCGACGCTCCCTCTCGCCGACAGCAATCGCGGTCGTAACCGCCGTCGCAACCGTCGCCTCGCGCGCGCCATCCTGTCGATATCGACCGCCTCGACGGCGACCTCAACCGTCGCGATCGATCGACCGATCGGTCCGTGTTGTAACCCTCGATCGCGACACCCGCGCGCGCGTCGGCGTCCGCCTTTCCGCGCCGCGACGCACGCGCACGATGTCCAAGAGAGGTGCGCCGACGACGACGCGACGCGCGCGCGCGCGAACGCCATCGATCGATCGATCGACCCGCGCGACGCGCGACGCCGCGCGACGCGCGCGCTCGAACATCGACGCGCGAGCGATCGCGCTAGGGCTTTGACGCGCGCGACGCGAACGATGGACGACTGACGCGATGGACGCGCGCTTCGACGACGCGACAGGCGGCGGTAATGCCTCCGGCACGAAATACAAAATGTCCTACGGTGTCCCCGTCGGCGCGGTGGTGAACTGCGCGGACAACACCGGGGCGAAGAACTTGTATTTGATCTCCGTGAAGCGATGGGGCTCGCGACAAAACCGCTTGCCGGCGGCGAACCCCGGTTCGATGGTCATGGCGACGGTGAAGAAGGGGAAGCCGGATTTGCGTAAAAAGGTTTTCCCGGCCATCATCGTGCGTCAGCGCAAGCCGATTCGACGCAAGGAAGGGTTGATCATTTACTTTGAGGACAACGCGGGGGTGATTTGCAACCCGAAGGGCGAGTTGAAGGGGAGCGCCATCGCGGGGCCGGTGGCGAAGGAGTGCGCCGATCTCTGGCCGCGTGTGGCCAGCGCGGCGAGCTCTATCATCTAGATCTCGACGCGATCGAGATCGAGAGAGAATCGCGCGGTTTGAAGTAGAAGTAGACTCGCCCGGTTTCATTCAATAGCCAAGGAGGTTTTGCCCAAACTTTCGCGGCGCGCGCGCGCGGTTTGTGTGTTTGCGTTCGTCGTCACGTCGCGGCGCGCGAATCGCGATGCGCGCCTCGATCGCGCGCGCGTGACGCTCGCGTCTACATCGCAGGACTCGCTCGCGCGAGCGCGCGGCATGCGCGCCGTCGACCTTTCGTTCGTCGTCCAACCGACACTAAAAAGTGCACCGCGGCTGCGGGCGACGTCCGAGCGCTGGCGGCGCGCGCGCGCGCGCGCGTCGCCGCGAGAAGGCGCCGCGTCATCGTCGTCATCGAGTGATTCGTGCGTCACGACGCGCGATCTCGTGGATACGTCGCTGAAGTTTGCCTACGCGTGGGCGGCGTTCGGTTACGTCGTCCCGAGCGCGGCGCTCGCGGCGATGGTCGACGCGGACGATCTCGGCGCGAGCTTAGCGGTCGTGCAGCTTTCGTGCGAGAGCGCGAAAGCCGCGGCGACGGTGCGGGTGCTGGACGAGATAGATCGGGGCGTGGGAAGTCTGAGCTCGAGCGACGACGACGGTTTCGTCGCGCGCGGCGCGGCGTTCGGCGGCGTCGCCGTCGTCCTCGCGCGCGCCGTCGATGGATTAGTTTCGACGACGTCGACCGTGGACGCCGTCGCGGCTGCCGACGCACCGACATCGCTCATCGCGCACGCGGGTCCGTTCGCCGCGTCGTGCGCCGTCGTCGCGTCGTGCGTCGTCGCTCCCGCGCTCGAAGAGCTGTTCTTTAGAGGGTTCCTCTGCGAGGACATTCGTCGACGCACGTCCAACGCCGCGCTCGCGATCGGCGTTTCTTCGGCCATCTTCGCGCTCGCGCACTTTTCTTTGCCAGACGTCCCATCGTTGTTCGCGTGCGGCGTCGTCTTCGCGCTCGCGAGTCAAAGTCGCGGAGGCGTTCGCTCCGCCTTCGTCGCGCACGCGCTGTTCAACTCCAGCGTCCTCATCGAGCGCGCCGCGGTCGCGCGCGCCATCGTCGACGCATCATAGCTCGCGCGGGCGTCTGAGCGCGCCTCTCATCGTACAGTGCTGTGGTATTCATTCCATTCTAGTTTGCTACTTGCCCTCGCCGCGTCTAATCCTTGATCCGCTCCAGCTCCGCCAATCGCTCCATGATCGCCCGCTTACTCGTATCCTGCACCTCCCCTCCCAATAAAAACTCATCCACGAGCAAGTACACCTTCTGGAAGTTGAACACCAGATCGAGTTCGCACACGTTGGCGAAGAAGTGATCCAGCATCTCCACAAATAAGTGAATCGATTCCAAGTGCGTCAGCTCGTTGTCGTTCAGGTCCACGCACAGCGAGAAGAACAACCCGGCGTAGCGTCTGTATATCACTTTATAGTTGCGAAACTCCACGAAGTTCGTGTGCTTCGGGTCGCGGTTGACGACGAGGCGGTGGACTTCGGATTCTAATTTTCGCTTTTCATCGTCGGCGAACGGGACGTAATACTTGGCCAAGCGCGTCTTGCCTTGACGGTTTTGGAGCAGGATGAAGCGTATCATCGATCGGTTTCGACGTCGGGCGGTGCGTGACGCGCGCGGTGGCGACGCGCGCGCGCGTGTGCGGACCGCGAAGGATGACTGAGGACCTGGGCCGTCTCGAGGCGTCGCGGCTTTGTACGAGGTGCAAGATTTCTGATTTAAAATGATTAATTGTGCTTGATTTATTCGGGAACGATGATGACTTTAAGCACGGCCTCGCCCATGATGCGATGGACGCCGACGATGGCGTCGCCCGGTTTCACTAAACCTAAAATGTCGCGGCAGTGTAAGATGGCGTTGCGCATGACTTCTTGCGGGTGGCCGCTCTCGCCGCGCCACGCCGGGTTCTCCAAGAGAGGTACGAGGCCGCGCGTGATGAGCGAGCGGTGCACGACGTCAAGAGCGCGACCTTGGTGATCGGGCTCTTCGATGCAAACGTTCACGATGCGAGTCTCGGGTCGATACTTGGCGATCATTTGCGCCGTGTGACCGGTGCGAGACAACGTAACGATGAGCGCGGCGTTCACCTTTTGCGCGGTACGAACGGCGGACGAAGCCAAGGCTTCGGTGATGCCGAGCGGGATCACTTGCTGCTCGAGAATTTGGAAATAGCTCGCGACGTCATCGACGTACGCTTCGGCTTCGCGACAGATGGACGCCATGCACTTGACCGCGTCTATGGCGTAGTTGCCCGCGGCGGTTTCCCCGGAGAGCATCACGGCGTCGGTACCGTCGAGAATAGCGTTGGCCACGTCCGTGGCCTCCGCGCGCGTCGGGCGCGGGGCACCCGTCATGGATTCCAACATTTGCGTCGCCGTCACGACGGGCTTACCCGCCAAGTTGCACCGCTTGATCATGCGCTTTTGCGCCAAGAATATTTGTTCCATGCGAATCTCCATACCCAAGTCGCCGCGAGCGACCATGACGCCGTCGGACTTTTCGACGATGTCGTTAAAGTTATCTAAGCCCTCCATGTTCTCAACCTTGGAGATGATGGAAACTTTATTCGCGAAGTCGCCGAGAACGGAGCGAATGTACTCGACGTCGCTTCCCTTGCGAACGAACGAGGCGGCGATGAAGTCGACGTTGTTCTTCACCCCCCACTCGATCAAATCGTGGCGATCCTTCTCGGTGATCGTGGGCAAGTTCACGTTGACGCCCGGCAAGTTCATGTTCTTGCGCTCGCCGAGCTTGGCGCTGTTTTCGAGGCGGCATCGCACCTCGCCCTTGGCGACGTCGCACTCGAGCACGGTGAAGGTGACGGAACCGTCGGCGCACAAAATCTTCGAACCGGGCTTGACGTCCTTGGCCAAGTCCGGATACGACACCGCGAGCTTTTCCGCGCTACCCTTGAACTCGTAGTCCGTGGTGAGCACGATCTCCTTCCCCGCTTCGAGCATCACCGGTCCCCCGCACGCGAGCATCCCGGTGCGAATCTCCGGCCCCTTGGTATCGAGCAGCACCCCGCAATCGACGCCCGTGTTCGCGCACGCCGCGCGCAAATTATCCAACGTCTCCTGGTGATACTCGTGCGAGCCGTGCGAAAAGTTGAACCGCGCGACCGACATCCCCGCCCTCAACATTTCCTCCAAAATCTCCACCGTTCGCGACACCGGTCCGAGCGTGCAGATGATCTTCGACTTGAACCCAATCCTCTGCGAGTCTTTCGCCCGAAACGCCGCCTCGCTGTCGTTAAACGCATAGTCCTCGCTCGCCTTCCCCCCGTTCTCCAGCACGTGCGCCGCGCGCCAATCCCCGACCGATCCTTTGCTCGCCAGCGCGCTCAGCGCTCGCTGACTCGACAGCCCCGCCAAGGCCACCGTCCGCCGTCGTTTCTCGTCCCCTCGCGCGTCATCGTGCACGATGGGATCCACGCTCGAGTTTCGCGCGTTCAGTCCCATCTCGATCGCCCTCTCGCGCGTCCCGTCGCCCTCGCCGCGCCGACGTTCGATTCCAAATTCCGAATGCGCCACCGATCGATCCGGCGGCGGCGAACGATCGCGCGTCTCTCGCGCGTCTCTCGCCTCGTCTCGCCCCCGCGCGCGCTCGGTTCGCTCGATCGACGCCTCGCGCGCGTTCGCTCGCGTCCGGGCTCGCGCGCGACGGTCGCGCGCGTCGTCGTGTCGCGCGACGCGCGAACACACCCGGGATCGACGCGTCGGCGCGCGCGATCGATCGCGCGCGCGCGCGACGCCGCGATCGTCGCGCGAGGTTCGACGCGCGCGCGTCGACCCTCGACCGTCGATCGATCGCTCGAGCGATCGATCGATCGATCGATCGCGCGCGCGCGCGCGGCGCCGCACACGACGACGGGCGACGCGCGAGCGCGCGCGCGATGCGCGGCGCGGCGCTCGAGCGCGCGTCCGCGGCGCGCGGCGCGGGACGACGCGCGATCGCGCGCGCGCGGGGCGACGGCGGCGCGATGCGCGCGCGCGGGCGCGCGATCGTCGCGACGCGCGCGAGCGCGGACGGCGCGACGACGCGCGTGATGGTGAACGGGGTGAGCGGAAAGATGGGACACGCGACGGCGTGCAGCGTGGTCAAGCGCGCGGGGTTCGAGCTGGTGCCGTACGCGCTGACGAAGCGGGCGACGGCGGCGACGACGGATGTGCTGGGGACGGAGGTGCGAGGCGTGGACGTCGGCGAGGAGGACGCGGGAGAGACGCTGGAACGCGCGAAACGGGAGTATCCGGGGTTCATCGTGGTGGATTACACGCAACCGGACAGCGTGAACTCGAACGCGGCGCTGTACGTGAAGCACGGGGTGCCGTTCGTGATGGGGACGACGGGGGGCGACCGCGAACGCATGCTCCGAGAGGTGAAGGAGAGCGGAAATTACGCCGTGATCGCGCCGCAGATGGGGAAGCAGGTGGTGGCGTTTCAAGCGGCGATGAAATTGATGGCCGAACAGTTTCCCGGCGCGTTCGAGGGGTACACGCTGACGGTGACGGAATCGCACCAGAGTAGTAAAAAGGATACGAGCGGCACGGCGAAAGCCATCGTGGCGTCGTTCAACGATCTCGGGTGTGGGTTCGATTTGAACGATATCGAGCTCGTGCGCGACGTGGAGAGCCAAACGGGGAAGATGGGCGTGCCCGAAGAACACTTGTTGGGGCACGCGTTTCACACCTATCGCCTGACGAGCGCGGACGGCACGGTTTCGTTTGAGTTTCAGCACAACGTGTGCGGACGAAGCATTTACGCCGAAGGTACGGTCGACGCGGTGGGGTTCTTAAAGCGCAAGGTGGACGCGAAGGATCCAAAAACGTTGTACGACATGATCGACGTCTTGAAAGAGGGCGCTATGGGGGAGTGGGTCAAGTGAGCGCCGCGCAGAACAAAATCTAATAAAGAAACAAACGTCATCTACTATCACGCTACTAGTCTACCTAAACGCACGAGACCGCGCTCGGCGTCGACGACTAACGCGCCTTGATTTCGCAAGACGGATAATCCGGCGAAGACGATGTGAAAATCGTCCCCGCAGCCCGGCCACGGAACGTCGATGGGGGTGACGACGAATAAACAATCCTCGCTCAGCTTGCACGTCCGCAGCGACGAGCCGCAATACTTTGTCTCACCGTTCGTGTCCGTGAACTTCATGTGCGTCTGGTACGTGCCGAGATGAAAGTCGCTGTCTTCGTACAACTGCCGATCGACGAGCATGCCCGTGGTGCCGCTGTCGAAGACGACGTAAATCGGCTTGGACGTCTCGAACCGCTCGCCGTTTATCCACAGCTCGTCGCACGGCGTCGCGTAGTGGTACACCGGCGCCCCGATCGAGCGCAAATCCACCGTTCGCAAGACCCCGATCTCGCTCTCATCGACGAGCGAGTCCCGACTCAGCGTCAGCGTCTCGCGCTCGAAATCCAACGCGAAGCTCGCGATGTCCGTCTGTTGCAAGAAACTCGGTCGAATGCCCCGTTCGCGATTCGTGTACTTCACCAACCCCACGAACGGCGCCGCGTCTCGTCCTCGCACGTCATCCGTGACGCCGAACACCAAATCTTCAAACTCCAAGCTCCCCAGCGTCGCTCGCTTACCCGCGTACCACGACGTTCGTCCGTCCGCCTGCAGCCCGTACGTCTCGAACGTCGCGTCGTACGCCTCGAACCGCACGTCCTCGGCCTCGACGCACCCCCAACCCGCGCCCGCCCCGCTCGCGTCGCACCCTCGCCGCTGCGACGTCAGAAACGGCGACCCGGTGTCGACGACGCCTCGCAGCGTCCTCGCCGCGTCGCCCAGCGTCCACTCGACGGCGTACGCGCCGCCGCGCTCGAGCGTCATCGGCACCGTCGTCGTCGCCGCGTTCCGTCGCAGCGCCTCGAACGCGTCCGCGTACTGCGCGCGAAGCGTATCGCTCGCGTCCGCGTCTCTCCGCGTCGCGAGCGCGCTCGCGGACGCGCACGACAGCGCGAACGTCCGCCGCGGCATCATCGCGCGCGCATCGCCGTCGTTCGCGGTATTCGCGCCGTCGCGCGCGCCGTCGCGCGCCCTCGTTCGCGCCCGCGATCTTTGTTCGCGTCGTCGCGGTCGCGTCGGCGTCGTTATTCGCCGCGACGCGCCGCGCGACGCCATCGAGTGGCGTCGCATCGCGTCTCGACGCGTCGCGCGATGATGCCGCGCGACGACGCGATCGCCGCGCGCGACGACGCGTCGCGCGCGACGACGACGCCCGCGACGATTTCCGACCGCGACGATCGCGCGCCGCGCGTCGACGACGTGTTCAGCACGCGCAAACCGAAAGATTTGGGCGCCGGTCTGAGCTCTGGGTTGCAGAGCGCGGCGAAATCGGTGGCGCTCGGCGCGGGCGCGCTGATATCGGCGCCCGTGATCGGCGCGCGACAGGACGGCGCGCGAGGGTTCGTCAAGGGGCTCGGGTTGGGCGTCGCGAGCGCGATCGTGCTGCCGGTGGTCGGGGCGAGCGTGGGGGTGGCGCAAATCGCGCGCGGCGCCGTCAATACGCCGAGCGCGGTGGCGGCGCGCGCGCGAGGCGAGCGATTCGATCGGAAGACGCGAGAGTGGGTGGCGGAGGATCTGGCGCGCGATGGGGCGTTTTTGGGGGAGACGAGCGATGGGGCGATATTCGAGCGAGCGGTGAAGCGGGCGGAGACGCGAGGCGCGCGGCCGGGGATCGGAGGGATGCTCGAGGAGGCGGCGGGATCGAGCGGCGGGGGCGCGAGGGAGACGGAGTATTACGACGCTTTGGAGGTGTCGCCGACGGCGACGAGCGCGGAGATACGACGGAAATATTATCTTCTGGCGCGAAAGATGCATCCGGATAAGAATCCGAACGATCCCACGGCGAAGGCGCGGTTTCAGGAAATCGGCGAGGCGTACCAGGTGCTGAGCGACGAAAGTTTGCGACGCAAGTACGACGCGCGCGGGAAGGACGCGCTGGGCGACGTTCCGATCGTGAATCCAGCGGCGTTTTTCGGCATGTTGTTCGGGAGCGAGCAAATGGAAGGGTTCGTGGGGAGGTTACAGCTCGCGTCGCTCGCCATGGCGGGGACGGATTTGACCGGCGACGAACAGGATTTGCTGCAGAAACGCCGCGAGGCGAGGTTAGCGATCAAGCTCGCGGCGATGTGTGACGTGTACGTGGACATTGACTCGAAGATGGGCACCGAAAAAGAGCGCGCGGCGCAATTTGTGGAGACGATGCGCCCCGTCGCGCAAACTTTGGCCAACGCATCCTTCGGGCAAATCATGGTGCAAAAGATCGGCTGGGTGTACGCGATGGAGGCGGAGAAGTTCCTGTACGACCCACTCGCGGGAACGGGGACGTGGCTCGATCTCGGCTTGAGATCGACCGGGGTGACGATGCAACAAAAAGCATCCAAATGGAAGAATAAGTTTTCGGCGCTCAAGGCGGGGGTCAACATCTTTTCCACCGTCCAAAGCTCGGAGGCAGAGGTGCAAAAGGCCACGAACGAGCAGCAGGCGAACGAGCTCAGGGCGAAACAGCAAAGAGACGTCTTACCGCACGTCCTCGACGCGCTCTGGTCGACTTCGAGCGTGGACATCGAGTCGACGCTTCGACACGTGTGCTCCAAGGTGCTTCACGACGCCAGCGTCGCGCAGTCTCGTCGCGCGGGTCGAGCGAAAGCTTTACTGTACTTGGGTAAAATGTTTCAAGAGACGAAATCAACAGATCCCAAAGCGAAAGACGCAGCGGCGGTGCTTGAGGACGCCCTACGCGCCGCGTTTGAACCCGAGCGCGGCTACGACGACGCCTGAGCGCGTCTTTTCTTGTAACACAACATTCCGACAAATGCATGCATAAATGAATAAATAAATCAACAAGTGCTAGCTATGATACACTACGCCACAGATTCGTGCACGGGCTTGACGCGCGTCGTCGGCTCGACGCCCGCGAAGGTCTCGGCGACGACTTCGGCGGCGAGTTTTCCGGAGAGCACCGCGCCTTCCATGGACCCGAGAAACTTTTGCGACGTGTAATCACCCGCCAGGGTGAAGTTTTTGATCGGCGTGTGTTGACTCGGACGGAACTTGTTTCGTCCCGGAATCGCGGCGTACACGGAGCGTGGCGTCTTCACCACTGCAAACTTCCGAAGCTTGGCCCCCGACGCGCCGTCTTTACCCGCGCCGAGCTCATCTGGGAACAACGTTTCGAGCTCTTTCATCGTCGCCGCGACGATGTCTTCGTCGCTGGCGCCGATCCAGTTCACGTCGGAGCCTGCGCGTTTGTCGCACGGCGCGAAGACGAGCTCGAGCATGGAGCGGTCGTCGTCCTTATATTCTGCGCAGCATTCGGACATGTCCGCGTACACGCTGAGCAACGGCGAGCGACTGAACACAAGACCGTCGTACGGGCGCAACTTGCGGTCGAACCAGAGGTGCACGTTGATGACGGGGATGCCTTCGAGCTCGTTCAACTGCCTGAAAAACGGCATCGCTTTCCAAACGTCGGGAAGTTTTAATTTCAACGCGTCCACGGGCATGGCGGACACGTAATGGTCCGCCGTCATGATTTGACCGTCGCGCATCTTCACCCCCTCCACATTTCCGTCGGCGTCGACGAGAATTTCTTGCATGGGCGCGTCGGTGATGACTTTGCCGCCGCCCACGCGTTCGATGTGCTCCGCCATGGGAGCGCACAGCCTATCCGGTTGGTTTCCGTCCAAAAACGCAGTCTTGCTCCCGTGCGTCTCGTTGATGAACCGATTCATCGCCGTCAAAATGACCGTCATCGAGAGCTTATCAGCGTCGATAAAATCCAACGCCTTGCCCATGGCGATGAACAGCTCGTCGCGCACTCGCTTTGGCATGAAATTCTTCTTCATCCACTCCTCGCACGACAACTCATCCTGAGCGTCGATATAATCCTGTCCCCCGACCAACATGGGCACCAACGGCGCGCCCGTTCTCAATTTCTCGCTCCACGTCAACATCTTATCGTTCGACAAAATCGCGTAACCCATATTGAGCGGCGCGGGCAAAGCCGGCGGAAAGTAAAACTTCGTAAACTCCCCGGGATAATCCTTCATCGCGAACGTCATCGCGTGCTCCTTCCACTGCAATCGATCCTCTATGTCGAGCTCTCGAAACAAATTCATCACATTCGGATACGCGCCGAAAAAAATGTGCAATCCAGTTTCGATCCAGTCGCCGTCGTCGTCTCGCCACGCGCTCACCTTGCCGCCCAGCGCCTTTCCTCGTTCGATCACCGTGGGCGCGCACCCCGCGTCGGCGAGATACTTACCGCAGCTCAGGCCCGCGAGACCGCCGCCGATGACGAGCACCGTGGGCTTTTCCGGGGCGTCGTCGCGTCGCACGCGCGCGCGAAACGTCGCGAGCCTGGCGCTCTTCGCCTTGGCTTCTTGAAAGTTGGCGTTGGATTTGACGTCGAGGTCGGGCTTGGGGTAGTCGGCGCATCGCGTGCGAGGCGTCGCGGTGCGCGCGCGCGCGCCGGACGCGCGGGAGAGGGGGATGGGACGCGGCGCGAGGGCGGCGCGCATGGCGACGTGTGCGGCCGGGACGCGGCGGGACGGGAGCGACGTATAAAAATACAATCGAGTCGCTGGGCTACGACGCCGCGCTCGGGGGGGTGAGCTTGTTCTTGACTCTGAGAACGTACTTTTTTAACGTGTCGTCGCCGCGGCGCGCGAGGTCGTCGAGGATGGGTTTCAACTTTCTCGACGCGACGCGCTCGCGGCACGCGCGATGGCGGCAGACGTTGCCGAGGGCGTACACGGCGATCTTCACCACCTCGGCGTCGGCCGAGGGGTCGCCAACGACCTCGGTTGGGGTGGACATCAAGTTGATAATGGCGTCGAGCGCGCCGGAGTTCACCATAAGATCGCACAGGATGCCTGAATTGCGAACCAAGTTTCCGAGCGCGGCGCACGCGTTCGAGCGCGTCTTCGCCTCCTCGGTGGCGTCGAGCAAGTGCATGAGCGGATCCACAGCGGCGGTTAGTGGGCCGTACAAAGCGTCGGAATGAAACGCTGCGTTTCCAATCGCGAACGTTGCAAACTTGCGCGTCGTTCGGTCTCGATCACCACATCGCTCGATGAGCTTTTCCAGCGTCTTGACGTCGCGGAATTCTTCGTAAAAGAAGTCGTCGTGGCGGCACACGTTTCCGATGGCGTTACACGCCCTCGCGCGCACGTTCGGGTCGTGATGATCCAGCAGATTCGTGATGCGCTCGATAACGTCTGCTTCGTCGATCAAGGGGTAGTTTTCCTTCTTCATGCGCGCCAACTGCATGATGACGATGAGCCAGTCGACGACGATTTGCGCGTTGCCGCGTTCGCCATCGAGAATCTTTGAGCACAGCGTCGGCTCTAAACCACCGTTTGCCAGGAACTCGCTCGCGAACACGCTCGGACCCATGACTAAGCGACTCAAGAGCGCGATCGGTGCCGGCCAAATCTCTCGCGGAGACGACTTCAAGCGAGCGATGAGCGCTTTCACGACGCCGCGTTCGCTCAAGATGCCTTGGTATCTTCGCATCGCCCGCTCCGTCGCTTCAGGGTCCATTTCGGGCGTAAGCATGTACTTGAACGGCAGGTGGAGAAGCTCCGACGCCGGGACAAGGGTGACGTCGTGAATGACGTCGCCGCTCATCTTCTTCCCAACCTTGGTGAACGCCGTGAGGGCCAAGCACAGCGCCTCGCACACGCCGACGTCGAGCATGGTCACGACGGGGTGCCGCGTGCGCGAGCTCAACAGGGGCTCCATGGCGCACAACACCGCCGCCGCTAATGTCGCGTTATCAGAGGTAATCGTCCGCTTTGAGGTTTCGTCGACGACTATGGCGGCTAATATGCGCACGCCGTCCGCGTCGATCGCCTGCGCTCGAACGTCGTCGCTCGCGTCGGCGACGAGTCTCAGCAATTTCGCCGAGTGCGTCTTCGTCGTCGCGCTCCTAATGAGCTTTTGCGTGCCATCTTTCTTCAGTGATAGCGTCGCGGCGACGTAAGCGGTCAATGGCCCAATTTCCGTCGCCGCAAACAACGCCCGACACGTCTCTGTGGCTGTCGCTTGCGTAGACGACTTCGCCAATGCCTGACACAACGCGTCGGTGACACCGCCGCCGCCCTTGGAACTGTGCGGCCCTAGAGCGCTGCGCGTCGCTGCGAGTTCGGCACTCAACCCTCGCGCTTTTGCGCTCTCTATGGCGTCTGCAATCGCTCGTGACGCCGTCGTCGCTACCGTCTCGCCGACGTCTCGATTTGTGTACCCGAGCAATTTGCCGAGAAATATCAAGTAACCGTTCAAGCCGAGTCCGCACCACGGTGACGGGCCGTCGGGAGACGCCATGGCGGATACGACACTGATGGCCAGCGCCAATAATTCGGGTTGCGGTGGATCCACCGCGTTCGCCGCTGTCGTGCACGCTGCGATGACTGCCGCGGGCATTTCTTTCGTCATCGCCGTTGATCCACCGCCGACGCTCATCAGCGTCGCGCGCGGCACGCGCATCATCGCCAACGTCGTCCTCAAAGCCGACGCAATATCCGCCATTTTCGTCGGCCTAGCTTCTACTTTCTTTGAGGCAAGCGTGCGGTTCGAGATGTAGCTCGGCAAAAACTTGCTGCGATACGACGTCTGCGGCTGAAGCGTGTCCAAGAGCTTGGTCAACGCCGCTCTGTCGCGTCTCAAACCCGCCGCGGATTCCGCAGACTGCCTCGCAGTGTTCTCCAACTCGCGCAAAACCTCGCTCACGTCTTCCATACTCGTCGCCGTTATTGTACCATTCGCGTCTGCGACTCTCCCGTCGCGTCGCCCCGCACCCATGGTGCTCTGTCTTTGGCGTTCACTTGTCGGCCTTGACGGCGTCCTCGGCGACACGTCATCCTCAATGGCGTCGGGCGCCGCTTCATCACCGCTCTCGTCGCCGTCCTTGCGCACGAACGGGTGATCAAGTACGGACGGCCAATTCAATCGCTGCTGCGGCTTCTTGTTGAGTAATCCTTGCAGAAACGATTTAAACGACGGGCTCATCGTGTCCGGCCACTTGACGTCCTCCTTGACGATTTTCTGAATCAACGTATAAATAGACGTCGTGTAAAACGGCGGTTGCCCGACGAACAACTCGTATAAAATCACCCCAACGCTCCACAAATCTACCGCATGATCGTACGGTTGCTCCTGCACGAGCTCGGGCGCCATGTACAACGGCGTTCCCTTGATAGAAGTCATCACCAACGACGACTTGCTCATCGATCGCGCCAATCCAAAATCGCACACCTTGACGCACCGATCGGTACCGATCAATATGTTCTGCGGCTTCAAATCTCTATGAATCACCCGATTACTGTGCAAATAATACAACGCATCGACGAGCTGCCGCGCGATCATCCGCACCTCCTTCTCCGGCAACCGCGCGTCGTGTTCCAACACGTCGTAGAGCACCCCTTGCGCAAACTCCATCACCACGACGAACTCCATGTTCGTCTCGAACGCGTCCAGCATCTTGATCACGTTCGGATGATCGAGCGTTTTCATGATATCGATCTCACTTCGCAAGCTCACCAAATCTCGCTCGGATTTCCCGTGTTTCGGGATAAACTTCATCGCGCACGCCCGTCCGCTGTATCGCTGCCGCGCCTGAAACACCTTCCCGAACGATCCCTCACCGACCGGTCGCAATATGACGTAATCATCCAGCGTCGTTTTGCTTCGAAGCGGCGCGCGACCGGGGGCGTTCGCGTCGCCGTTGCGCTCGCGGAGCGTCGTCGGCGACGCCGCGGTCGTCGGGTTTTCCATCGGTCGCGCGCGGGGGGACGTCGAGATTCGACGCGATCGACGACGATTTCAGCGTCGACGAGCGCGCGCGGGGCGATTCGCGCGCGCGCGAGCGCGTCGCGAGTCGTCGTTGACGCGTCGGCGACGTCTCGCGGTGTCGCGCGTCGGTCCCGGCGCGCGGAACGCGCGCGAGTGCAGATTGTCGCGGTGACAGCTCGAGTATTCTTTGAAATCGACGCCGCGGGACAAATCGCCGCGCGACACCATCGATGTGAACGCGCGAGACGCGAGCGCGACGGTGGGAACGGCCTGAAGAAAGAAGCGTTGTTACACGGTGCGCGAGGGCGGGACGGGTGATCATCGCTTGCCGCGACCGCGACCGCCGCGGCCGCCTTTGCCGCCGCGGCCGCCCTTGCCGGCGCGCTTGGCGGAAGCGCGTTCGCCGCGTGCGTCGGCGAGCTGACGCTTGTCGACGCTCGGGCCGCCGGCGTTGCCGCGATGATACTTGCGAGCGACGACGACTTTCCGAGGCTTTTTGATCGCGCCGCTTGTCGCTCGGCGCGCCTTGGCGAAGACGCGCTCGATTTCCTTGGCTTTGCTGACGTCGGGAACGTCGTCTTGCTCGATGATGGCGGAGGCGCGTACTCGGGCTTGAGAAATCTTCGCCTCCGCGCGTTTCTTCTTACGCCATTTCGCTTCGGCGACTTTCTTGATCGGGCGCGTGTTCACCGCGGCGAGCTGCGCCTTGGCCTCGGCGAGCTCAGCGGCGGTGTACTGCGGAATTGGCTTCATAAAGCGACGCTCGTCTTCAGCGAACCAGTCGGGCACGTCGTCGTCATCGAAGGCGTAGCGGTTGTACGCGTCTTCGATGAGTTCTTCGCGGTCCTTCTTGCGAATCATCTTCTTCCCTAAAGCTAAGATTCGCGCCCGAGTGTCGTCGGAGAGCTCGTCGACTTCGGAATCGTACCCGTAGCCCTCCGCGTCGGAGTCGCTATCTGTAGGCGGTTCCGCCTCGGCAGTGACGACTTCGAAATCGCCACCATCGACGGCTTTGCGTCTCTTTTGCCGCGTGGTGTCTTCATCGGATTCGTCGTCGTACGTGTCGTCGCGTGCGGCGCCCTTTCCGCCGCGACCCGATCCCTTCGTCTTCGCCTCCGACTTGGCTTTCTTTTCCTTTGCCTTGGCTCTGAGATCATCGAAATTTTCCTCTTCGTCTTCGGTCGCTTGTTTTTTCTTCTTTTTCTCCTTCTTGCTCGATTTGACTGGAACTTCCTCCTCGTCTTCATCGCTGTCTAAAGCTTCCGCGGGCGCGACCTTGGCCTTCTTTCCGCTCGCAAACAAGTCGTTCGAGAACCACATGTCCGCAGCCTTGACGGCGTTTTTCTTTTGCTTAGTGCCGAGATCGACGACGAGCGGGTTTGCATCTTTCTTCGACTTGGACTTTTTACCTTTAGGCGCGTCCTCGTCCTCGTCTGCGTCGTCCCACTCGAGCTCGTCGCTGTCCGACTTGAATTCGTCGTCCGCGGGGTCGCTCGCGTCGTCGTCGTCTCCGTCTTCGTCGCTTGAGTCTTCGTCGTCCAACTCCCCCGCGCCGAGTTCAGTGCGCCTATCTCTACCCTTGCTAGCCTCGGTGAACTTTTCACCCTTTTTCTGTCGACGCGCCTTGTACATGTCCCACATGTCATCGACTTCTTTATCTAATCTTCGCTCGTCCTCTTCGGTGTCGGAATCGGCGTCCGAGTCGTCCTCTGGCTCCTCGTCGCTATCGCGCGCGGCGTCGATGCCCGGCGTCGGCGCCTTGGAGACGACGTCGAGCGCACCTTTGGTTTTGATGCGCGCGAGCGAGAACAAATCCATCTCTTGCTCCACGATCGCCTCGCCGCTGCTCGCCAACCCTCTCGCGACGCGAAGACGCTCCTTGGCTTTGATTTTAGCCCTCTTCTTCTTGTCTCGTCTGGCTTGGGCATCCATCGAGTTTTTCAACTCGCTCATCTCGTCCAAGAGTTGATCCTTTTCATCGCCGGCGTTTTCGTCATCGCTATCGCCAGCTTCTTCTTCGTCGCCGGATGACTCGTCGGCGGAATCCTCGTCGTCGTCTTCGCCGCGTTTGCCGCCTTTGCGAGCGTGCTTCTTCTTTTCGAGTCCCGCTTGCTTACGAATCGTCATGCGCCATCGAAGCAAGAGCTTGAAGTCAGCCTTTCCTAAAACACCAAGATCGCTCATCAACGAACGAATTTCATCCGTCGTCGTCGGGTGATTGTCGAGATCCATCCATCCTTCCTTGGGCGGTTCCAAACCTTTTCGATTCTGCGTCGAGAAAAAGTCAAATCGGTCAGTCGTCGTCGTCGTCGTCGGATCCCAGAGAGAAAAAGTCACAAAAGTACGAGCGATCGAAAGCCTCAGATGGGTAAACGGCATTGTACTATAGGTTTGTTTCAGCAGGGGCTCTGACCTCCCTTCAAACAAACTGTGAAGCTGTATCTTCATAAGCTTTCGATCGCCGCGAGAAAAACGTCGCGCTCTTGACGACGCACCTTGCCGTCCAAAATAAACGTGTGATGACTCCCAAGCATTTCTCCCGGCTTTTCGTTCACGATGAATTCTTCCGCCGTGCATTCTTTGTACAGCGTGGACACGCCGTCTTCGTAACCGCTACGATTCCGCTTTCGCTTGCCGTTGTCCTTCGTGACGTCGAGCGGCTGAATCTCCGCCTCGGTGTCCGCAAACAAATGCCTCGCATCCAATAATCTTGGATCAATCTTCGTCGGCGCCAGGTACCCACTACACACCACGTAAATTTCAGCCGAGGTTCCGCGCGACGCCACGGGCTTGGTGCTCTCAACCTTTTTAAACAACTGTTGAAACGCGTACAACAACGCGTGATACTCGACGCTCCGGAAAACCTTCGTCACGAACCACCCTCCCGGCCCCAAAAACTCCGTCGCCAGCCGCAACGAATCCAACGTCAGCGCCGCCTGCGTGTACGACTCCTTCGCGAAGTTCCCACCGACGTTCGGCGCCCCATCGTGTATCACCACGTCGTACTTTAATCCCTGCGGTGTCACGCGTTTCAGCGCCGCGCGACAGCTCTGCGTCGTGATATCCTCCACCAGCGTCGTCACCCCTCGAATCGGTCGAATCGGCGCTAAATCCACCCCCACGATCGTCGAGCTCATGGGCATGTATTTCTGCGCCACTTGCAGCCATCCACCGGGCGCGGCGCACAGATCCATGCACGCGCGCGCCTTTGACAAAAAGTCATACTTCCGGTTCAACTGCACGAGCTTAAACGCCGCGCGCGAGCGGAACCCTTGCTCCTTGGCGAGGTAGTAGTACTTATCTGCGATCGATCGCGCGCATCTCGCGCGCTCGCGGGTCAGTCTGGCGCTCGCGCGCGTCGACGCGGCGTCGATTCGGTTTGCGGCGGCGGCGGCGGCGGCGCAACTCGCGCGCATCTCGCGCGCGGCTCGCGCGTCGCGCGCGGCTCGCGCGCGGCGAACGACGTCGTACCTAATCGATGCTTCCCCTTGGCGCGTTTGCCCATGCCTGCGGCGACGCGAGGCGCGAGGCGCGGAGTGCGACGCGACGCCCGGGATACTTTGACAAAAAGTCATGCTTCCGACAGCGTCGGACGCTCGAATGGATGGGAAAGGGCGATGCGCGAGCGATCAAAGGACATCGCGCGATTAATATTAAGCGTCGACGTTATCGGGCGTGCCCGGGGCGGGCGGGGCGTCGGGAGCGACGACGCCGAATTCTTCGGCGCGTTGCGCGACGAATCGAAGGAGGTCGTTGGCGCGCGCCTCGACGGCGACGGCGGCGTCGGCGTCGGCGAATGATTCCGGTGGGAACATCGTGGACAGTCGATTGAGCATGCGCAGGAGGTGCGTCGCGCCGTACGCCTCGCTCGGACGCGCGTAGACGGGGTTGTGCCATTCGTCCTTGTACAGCAAGGACGCGTCGAGCGCGGCGTTGAAGGACTCTTCAAAGCCTCGAACGATGGCGCGCGTGCGCGCGGCGGTGACTCGCTGCGTGGAAGTCTTCGTCCTCGCCGGATCGGCGCGATCGGCGACGAATCGGTCCAGAATGTTCGCGACGTTGACTCGAGGGGCGACGTACGCGCGCGGATCGACGCCGCGCGAGTCTTCGTAGTCGCGAAGGAGCGCCTTGCGCAGCGCCGTCGGCACGTTGACGCGAATAGTCCTCGCGACGCGCTCTTCCTCCGTGAGCTCCGGATCCGCCGCCGAGGGCTGCGCCTTCGCCGCACCGCGCGCCTCCGCGCTCTTCCCGACCGCGCGCTTCGCGACCGCGCGCGCGTCGTCGCCGCGTCTCGCGCTCGCGCCTCTCGGCGCCGCGTTCGAGCTCGCGCGCGCCGCCGTCGCCGCCGTCGTCTTCGCCCCTCCCACTCGCCCTTCCTTCCGGTGCTTCGGCGCGATGCTCGCCTTCGCCGTCTCGGCCAAACGCCTTTCCCGCATCCTTCGCTTCGAGACGCGACTCTGTTCATTCTTCCACAACCGCCGCCGTTCCCTCGCCTCCGCCCCCGTCTCGTTCGGCGTCG